>Ga0209101_1001658_pt1:0-12500 | contig 15965 bp, 10 predicted proteins | sample ConPoolayeCmetaG_FD_185481 | JGI IMG/M metagenome (GOLD analysis project Ga0209101, IMG submission 185481) | Hot spring microbial mat communities from California, USA to study Microbial Dark Matter (Phase II) - Cone Pool mat layer C metaG... ...
GGGTGATGAGCCGATAGTGCTTTTGGTTTTAAACGATCCCGATCAGATTAGGCTTGCCGAGGAGTTACTGCTGGCTCATGAGTATCTGAGACAGCGCGGACTGCGTTTTGATTTGGTGATACTTAACGAATATCCAGGCGGATATCTGCAGAACTTTCAGGAAGAGCTGGAAATCATGATTAAAACCGGTTACGCGCGGGACTACGTGGACCGTCGCGGGGGCGTATTCCTGAGAGCTGTCCACCATTTGTCGGAAGAAGAGGTGACGCTTCTTTATGCCGTAGCCCGTGTTGTACTGCATGGTAATAAGGGGTCTTTGCCGACCCAGCTTGTTATCGACAGCAGGCTTGAACCGGTGGCTGGCGGTAAGAGAAGCGCCAAGCGTGAGCAGGGCGGGAGCTTTAGGCCGCCGACCGAGGAACTGGAATTTAACAATGGTCTGGGGGGCTTCAGCGACGGCGGCAGGGCCTACACTATGGTGGTGGACTCCGGCCGCTTACCGCCGCAGCCATGGAGTAATGTCATTGCCAACCGCGAATTCGGCTTTTTAGTCACGGAATCGGGGTCCGGCTTTACTTGGGCTGAGAACAGTGCGGAAAATCGTATTTCAGCCTGGAGCAATGATGCGGTGACTGATCCTTTTGGCGAAGTGTTGTATCTTAGAGATCAAGAAAGCGGTGCCTACTGGTGCCCAACACCCCGGCCGCTGACCTCAGTGGAAGCGGTAAAAGTCAAGCATGCTTTTGGATTTTCCGAGTTTTCGACGCAAGTTAATCAGATCTTCAGCAAATTGACCATTTCGGGGGCGACGGATGAAAGGGTCAAATGGTGGCATTTGGAGTTAGTTAACGGTGATTTTCGTCCACGGACCATCGAGCTTTTCTTTTATTTGGAATGGGTGCTTGGCAATTTCAGAGAGAACCATTACCGCTATTTACAGACCAGTTACGATCGCGAGGCGCAGATAGTATGTGTTAGCAATCCTTTCAATATTGATTTTTCCTCACAGGTTGTATTTGTAGGTTGTAATCATAACTTGCATTCGTTCACCACCAGCCGTAAGGAGTTTATTGGGCGGCATGGAGATGTAACCTGTCCGGTCGTCTTGGAGCAACCCCCTATCCCGGCGGCATTGAGTCACTTATTTGCCGGCGGGCGGGCTACAGCAGTCAGCCTTTCGGGAACAGTTGGGGCGGGGTTTGATTCCTGCGCAGCGCTTAAAGTGCAGGTAAGTCTAGCTCCGGCCGAGAGGCATTATGTTTTGTTTTACTTGGGGCAGGCTGCATCTTTGACCCAAGCGCGGACCTTGGCCGGTCGTTACAAATCGCTTAAGAACTGGTCTAACGCCTTAGAGCAGGTTAAGAGGCAGTGGGCGGCAGTGACTAACAGTGTTCAAGTGCGCACGCCGGTGCGCAGTTTTGATCTTTTGCTGAATGGTTGGCTTCTCTACCAGACGATGTCGGGGCGCTTATTCGCGCGCAGCGGGTTTTACCAGTCAAGTGGAGCATATGGGTTTAGGGACCAGCTACAGGATTCTTTGGCCTTGTTATGGTCTCGGCCGGAGGAAACGCGGCGTCAGATTTTGTTGCATGCCAGCCGGCAATACTTGGAAGGCGATGTGCAACATTGGTGGCATCCGCCCGCAGGGCGGGGGATCCGCACTCGTATTTCTGACAATTACCTTTGGTTGCCGTATGCCGTCTTACAGTACCTGAATATTACCGAAGACTACTCTGTTCTGGAGGAGAGGGTGGGTTTTCTGGAGGGGCCGCTTTTGCAAGATGATGAGGTGGATAACTACCATACACCGCGGGTCTCAAATCGTGAGGCGACGGTATATGAACACTGTATTATCGCCTTAGACCGCGCTTTGGTAACCGGCCCGCATGGTTTGCCTTTGATTGGGAGCGGAGACTGGAATGACGGCTTTAATGCCGTGGGTGTCAAGGGCAAGGGGGAATCAGTCTGGTTGGGGTGGTTTTTGGCTCATATTTTGAGTAGGTTTGTCGATCTGGTTGAGCAGAAAAAGGATCGTTATCGTGCTGGTGAATACCGGGAAAAAGCACGGGGTTTGATAGAAGCCATCGAAAAGCACGGTTGGGACGGCGCATGGTACCGGCGTGCTTATTTTGACAACGGCACTCCAATTGGCAGCGCTGAGAACAACGAATGCAGTATTGATTCCCTCACACAGTCGTGGAGCGTAATCTGCGGACAGGGGGATATGCAGCGTCAGCGCCAAGCCATGAAGAATGTCTATACTCAACTTGTGAAACGCGACTGCGGCTTGATTTGTCTGCTTTGGCCGCCTTTTAATCGTAGCACTCCAAGTCCGGGATATATTCGAGGTTATCCGCCTGGCATCCGTGAGAATGGCGGGCAATATACCCACGCTGCCGCCTGGGTGATTTTGGCAGCGGCCTTATTGGGTGACGGCGGTAGAGCAATGCAGATGTTTGAGATGATAAATCCGATTAATCACACACGGGATAATCAGGCGGTGTTACGTTATCAAGCTGAGCCTTATGTACTTTGTGGGGATGTTTATTCGGTCCCACCCCATGTCGGCCGCGGAGGGTGGAGTTGGTATACTGGCTCAAGCGCTTGGATGTACCGGATTGCCGTTGAGCAGATGATGGGGCTTAAGATGAAGGGTTCGTTTTTTACCATCGAGCCATGCATTCCCAGTGAGTGGCGTGAGTATGCCTTGGTTTTTCAGCGCGAGGGAATAACCTATGAGGTGAAAGTACTTAATCCAAATGGCGTGCAGCGTGGGGTAAAAAGTGTGGAGATGGATGGAAAGACTGTGCCGGATTTCAAAATAGGGCTTCTTCCCAAGAGTCCTTCGCCGAAGAAGGTCAGTATCGTAGTTACCATGGGCTAGCTGTGATATGGCATGAAAGTACACAATTCAGAGCGGGGGGGAATGCGTATCGGCGTTTTCGATAGCGGCCTAGGGGGCTTGACGGTTTTGCGGGCCGTGCGTGAGGTACTGCCCGGCGCCGAGTATATTTACTTGGGTGATACGGCTCGCACGCCATATGGCTCGAAAAGCCGTTCGACTGTGGTGCGCTACGCCAAGGAATGCGCAGGTTTCCTTTGGAAGTTTGAGATAGATTTGTTGATTGTGGCCTGCAATACGGCTTCTTCTCTGGCGCTTGAAGAGTTGCGCCAGATAAGTCCCTGTCCGGTCATGGGCACAATTGAGCCGGCTGTCAGGGCTTGCTTGACTAAAGCGTCGGCGGGTCCGGTGGGCGTTATAGGTACAAGCGCTACTATTTCAAGTTGTGTGTACCAACGGCGCCTGCGGGATATTAATCCCACTTGGCAAGTAGTAGCCAAAGCTTGTCCACTTTTTGTACCGTTGGTTGAGGAGGGGCTTTTTGATGGTGAAATCGCGGAGAGGATCATTGAGTATTACCTGCAGCCTTTGAAAGAGCGGGGCTTGGCAGCTATTATTTTGGCGTGTACTCATTATCCACTATTGGCGGCTGGAATTTCGGCTTTCTTGGGTCCCCAAGTGGAGATTATTGATTGTGCTCAGGCGATTGCGGGCGAAGTTGCCTCGCTACCGGCGGTTAAAGGGAAAAACTCTCAAGGTGGGTCGCCCAGCCTGAAATACTTTGTTACTGATGAGCCCGGTAAGTTTAATTACCTGGCCGGTGTTTTGCTCGAAGGATGTAGGGTGGATGCAATTAAGGTTGAGTCGCTATAAGGGGGCGTGCTGGATATGAAAATAGATCATTGGCCCTGGGGTGATGAAAAGATTATTTGGGGTTACATGCTGTCCCACAAATATACTCTCAAGGTGCTGGAACCTAAGCTTGGGCGGGCCGGCTGCCTAAGCCTACAAAAACACAGAGATAAGAGTGAATCGTGGGTGGTTCTACGGGGCTGTGCCTGGGTCTTGGTGGCGGTGGACGGCGAAGTGTGTTCGAAGTTACTGAGGCCCTTTGGGGTGGTGAATTTGCCAGCCGGAACACTGCACCGCCTTGCGGCGGTTGAGGAAGGCACGCAGGTTTTGGAGGCTTCAACGCCTGATATCCATGCCGCCGATAAGACTAAACTTAAGGATGTTATCCGCTTGCATTGTGTTCACGGGCGTGCCGTGACAGAGCCCGGCGATACCGCTGAAAGAAGGGTTGTCGAGCGTTGTATTGAAGTTAGCGAAGAGGCTTTGGCTTGCATTGCGCGCGGTGTGCCGCCGCCGGAGGTTAATACGGCGCTATGGGCGAAGATAATAGGCTGGATTTAATGTGGACCTCTTATAGTGGTGTGAAGTTCAGACTAATGTCGGTGCCTGATGAATCTACGTCTCCGGCTGCCCTTGGACCCGGGACGTGGCAGTAAGTGTGCAAGGTAAAAACTTAAGTGGAGTTTTTTATAGGCTTAAATTTACTGTATGGCGGAGAATTCGTCCCAGCCCATTAAGGTAAGCGTCTGCTGCTACGCCGGTTATCGCGGTGAGCAGACGCCGCAAAAATTTACCCTTTGGAATCATGACCATACGGTAAGCGAAATTGTTGACCAGTGGCTTGCGCCCGATTACCGGTACTTTAAGGTGAAGGCCGAAGACGGCGGCATCTATATCTTAAGGCATGATAATATCTCTCAAGAATGGGAGCTTACCATGTTTATCACTGCCAGAGGCGTGCAAGTCTTGAACAGGGCAACTTAGCTTGGATTTTGCCTCATGGTATGAAGTTGGAGGCAAGTGTGGGTCAGATGCCAAGAATGTAGTTAATGATTGCTCCGCTTAGGAAGCTCAAAGAAAACAAGCAAAGGACTGTTCCCATAATCCGCGCCCAGTTTCTTTCCTCTTTGATTAGCACCAATAACCCCAATCCAGCGCTGGCGCATAAGCCTGCCACCGTGGAGCCGAAACTAATCGCGCCTTTCAAAAACAGCTGGGTGATTGCCACCGAGGCGGCGCAATTAGGAAGCAGTCCGACCAACGCTGTCATGAAAGGCTGGTAGACGGAATGCGGCATGAAAAAAGCCGATAAATCGGCCGGACTTACGCGCCAAATGATAAGATTAATGAGAGCAGAAGCCGCGAAGACAAAAAGGGCCACGGTTAAGGCATGCTTAAGCGGGTAGAGCACAAAGCTTTTCTGCCACGGCTCTCCAGCTGCATGCCGGCGTCCGCAACAGTGGCTCTCCTCGACACATTTACAAGATGGATCATGCGGCTGAACCCTGCGCCCTTTAAAGCTTAGCCCGCAGATTAGATCGATTGCATACCCGGCAATTGTGGCAACCACCACTTTGGTAAGAAGCAATGGAATGATTACCTTGATTTGTCCAGGTTGGGCCAGAATTACCGGAAAAGCCTCGTCGGAGGTGGAAAGGTAGACCGCTATCAGTGTGCCAAAGGTAATAACGCGCTGAGTATAAAGGCTGGTGGCAATCACCGAAAAGCCGCACTGGGGGAAGCAGCCAAGCAATGCACCGATTAGGGGGCCGGCGCTTGCGGAGACCGCGGCGAATTTTCTTAAACCTGGTTCTAATTTTTGCTCCAGCACCTCAAGCGCCGCGTAGATTAGAAACAAAAGCGGCACCATCCAGAGGGTGTCGTGCAGGGCTTCGAAGAGTGCATCAGTCATAAACGAATTACAGGAGAGGTGCGTAGAAAACAAGCATACTCGTGCAAGCCGGTGGCATCAAGTTTCGCGGCAGGTTTTCCGGTTCCAGCATCATATTTTCGGGCAATATCGGGGGGTGCGACATTACTTTCCGGCCAGGGTGGTGAGCAATAGCTTTGCCGCCCGTTGATAAGCGTCTTGGCAATTTTCAAAGCCGGGTTGCTGATCAAAGGTGCAAAGCATCTGGGTTACTTGGAAAAGCGCCCTTTGGATGTTTTCACGCTTTTGCTCGTCAAAGAGCAGCTCTTCCGCGGCATATGCCAAGTTAGCCGGCGAGGCTTCGCGCTGAATAAGCTCTTTAACACTGCCGCTCTGAAGCACGTTTACGATGGAGAATTCTCTTAGCGGAACCATTGTGCGGACGATTGCCTCGGCGAGCAAGGAAGCCTTAAAAAACATGGCGAAGGGCAAGCCAAAGAAGGCAGCTTGCAGATTGGAAGTCCCTGACTTCAACAGACCGGCATCGGCGGCCCGTAAAACATCCAGAGGGCGGCCAACAAGGGGGGTGAAGTCAGCTGAGCAACGATTCAGACAAGTCCGCACTTTCTCCTGAATTGCAGGGGCGACAGCCAGCAGGGCTTGTAGGCCGGGATGCTTTTTTTGCAGTGTCAGCACGGCGCGATCTAAAACGGGTAAATGGCGCTCAATTTCAAAACCGCGACTGCCGGGGAACAAGGCTAACGTCGGTTTATGCGGATCTAAACCTTGGCTCAGAAGAAAGTTTCGGCAATAAGCCCTTTCAACCGTCTCGTCCGCCAGTCTTTGAATTTTTTTAGCAAACGGATGGCCGACAAAAACGGAGTTGTAATAGCCATGCTCTTGAAAGAATCGTCTTTCAAAAGGGAAAATTACAGCGGCGCAATCTATATATCGCTTAAATAGTTTTATCCGACTGCTTCGCCAGGCCCAGAGTTTGGGCGTAATGAAATAGAACACCTTGATGCTTTGGGCCTTGGCCATTCTTGCCAAGCGCAGGTTGAAGTCAGGGAAATCAACCAGGACAAGGATATCTGGCTTCCAGTCTTGCAGCAGTTGTTTCATGCTGCGCCAGGCCGAAAAGAGGCCGCGGGCCCGGGAGAAGAGCTCTTGAAACCCCATGACTGAGGCCGACTTTTCAGAATCCACCACCATCTGAACTCCTGCCGCGTACAGGTTTCTTCCGCCCATGCCTTTAACCTCGAGGTCAGTCTTAAACGATCGGATTGCTCGTATAAGATCAGAGGCGTGCTCATCGCCGGACGCTTCCCCGGCGCTTATGGCGATTTTGATGGTCATAAAAAGTTTTTGAGCCTTGGCGAATTTAATCGCTTTTGAGTTTCTTACATCGGGGCGCCGCCTTTGTAAATTTTGCTTAAAAAGATCGGCCCCCGCCTGCAACTCCGGCATTAAGTCGGTGAGGGGAGAAACCGAGCTGGCAGACGCCGAGTCCTGGCAACGACGGTTGGGGAGCGAACGCGATCCGTGAAATCATTGGAGTTTTTATGAGATAATTCAGAAGCTGCGCTTGCTTTGCGCTTTGACGGGACGCAATTCCTCCACAGCGCGGTTTTGCAGCGATTCGTGAGGCTTACGGCGCTTAAAGAGTTTACTGCAGGGGGCTTCCCGATTAAACTTTGATTTATGGATCAGGTACAGGCCAAAAAAGTGGCGCTTTTCGGTGGTGCTTTCGATCCTCCGCATTTGGGGCATGTTGTCGCCGTTACTTTGCTGCTTAACAGCCGCTTGATAGATGAAGTTTGGCTCATTCCAGCCGGTGATGATCGCCGGGACAAAAAGCCGGTTGCCGATGCGGCTTCGCGCCGCAAGATGGTGGAACTTATGTTGGATGAGTGTTTCCAGGGGGTGGCTCAGGTTAGGCTTAATCCTATTCAGTTGGAGGGGGAGCTTCCGGGGTCGTTTACCATTGATTTGTGGGATCGCCTGAAAAGAGATTACCCGGCTCATATTTTTTATTTTGTAATAGGCGCTGACAACTTAAAGAAGATTGCCGATTGGAAGGATCCGCAACGTTTGGCGGCCGAAGTGCAATGGATGCTTATAAGTCGTCCCGGCGAAAAGGTACCGGAGTATTGCCCGTTTAAGTTCATATGTGTTCCTAATAAAAGCAATCTCGGGGTTGCCGTCTCAAGTTCAGCGCTGCGCTCGATGATTAAGCATGGTCATAGTTTGGTGGGGCTTATTCCACGGCAGGTTTTGGAATATATTGCGGCCCGGAAGCTATATAATTAAAGGATGAACAATACGGCGGTGGAATTAAAGCGTAAGCTTTTAAGCTTGGCTCGTTCAGCTGGACTTTTGCCGCTGCAGGTGTATGAGTTATATGCTCTGCTGGGACGGCAAGGAGAGGCGCGTTTGGTTGATCTTACGCGGGTCACTGGCATTGCTCAATCTGCGCTTCGCAGCCTGGCCCGAGATCGCGATGAATATATCCAAATCAAGGGCGATAAGTATATTCTCACTCCTTCAGGTTCTGCCTTCAGTTCTGAACTTGTTGAATTCCGTGCCTGGAAGGACAAGGAGCGCGAGCGTGCAGGGAAAGAATGTCTGGACCTGCTTAAGGAAATGGAGGTGAAGCGTCCTCGTTCGAAACGTCGGCTCGATCAGTTTCGCGCCACGCCGGCAACTAGCGTAGCGCGAGCGCAGGTTATAGACTCCCAGCTTTTAGCCGACGAACAACATATTTTATTTTTGGGTGACAACGACATAACGTCCTTGGCGTTGGCGCATATTTCCAAGCCGGCCTCCATTGCCGTTCTTGATATAGATAATGAAGTTCTTGAGGCTATTGGCGCGGTCCAAGGGTCGGCGCCAATAGTCTGTGAACAATACGACGCTTGCGAACCACTTCCCCGCCGGTATGTACATTCTTTTGATTTGGCGGTTACCGACCCTCCCTACAGTGCCAACGGACTGTTGCTTTTTCTCTCGCGGTTGGCTCAAGCGCTGGTGAAAGATTGCCGGGGGCACGTTTTCCTTTCCTATGGGTTCAGTATGCGTGCTCGGGAAAGGGGTTTGGAGATGCAGCGGATAGTGGGCGATGTCGGTTTTCTTATTTACAAGATTTGGCCGAATTTAAACGAATACTATGCGGCGGGATCCATTGGGTCGCGGTCGAATTTCTATCAATTGATTTCGACTCCGCGAACCAAGTCAAGGGTGCCACGGCGCTTTGGGAATCCCATCTATAGTATTACCTAATGGGCGCTTAGTGTAAGCTTTTCGAGCGGTTAGCATGCGGGCAGCTATTTCTCTTGACACTTTTTAACTGCGGCTGCTATAGTTAAAAGCTTCGAAAAAAGTGCGGCTGCTTTCAAAGAAAGCACTTAAATAAAAGAATTAGTTGCCAAAATTGTTGGCGAGGTCTTGATTTTGTCAGCTAGTTGCCTGATGATGGGCGCCTTGCTGGTGGATCGTGGAGGGGAGGTTTACGCCGCGTTTTAGCAGCCATCTTTGCCTCTTTTGAGCAAGGTATGGCGCCTCTCCCGTTGAAAAGTGGGTTATGGGTAGAAGCTACTGAGCGGTTGGATTTTCGAAGAGAAACTCCAGCAGCAGTCGAAAATCTTTGAGCCGAAGGCGGTCAATTCCGAGGGATGCTGGGTTCTTAGGATTCCGGAAGAGATGGTGTCCTTTTAAAGCAGCGCTTTGAAGGATGTCGTCGACCGAATAAATTTTTTTAATTTGAGAGTTTGATTCTGGCTCAGAATGAACGCTGGCGGCGTGCCTAAGACATGCAAGTCGTACGTGAAAGTCCGCAAGGATGAGTAAAGTGGCGCACGGGTGAGTAATACTTAGGTAATGTACCCTCCTGCGGGGGATAACCAGGCGAAAGCTTGGCTAATACCGACAATGGTCCGAGGAGGACTCCGGTCTTCTTCGGTAAAGCCGTAAGGCGCGGGAGGAGCAGCCTGAGGCCCATTAGCTAGTTGGCGGAGTAATAGCCCACCAAGGCTTCGATGGGTAGCTGGTCTGAGAGGATGATCAGCCACACTGGTACTGGAACACGGACCAGACTCCTACGGGAGGCAGCAGTTAGGAGTTTTGCGCAATGGGAGAAATCCTGACGCAGCAACGCCGCGTGGGGGATGAAGGCCTTCGGGTCGTAAACCCCTTTTAGCCGGGACGAAAAAAATGACGGTACCGGCAGAAAAAGCACCGGCTAACTCTGTGCCAGCAGCCGCGGTAATACAGAGGGTGCGAGCGTTATTCGGAATTACTGGGCGTAAAGGGCGTGTAGGCGGTTCGTTAAGTCCGGTGTGAAATCCCTGGATTCAATCCAGGAAGTGCATTGGATACTGGCGAACTAGAGCGCAGGAGAGGGGGACGGAATTCCTGGTGTAGAGGTGAAATTCGTAGATATCAGGAGGAACAACAGTGGCGAAGGCGGTTCCCTGGACTGTTGCTGACGCTGAGGCGCGAAAGCGTGGGGAGCAAACAGGATTAGATACCCTGGTAGTCCACGCCGTAAACTATGGACACTAGATGTCGGGAGTTCTTACCCTCCCGGTGTCGCAGCTAACGCATTAAGTGTCCCGCCTGGGGAGTACGGCCGCAAGGTTAAAACTCAAAGAAATTGACGGGGGCCCGCACAAGCAGTGGAGTATGTGGTTCAATTCGACGCAACGCGAAAAACCTTACCTAGGCTTGACATCCCGCGCATAGCCATGAAAGTGGTGAATTCCCTTCGGGGACGCGGAGACAGGTGCTGCATGGCTGTCGTCAGCTCGTGTCGTGAGATGTTGGGTTAAGTCCCGCAACGAGCGCAACCCTTGCCCTTAGTTGCCAGCATTAAGTTGGGCACTCTAAGGGGACCGCTTGCCGATAAGGCAGAGGAAGGTGGGGATGACGTCAAGTCCGCATGGCTTTTACGCTTAGGGCTACACACGTACTACAATGGTCGGTACAGAGCGATGCAATACCGCGAGGTGGAGCTAATCGCAGAAACCCGATCTCAGTTCGGATTGGAGTCTGCAACTCGACTCCATGAAGTTGGAATTGCTAGTAATCGCGGATCAGCATGCCGCGGTGAATACGTTCCCGGGCCTTGTACACACCGCCCGTCACGCCATGGAAGCTGGTGTCGCCCGAAAAGACCGAGCTAACCTGAATAAGGGGGCAAGTCTTGACGGTGATACCGGTGACTGGGGTGAAGTCGTAACAAGGTAGCCGTTGCGGAAGCAGCGGCTGGATCACCTCCTTTTAAGGGAGTTTCAAAAGCAGTGAGGCCGAAAGTTCCCCGAGCTTGTCGAGGGGGACCCTGAGTTTATCGAGGGGGCTGAGAGCTGCTTCCAATGAAACGGCCCTGAGGTAAGACATCCGCTTCGGAGGTTGATTGCCGGCTCAAGAGATTCAGTAGCTTCTATCGATAACCTGCTTTCCTTGCTATGAGTGAGGATGGTGTGGCTCATTGACAGTTTAATATTTGGTAGATGGTTCTACATGTTCTTTGAGATTCTTTAGATTCAGATTCTTTAAAGAACGTGATTACGAGTCATTATTCTCGAGCGCAATTGGACGAAGCCCCTCCTGCGCCTCCTTGCGGCGTTGCCGCTGCGGGTGCTATGGTGGGGCCGGCGTCATTCTCTCAGAATGCTTAAGAAAAAATTTAAGCTACTAAGGGTGCATGGTGGATGCCTTGGCAGTGGAAGGCGATGAAGGACGTGGTATGACTGCGATAAGCCCCGGGGAGCTGTTGAACAAGCTTTGATCCGGGGATTTCCGAATGGGGAAACCCGACCTTTATGGTCGTCTCCGAAAGGAGAAGCGAACGCAGGGAACTGAAAAATCTTAGTACCTGCAGGAAAAGAAATCAAACCAGAGATTCCCCCAGTAGTGCGAGCGAAAAGGGAACAGTCCAAACCGTGCGCGGCTTTGAACGTGGTTGAGACTACGTTCAAAGCCTCGCACGGGGTTGTAGGGCGTGCATAAAAGCGGACTGCGGAAGGTAGTTGAACTCAGTTGGAAAGCTGGAGCATAGAAGGTGACACTCCTGTAAACGAAACTGGAAGCGGCCGTGAGCACGTTCCTGAGTACCACGGGACACTTGAAATCCTGTGGGAAGCCGGGTGGACCATCATCCAAGACTAAATACTAACCACTGACCGATAGCGAACTAGTACCGTGAGGGAAAGGTGAAAAGAAGCCCGATGAGGGCAATGAAAAGACCCTGAAACCATGCATCTACAAGCAGTCGAAGCACTATGTAGTCTTCGGATTACAGTGCGACGGCGTACCTTTTGCATCATGAATCAGCGAGTTGCGCCTGTGTGGCGTTAGGTTAAGCCGCAAGGTGGAGCCGAAGCGAAAGCGAGTCTTAAAAGGGCGTTAGTCACACGGGGCAGACCCGAAGCCAATGTGATCTACCCATGACCAGGTTGAAGCCAGGATAACACCTGGTGGAGGACCGAACTGTTGGGAGTTGAAAATCCTTCGGATGAGTTGTGGGTAGGGGTGAAAGGCTAATCAAACTTGGCGATAGCTGGTTCTCCTCGAAATATATTTAGGTATAGCCTCGGGCAATATATCTGGCGGGGGTAGAGCACTGATTGGACTAGGGACCTTACCAGGTTACCAAACCCAGCTAGTCTCCGAATACCGCCAGAGTCAGAACCCGGGAGTCAGTTAGCGGGTGATAAGGTCCGTTAGCGAGAGGGAGAGACCCCAGACCGCCAGCTAAGGTCCCAAAATACATGCTAAGTGGAGAAGGATGTGGGAGGACAGTGCCAACAAGGAGGTTGGCTTAGAAGCAGCCATCCTTTAAAGAAAGCGTAACAGCTCACTTGTCTAGTCAGCCTGCGCCAAAAATTCAACGGGGCTAAGCATGTTACCGAAGCTGCGGGCTTATTCATCGTAAGGTGG
>Ga0209101_1001661_pt1 | contig 15946 bp, 13 predicted proteins | sample ConPoolayeCmetaG_FD_185481 | JGI IMG/M metagenome (GOLD analysis project Ga0209101, IMG submission 185481) | Hot spring microbial mat communities from California, USA to study Microbial Dark Matter (Phase II) - Cone Pool mat layer C metaG... ...
GCGCGGCTGGCAAAAACTATACCTCCTTGTCCGTGGAGCCGAACTCGCTGAAACGATCAAATAAATGTGGGTAAGGACGAGGCATGAATGCCGGGCCGAGGCAACCTGCCGACGCCTTGTCGATGCCGTCTTCAGGCATTATCCTGTTGGCCGGTTGCTCGAAGCGGCGTGCGGCCGCGCTTCGGGGAGGGTGTCGGGGGGAGGGTGTCGGGGCATTGCCCGGCTATCGAACGCGAAGGCTGGCCGGGCGGCGCCTTGGACCGCTTCTCGGTGGCCAACGATCAACGACCCCGCCAAGGCAACTCACTGTAGCAAGGAAGTCGCGATGTCCGAAACCGGTCCCTTTCAACCACCGTGGAACTTTCTTGGTCTGCCGGAGGAACTCGCCGCCGCCGCTCGCGCCCGCGCTTGGGTGCTGCCAATCCCCTACGAGGGCACCACGTCGTACGGCCCGGGCACGCGGAACGGCCCGGCCGCGATCATCGCCGCGTCGCGGCAGGTCGAGTGGTTCGATCGGGAGTTCGACGGCGAGCCGGTCCTTCAATTTGGCGTCCGCACGATGAGTCCGTTGGGCCTCGTGCATCGCTCGCCCGAGGCCATGGTCCAGGCAATCGAAGAGGCCGTCGCCGCGATCCTCTCCGGATCGCCCGCGCCCGAGGTGCTGGCGGTCCTCGGCGGCGAACACACGGTTTCGGTGGGCGTGGTCCGGGGACTGGCTCGGGCGATCGACCATCGCGCCGCCAAGACCAAAGGACGGATCGCCAAGCCGTCCCACGACCTGGTGGCCGTGCAGATCGACGCCCACGCCGATTTGCGCGACGAGTACGAAGGCTCGCCGTACAGCCACGCCTGCGCGGCACGGCGGATCCTCCAGACGTGTCCGGTGTTCCAGATCGGCATCCGCAACCTCTCCGCCGCGGAAGAGGCCTTCCGGCGGCAGTCGGACCGGGTGAAGACTTTTTTCGCGGAGGAGTCCCTCGAAGGGCCTGAACTGCTCGGCGAACTCGGCGATTTCGTCCGCGGCAAGCAAGTGTTTCTGACCATCGACCTGGACGGGCTGGACCCTTCGATCATGCCGGCCGTGGGCACGCCGGAGCCGGGCGGGCTTTCCTGGAACCGCACGCTGGAGGTCGTCCGCGTGGTCTGCCGCGAGTCGGCCGGCGTCCCGGCCTTCGACGTGGTCGAGTTGGCGCCGATTCCAGGGTTCCTCGGGCCTGACTTCCTCGCCGCCAAACTCGTCTACAAAATCCTCTCATTGCTGCTGGCGCGGCGGAGTGGATGACTAGCCGAGGTGGGTCGGGAACGATATATTTTGGGGTCTTGACGGGCCCACGGCAGCCGGTGAAAAAGCGCTCTTCGCGCCGGGGTTAACCTCGACGCCCGCCACGGATTTATCCCGGCATTGCCGTAAAACGCCCCCGCCCGTCGATGTCCAGCAGAATGGAGCTACTCAGGTGAACACACATTGCGGCAAGTCAGCGGAACACGACCGGTATTTGTCTGGCAAGCGCATCTTCCCGGCGGGGTTGCGAGCGGGCGAGCCGTTGGCCGACGTGATCGACCGCGTGTTCCTGGCCTACAACGCGGGCCGCATGCGCGAGGGTTTGCAGCTTTTCACCCAGAAGATGCTCGAGCCTGACGTCACGGTCGGGATGTCGCTCTCCGGCGCGTTGACGCCCGCCGGACTCGGCATGTCGTGCGTCGTCCCCCTGATCGAGGCCGGATTCGTCGATTGGATCGTCTCGACCGGGGCGAACCTCTACCACGACCTGCACTTCGCCTTCAACTGCAAGCTGGTGGCCGGCGACTTCCGCACCGACGACACGGTGCTCTTCGACGCCGGCGTGGTGCGGATCTACGACGTGCTCCTCTCGCGCGACGAGTGCTTGCTGGCCACCGACCAGCGGCTCCGCTCGATCCTCTACCAGCCGGAGTTCCAGAAGACGATGGGCACGGCCGAGTTGCACTATCACCTCGGCCGCTACTGTGCCCAGGCCGAGGAGGAGGCGGGGCTGCCGCACGTCTCGGTGCTCGCCGCGGCGTACCGGGCCGAGGTGCCGGTCTACACCAGTTCGCCGGGCGACTCGACGATCGGGCTGGAACTGGCGGCCATCCGCTTCGGAACCTCGAAGTTCGCCTTCGATCCCCTCTTGGACGTGAACGAGACCACGGGCATCTTTTTCGCGGCCAAGCGCCCGGGCAAGAAATCGGCCGTCGTGCTCTGGGGCGGCGGCAGCCCGAAGAATTTCACCCTCCAGACCGCCCCCCATTGCACCGACAGCCTCGGCCTGGAAATCAAGGGGCATGACTATTTTCTCCAATTCACCGACGCCCGGGTCGATACCGGCGGCCTCTCCGGGGCCACGCCGCACGAGGCGGTGAGTTGGGGCAAGGTCGATCCTGATTTCATCCCCGACGCCGTGGTCTGCTACTGCGACACGACGATCGCCATGCCCCTGTTGACCGCCTACGCCCTGGCCCGCCACGCCCCGCGCCCGCTCAAACGCCTCTATCCCCTGCGAGGCCAACTGATGGCCGACCTCCAGGCCGAATACCTCGCCAAGGGCAGCCGCACGCCGAAGTAAACAGCGAGGGACCAGCGGCAGAGAGCAGGGTGAGGACAAAGGCGAGGAGGCAATTTTCCTCGGGGGGTGTAGGTTCGAGCGGTATGGTATAATGCATCGAGTCGCGGTCGAAATGGAGGTTCGATCCAGAGTGACCGTTCACAGAACGTGCGTCCCGAGGGGGACAGTCCCATCCATCCTGGGCCTCGAAGAGAGGGGGAGATAGCATGGAAGTCGAAGGCGTGGTTCGCAACGGCGTCGTCGTGCCGGACGACGCTACCGCGTTGGCTGAGGGAATGCGTGTCCGCATCCGCCCTGTCCTGGAGGAAAAGCCGAAGCCGTTCGGCGAACGCTTCGCGCGGTTTAAGGGCGCGATACCGGGCCTGCCGGCGGACCTGGCGGAGCAACACGATCATTATCGCCTGGGGTTGCCCAAGCGATGACGGTTTTCGCCGATACATTTGCGCTGATCGCGTGGCTCAACCCAAGGGATAGCGCGCACTTGCAAGTGGCCGCTTATCTCGAGGGATTTACCGGGCGATTGGTGACAACCGAATGGGTGCTTGTAGAATTGGCCGACGCCCTGTCATTACCCGAAGCCCGTTTGATCGCAGTGGACTTCTTGAAAGCCGTTCGTACAGACCCGTTGTTTGACGTCGTCGGGTATGACCCGGCCGTCTATCGAGCAGGCTTCGGACTATTTGCCGCCCGGCCAGACAAAGCTTGGTCCCTGACCGATTGCATCTCCTTCGTTGTCATGAGGGAGAAAGGCATCTCCGAGGCCCTGACCGCCGATCGCCACTTTGAGCAAGCCGGCTTTCTGGCCGTCTTCAGGTAAAGGGGGTTTCGCCTTTGGAATGTGCCGTTTGTCCGAATGCGATTCATTCCTTTCTGATATGAGGCTCCCCAAGCTTGTCCAGCTCGCTCGGCAGCACGGCACGCCGCTGTTCGTCGTGGACCACGACGTGCTGCGCCGCAATTACGCGGAGTTCCGCCGCCGGTTGCCGCGCGTGCAGTGCTACTACGCGGTGAAGGCGAATCCCGACCCGGCGATCGTCGAGACGTTTTATCGGGCGGGGGCCAGTTTCGACGTGGCCTCGATGCCTGAGTTCCTCCTGGTCCACGATTGCATCAAGGACCTTCCAGCCAAACAGCGGCAGGACTTCATCTGGGACAAGATCATCTACGCCAACCCGATCAAGGCCAACGAGACGCTCGTCGAACTGGACCCTTACAAACCGCTGGTCACTTACGACAACTTCGAGGAGATTCGCAAGATCCGCAAATATGCCCCGCACGCTGGACTGGTGCTGCGGCTTCGGGTGCCGAACACGGGGGCGATGGTCGAGCTGTCGTCGAAATTCGGGGCGGAACCCGGCGAGGCCGTGGACCTGATCGCCGCCGCCCACGACGCCGGGCTGGTCGTCGAAGGGCTGAGCTTCCACGTCGGCAGCCAGACCACGAATTTCGAGAACTACGTCCAGGCGCTCAACCTGACGGCCAGCGTGTTGCGCGAGGCGACCCTGCGGGGCTTCACCAAGCTGAATCTCGTGGACATCGGCGGCGGCTTTCCCGCCCCCTACGACGGCAACGTGCGGCCTTTCAAGGACCTCGCCCGCTTGCTCAACTCCGAGTTCAAGCGGCTCTTCCCGCCGCACATCGAGATCCTGGCGGAGCCGGGCCGGTTCCTGGTGGCCACGGCGGCCACGCTGGTGGTCAAGGTGATCGGCAAGGCCGTGCGCGACGGCAAGCCGTGCTACTACGTCGACGACGGCGTGTACGGCACCTACTCAGGAATCCTCTTCGACCACTGCCCGTATCATGTCAAGGCGTTCAAGCGGGGCCCGACGCGGATTTCCGCCGTCTTCGGACCCACGTGCGACGCTTTGGATACGATCTCCTTGGCCGAGCAACTCCCGGACCTCGAGCTGGGCGACCTGCTCTACACCGAGAACATCGGCGCTTATAGCAATGCCTCGACCACCTCGTTCAATGGGTTCCCCCCAGCCAAAGTGGTCCACATCCATCGCTAAATCCCTGGAAACGCGTCGGAGACGAACACCCGACAGCGTCCTTGTTCGCTTCGGCAATGCCAGGCCGACTGACCGCATCGGCCAAGGCGGCAGGAGAAGCACGGCGCTCGGTCAGGACTTGTACATCGGATACGTCAACATGGGCCTCCTCGAGCCTCGTATTCCCATGTCTCCGGTCGAAGCCGCGATCAAAATGGTTTGGGCCTTGCCTTGGACGCTTTTCGGCCTGGCGGTCGGCCTTCTGGGCCTTGCCACCGGCGGCCGCTGCCGACGAATGGGGCGCACGCTGGAATTCTGGGGAGGGTTTACCACCTCGTTCCTTCGCCTTTTCCCCCTCGTTAAGGGAGCGTGCGCTGTTACCTTTGGCCACACGATCCTCGGCCGCGACGGAGAGGAACTGGATCGCGTTCGATCGCATGAAATGGTCCACGTCCGCCAATACGAGCGTTGGGGACCAATGTTTGTGCCCGCCTACCTGTTCTATTGGGTTATCCTGCTTATCCAAAAGAAGGATCCCTACCGCGACAACCCGTTCGAACGCCAGGCCTTCGACGAGGAATCGCTGCATTGATTCGGTCGGAATAACCGATACAACTTCCCGCGCGAGGCTTGTCGCACTCATCACCGCAGCCGGGCGGGATAAAAACCCCGCCTTGAACCAGCGCGTTTTCGACATTAGGGGATTCCTGTGAGGAGCACACCGCACCGCGGGACTTGGTTCGCGCCGAGGCGGGGCAAGATCAGCCCTTTGGCGGTCGTAAGCCCCGAGGCCACCATCGGGCCCGACGTCGAGATCGGACCCTTCTGCGTGATTGAACCCGACGTCACCATTGGCGAGGGGTGCATCTTGGAGAGTCGGGTCGTGGTCAAGAGCGGGACAACGCTCGGACCCAACAACCACCTCTTCGAGGGCGCCGTCATCGGCGGCCTGCCGCAGCATGTTCACATGCCGGAAAATCCCGGCAGGGTCATCATCGGGGCTGGCAACACCTTCCGTGAGAACGTCACCATCCATCGTGCCCTGGAGGCCGATGAAGCGACCATCGTCGGCGACAACAACCTGCTCATGGTCAATGTCCACATCGCCCACGACTGCCGTCTAGGCAATCTGACCATCTTCGCCAACAACGCCATGCTTGCCGGTCACGTGACGGTGGGCGACCGGGCATATGTCTCGGGAGCCGTGGCGGTTCATCAGTTCTGCCGCATCGGCCCGCTGGCCATGGTTGGCGGGCAGGCGCACATCGTCAAGGACGTGCCGCCATTCGTCACCGTCGATGGCCTCAGCAGCCTGGTGGTCGGCCTGAACCAGATCGGATTGCGTCGTGCCGGCCACAGCAGCGAGGAGATTCGTCGCTTGAAGGAGGCGTATCGGGTGATCTACCGCAGCGGGGCCCCGTGGAACGAAATCCTTGCCCGACTCCGCGAGGAATTCAACGAAGGCCTCGCGGCGATGTTCCATCAGTTCCTCTCGACCACGACGCGGGGAATCCTCTGCGAGCGGCGGCCGCCGCCGGGAGCGACCATCCCGATTCCACGGGAAATTGCCGATCCGCTCCCCCTTCGCCGCGCCCGGGCTGGGTAAACTCGGCAGGCCCAGCGCGACACCGCGGCATTGCCGTGAGCGAGCGCGCGAGAAAAGGACCGTGAGCAAATCTCGCTGGGTCCTTGAGCGACTATCCCGCAACCTCCGCTTTCCCACAACCCGAAGATCGCTCGGGTGGGGACGGCGGACATCGCTCCACGTTTTCAGCCTACCCCGATTGCTCGCTCGTCCTCGTCCCAACGCCCCTCAAAAACAGGGAAGACTTTTTCGGGCAGGCTGTCAGCGTTTCTTCCTCCGCCGGCCACGCTTGATGAGTTCCTCCCAGTCGAAATGAACCTCGCCCGGGGACCGCTTTCGAGGGCTGTCCCAATCTTCCTCGTCCCCGCTTTCTTCCGCTTCCTCCTCGTCTTGCGTTGAGTCTTCCCTCTTGATGCTATCTGGATTAAGCCAATCCTTCTCGGAAAGCAGGAATAAATACAAGATTGTCGCCAGATTCGTCAGCAAGCCCAGGAATATGGCCATGGGAACGTTCATCCCGGGCACAAGCCAATAAAGCAAGTACCCCTCGCCCACGGCCAGGGCTAAAATCGCGGCGTGGAAGCAAATGAGCATTAAGAAGAAAAGTAAAAATAGCATGGCTTCCTCCTGGGGTGAACGAGTTGAGGCGACAGTGCCGGGTTTCCGATCTGCCGCGATGGACCGATTCGTCGCCAGCGACGCGACGGTGCATCGCGGAGCAGATGTTGGGACGTCTTTGCTTTCTGGAGATTAGACATCTAGATTGCGGGCTTCGAGGGCGTGTTTTTCGATGAATTCCCGACGCGGCTCGACTTTATCGCCCATCAAGGTACGGAAAAGCTCATCGGCGGCCCCCGCGTCCTCCATGCGGACTTGGATCAGGGTGCGATGGGCGGGATGAAGCGTGGTTTCGCGGAGTTCCTCGGCGTTCATTTCCCCGAGGCCCTTGAAGCGGGTGATTTGCAACCCCTTTTCCCCGGCCGAGCGGACCGCGGCCAGCAGCCCGCGAAGGTCTTCCAGGCCGATCACCGAATCGCCGCGACGGAGGCGGTAGCGAGGTTCGTCCAATCCAGTGCGGTCCTGCGGGATCAAGCTGTCGAGTTCGAATCCCATCGCGCGGAGTTCAGCCAGGTGGTTGTTGATCGAGCGGACCTCGTGAAGCTCCACGAGATGGACCCGGGATGTCTTCGGCTCTTCGCCGTTGCCCTTGCCGTTGTCGGAACCGTCGCCCGGCCGGTCGCTCACCTGAAGCTCGTTGCCGGCGGCTTCCTCTTGTTGAGCGAGGAACTCGTCCAGTTCCTGGCGCGTGGTGAACCAGTACTCTTGCGATCCTAGGAAGACATGATAGATGGGGAGGCGTCCGGTGACGGGATTCTGCCGGGCGGCGTGGGCACGGAGGCTGATTCCACGGCGTTCGAGGGTGATCAGGGCGTCTTCCAAGGCCGCCAGGGTTCGGCAGAGGCGCTCCATGTCGCGGCCCTGGATTACCCGACCGTCTCCTGGCTCGAACACCGCGTCGGCCAGGCCCGCCTCCAAGAGCTGGGCCTTCATTTCCTCCTCGGTCTGAACGTAATAGACCTCCTTTTTGCGGCGCACCCGATACAGCGGCGGCTGGGCCACGAAGACGTGACCGGCTTTGACCAGGTCGTACATTTGCCGATAGAAGAAGGTCAACAGCAAGGTTCGGATGTGCGAGCCGTCCACGTCGGCGTCGGTCATGATGATGATCTTGCCGTAGCGGCGTTTTTCGAGGTCCATTTCCTCGCCGATGCCAGCGCCGACGGCCGCGATGATGCTGCGAACCTCCTCGTTGGCGAGGACCTTGTCCTCGCGGGATTTGTAGGCGTTGATGATTTTTCCGCGGAGCGGGAGGATGGCCTGGAATTCGCGCAACCGCCCGCCCTCGGCGCTCCCGCCCGCCGAATCGCCCTCCACCAAATACAGCTCGCAGCGATCGACCTCCCGGCTGGTGCAATCGCGGAGTTTGCCGGGCAGGCCGCCGCCGGACAGGGCCCCCTTGCGTTCGCGGACGAGGGCCCGGGCCTTGCGCGCGCTCTCGCGGGCCTCGGCGGCGAGAAGCGCTTTCTGGATGATGACCTTGGCGGTTTTCGGATTCTCTTCGAGGAATCGGGCAAGGTGGTCGGCGACGGCCGAGTTGACGATCCCCTCGACCTCGCTGTTGCCGAGCTTGGTCTTCGTCTGGCCCTCGAATTGCGGATGGGGGACCCGCACCGCGATCACCGCCGTGAGACCCTCGCGGAAATCGTCGCCCGTGGGCACCAGATCCTTGAAGAGGTTCTCGTTCTTTCCGTAGGCGTTGAGGGTTCGGGTCAGCGCGGCGCGGAAACCGGAGACGTGCGTTCCGCCCTCGGTGGTGCTGATGTTGTTGACGAACGAGTGCAGGTTCTCGGTGTACTCGCTGGAATACTGCATGGCCACTTCCAGCCCGACCCCCTCATACTCGCCCGAAATGTAGATGATCTCCTTGTGCAACGGCTCGCTGGAGCGGTTGAGGTGTTCGACGAACTCGAGGATTCCTCGATCGTACCTGAAGGTCTCGCCCTCGCCCGTCCGTTCGTCGCGGAAGCGGATCGTCACGCCCCGGTTCAAGAAGGCCAGCTCCTGAAGGCGGCGGTAGAGGATGTTGTAGTTGAACTGGGTGGAGGGGAAAATGAGCGGGTCGGGGGCGAAGGTCGTTTTGGTGCCGACCTTGTTGGTGCTGCCGATGCGGCGGACCTCGTTGGTGGGCACGCCGCGTTCGTACTCCTGCTGGTAGACGTGGCCGCCGCGGCGGACCTCGACCTCGCACCACTCGGAAAGGAAATTGACGACCGTCACTCCCACCCCGTGCAGCCCACCCGAGGTGTAGTAGGCCCCCTTACTGAACTTGCCGCCAAACTTCAGCACCGTCATCACGCCCTGAAGGGTGGAGAATCCGAGGTCGGGATGGGTTTCGACGGGGATGCCGCGGCCGTCGTCCTCGACGGTCACGGAGCCGTCGCGGTTGATCGTGACGGAAATCTCGGTCGCGTATCCGGCCATCGCCTCGTCGATCGAGTTGTCCACCACCTCATAGACCAGGTGGTGCAAACCTCGCTGGCCCGTATCGCCGATATACATCGCCGGGCGCTGGCGCACGTGCTCCAGGTCGCTAAGGTGCTCAAGCTGCTCGGCGCTGTACTCGGCCTCGACCTTGCGGTAATGGAGGAAATCGCCAGGGGTTGCCTGGCCGTCAAGCGGGGTGCCTTCGCTTGGAGAATCAGACGACATGGTTTCTCTTCTTCTTCACATCGCGTGCGATCAATTTGGCGGCGTCTTCCCGACTCCGGGAAGTCTCTCCGATGAAACCAGCGCGATCCATCGCGACCGTCTTGCTGTCGAATCTAAATCGTTGGACCCACCCGAATCCGAAGGTCTCGAATGACCTCATCCGGCAGCAATTCGCGGAGTGTGGCGAGGATGGCGGGTTTGCGAAAGGTCAACTCCTGGGCGAGGGTGGAATGGGCGACCGTGACCTCGAGCTTGCCGCGGCGAATGCTTCCCACCCGAGTGTGGCGCGTGAACGCCTCGCCTGCCGCCGCGCGCCAGGCGACTTCCAACCCCTCCGCGCTCCGTAGCTGGGCAAACCCGCGACGCACCATCAATTCGGTAAGGATCGAGCTGATTGGTTTCGGCTGGCGCACCATGAAAACCCTCCTTGAATCCGGCCTGAAATGGCCCTTCTTTTGCTACCCAGTGGTCCTCGGGCCCAACTCGGTCGCTCCTCCCAGCCGCCCAACCTATTCGCGCGAAAGGGGCATGATGACATAGGTGTATCCGCCCGGAGCGTTGGCGACCACGGCGCTTTCCCCATCGCGGATGCACAGCGTGAAGGTCGCGTCCGAATCGAGAACTTTGAGGAAATCGCTGACGTAACGGGGATCGAGCATGACGGCGATATTCGGCCCCTCGTAGGCCAGAGGCAGCTCAACGTGCGATTCGCCCGTTTCGGCGTTGCGCGAAAGGAGAACGACTTTGCCGTCGCCGAATCGAAAATCCACGCCGCGATGGTTCTCGTCGGTCACGATGGCCGCTTGGCGCACGGCCGAATAGAACGGTCCCACGGTGATCTCGATGCGGTTTTCCGGATCGACCTTCGGGATCACGTCGCGCCAGCGAGGGAAGCGTCCTTCCAGGAGCCGGGCGTAGATCAGCAGGCGATCTGCCTTGACGAACACGTCGTTTTCCCGCGCCGTAATCTGGATCTCGCCCTCGATATTGGCCAAGGCCCGATCCAAGAGCTGCATCGCTCGGGTGGGCACGATCGTGCGATCGCTGGTCTGGTGGCCGCCCACGGCCTCGGCGGGGCCAATCTGCTTGGCCAGGCGGCGCCCGTCCGTTGCCACGCCGATCACCTGTTTAGCGGTCATCTCCAACAGCACCCCGCCCAAAGCAAACCGCGTGCTCTCAACGTCCGTCGCGAACGCCGTGCGACGGATCAACTCCCGGAAAAACCTCGCCGACAGCTTATGATATTGCGACTCTTCAAAGTTTATGATCTCGGGATACTCGTCTGGGTTCTCGGTGGGGAGGAAAAACTCGCTCCTCGTCCCGGCGACCCGGGTTCGGACGCCGTCGCTCTCCAGCGTCACTTGCTCATCCAGCATCTCGCGGAGGATCTGGCCGAATCGATCCACGGGCAGCAACACCACGCCGGGCGACTCGACCTCCACCCCAGGCACCTCCGCCCGAATCGCCACCTCCAGGTCCGTGGCCAAAATCGTGGGCCGCTCCAGCGTCGTATCCAATTTCACATTGCGGAGGATGGCCTTCGGAGTCCGCGACGGCGTTACGCTGGCCGCCAACTGAAAGCTCTGCAACAGTTCGTCCCGCTGGCATGTAATCTTCATCGTTGGTTTCAACTCCCTCAGAAGAAGTTATGGGAATTGTTCGGGGTCCTTTGCACGCCGCAAGCGTGAAAACAAAACCTCATCCAGGCCGACAAAAAACTCACCCTCGGCCGCTCGAAGCTCGGCCCACGAGTCTCCCTTTTCCTTAAACCAAACGGGACAGACTAAGAGCCTATTCTACAACCTCCCCTCTCCCGTTTGCGGGAGAGGAGCCGGGGGTGAGGGCGGCTGAAATCGTAACGAGTCTTTCACTCCGATCCTGATGCGCGTTTGCCTTTGCCCTGTTCCGTCCCCGGAGGGAGAAGGAACTTTCGACATGGGCTCTAACAGCGCAATGGTCGATACTGGAAAATCTCGGCATTTTGCCCGCATTTTTCATGGCGGGCGAGACGCCCACGCTCCATGACTGGCCCAGTTTGTTCCGTCCTGCTACTCAGCAAATGGTTTTATTTTCTCTTCCAGTCTTCTTCTTGTAATCAAGCCGATCTTTGTTGGATACGGCTTGACGAGGGGATCTAAATCCTTGTCTCAAAATATCTTTGTTGATCCAGAGAAACCTCTGGAACTGGGGGAAGACCTGTCAACGAGGCGTCGAAGGGGCGTTGCCCCAAAGTTGGGCAGCGGGGTCCCTTGGAGCGTAGCTGCCGGGCTGTCGTTCAAGCCGCTTTTCCCAACGGATAATTGACAGGTCATGAACATTTTGTCCACGGGAGTGTTCCAGGTCCTTAGTATTTGGTCCATCAAGATTCTTGCGCCGCGGCCGACGGACGGCCGACCCGCGGGGAGTGTGCCCGATGCCCTGGTGGCGACCGCAAGGACAGGCTCGTCAAGACACGATTCCTAGCGTCGCCGCGAAACTGGCGGCGCAATTGATCCACGGCGTTGCGCAGGCCAGGATCGGTCTTCAGCAGGTCGGCCGTTTTCGCGCAACCGTGCGACACCGTGCTATGGTCCCGGCCATAAAAATACGCGCCGATCTGTTCGTAGCTCTTGCCCGTCAGGGTGCGGGCCAGATACATCGCCACATCGCGTGCGAGGACCACTGCGCGACGCCGCGAGCCGCTTCGCAACTCGGCGAGCCGCACGGAAAAATGCCGAGCCGAAGCCAGCGCGATCTCGCGGATGGAAGGCTCGCCTGCTTGACGCTCGGCAAGGTATTCGGCCACCCGCTCTTCGATGGACTTGTCTGGATCGACCGTAGCCGACATCTCCAAGTAGTTGACGGCGGCCCAGATTGCCGAGAGCGACTCGGGTAGTGCGTCGGCCAGGCCTGCAGCCGCCTCGTCCGAAAGAGCCAAGCCCTTCAGGCCCGCGAACTTGCGGACCGCCGCCATTCGCACGGCCCGGCCCGGTGGCGCCAGCCTCACCACAAGGCCGCCGACGAGCCGCGCCTGCAAGGCCGCCGAGAAACCGGCAATCTCCCCGGGGGCGGCGTGGGCGGTGAGAACCACCCTGGATCCGGCGCTCGTCAAGGCGTCGACCGTGTGCAACAGTTCTTCCTGAGCCGCGCGGCGATCCCCCAAGGCATCCAGATCGTCGATGGCGACCAGACCCGCTCGACGGTATCGAGCCTGGAACTCGCCGGTGGCCTGGGCCTCGATGGCGTCGGTCCACTGGCGGGCGAAATCCACGGCCGTCACATAGATCGAAGCCCGCGGCCCATGGACCTTGCGCCACGCCTCGGCCATACCCTCCGCAAGGTGGGTCTTGCCGAATCCAGAAGGCCCATGGAAAAACAGCGGATTGTAGATGGGATAACCCCCATTCAGGGTGTGATTGACAGCTTCGACGACGAGCGAGTTTTCCGGTCCCGCAAGGAACGTGCCTGACCAGCCTCCCTTGTCCGAAGAACCACCGTCGCCTTCACGAGAGGCTTGCCCCGAGATGGCCAGTTCAACCACCGTGTTGGTCACTTCCGCGGGGTCCTGTAAACCGTGAGCCTGAGAGTCTTCCGCCGACAATCCTTTGCGAATATTTTAGCGAGTTTTCTTCAACTCTACGAGGCGAGGGCATCGCGGAAAGAACATCGTTGTTTGGGATGGTATGAACCTTCTGACGGGACATGCCACCCCCTGTAGATATATCGTTTCAAGAGCCAGGCGCGGAATCTGGGTAGTTCCGGGGACAGTATACCTAATTATTGCCTAGCGCGGGCCGCGCCCGCAACCGATTAGTGCACAATCACTGGACACCAGGCTCGCACGGCAGGCATGGTGTTAACAAAAGACGGCAACCGTTTACCGCGAAGATCGCCGGCAAAGGGTTGTGCGACGACGCCCGCCTACGGGCGTTTGCCGCTGCAGGCGGTCTTAAACGGGAACCAGGACATCGCGAAAGTTGCGGGCAGGAGGTTGTGCAATGACGCCCGTTGACGGGCGTTTGCCGCCGCAGGCGGTCTTCGGCCCGGCATTCATGCCGGGTATCCGTGGGGCAGCGCCACGGCGCGAGACCCGTCAACGGGCCTTCTCGCTGGTACAAAACACGGAGCGCGGGCGTCCCGCCCGCAAAAACAAATGCGGGCAAGATGCCCGCGCTCCATAGAGGAAGCGGCCTAAACGCCGTCCGCGAATCTGGGAGCGCGGGCGTCCCGCCCGCAATTCACCAACGCACCGAGAAGCCCCGTGAACGGGGCTTGAGGTTCCCCACGGGACCAAAACCGCGACCCGGCGTGAAACGCCGGGCCGAAAACCGCCTACGGCGGAGAAGGCCCGTCAACGGGCCTTCTCGCTGGTACAAAACACGCAGCGCGGGCGTCCTGCCCGCCATGACCAATGCGGGCAAGATGCCCGCGCTCCATAGAGGAAGCGGCCTAAACGCCGTCCGCGAATCTGGGAGCGCGGGCGTCCCGCCCGCAATTCACCCACGCACCGAGAAGCCCCGTGAACGGGGCTTGAGGTTCCCCACGGGACCCAAACCGCGACCCGGCGTGAAACGCCGGGCCTCCAGACCGCCTACGGCGGAGAAGGCCCGTCAACGGGACTTCGCCTCGGGCGATACCATGTGACCACCCAAGGCCGAGAAATCATTACGGCCTTGTGCCGCTCAACACGTAACGTTGCAACAACTTAACGCCTTTGCCGCGTGATATCTTTGTCAACATTTTCACAATCCCTGGGCTTTGTAGTACAAAGAGGTGTACTGTTCCCGAAATTGGGCAGGCCGGAATTGGGCCCCGGCGCAGGACAGGGCTGCCGCCAGAGGCCGCGGTCAGGAGCGGGCAGTTTTCTTTTGCCAGACGCCGGTGGGTTTGGGATCGTCGGAGGTGGGTGGCAAGGGCTTCGGCTTTTCCCCGGGCCGCGTCGGAGCTCGGGGGGCCGGCGGCGCACCGTTAGGCGGCAGCGGCACCGACTCGACCGAGGGCTGGCGCGACGGCGGCGCGTCGTCGAGGGCCTTGAGCAATGCGTCGGGGACGTCGGGCGGCATCTCGACTTCCGCCGCCGAAATCCTCGCCGCGTCGGTCAGCGGCACGTCCACCCAAAGCCCCTGTTCGTCGAGCTGCATCGTGCCCAGTTCCCGGGCCAGGCGCATCCGGGTGGCATAGTAGTTGAGCCACACGCTCATGAAATTGTTTTGGGAGCTGAGCAGATCGTTGAGGGCGGTCAAGAGGTTCAAGGCCGCGGTCGGGCCGAGCGAGGTGGTGGGTTCGCCTGGCTGCGGCGGTTGAGGCGGCGTGTTCAGCGTTTCGCGCGTCTGATCCACGCGGCGGATGGCGATCACCACCGCCCGCCGCTGGATCTCCAGATTCACCCGGAGCTGCTCGAGTTCCCGCAGCAGCAAACGTAGCGTCTGGTGCACCGAATCCTCATACTGGATCAATTGGCGGCGGTCGCGCTGGTAGTCGATGATGACCTGGCGGAAGTTGTTGCGTTCCAAGAGGCGGGTGAAGGGGCCGTCGAACTGTAGGCCGGCGCGAAGGTTCCCCGTCGGGGCCCGGAACCGCATCGGGTTGTTGCCCGTCGTGCTCATGTCGCCGCTGAGCGTGACATTGAGCACCGACTGGAGGGCGTCGGCATTGAATTGGATCAAGCGCCAGGTATCGACCAAGGCGGCGCGGTTGTTCATCCAATCCAAGCGGTTGGCCCTGGCGATGTCGAGGGCGTCCTCGGGATCGAGCGTTTGAGGTTCGACGGCGATTTGTTCCACTCGGGCCCGGGCTTGGACCAGCGACAACTCGTCCAGGATCGAGGTGACTTCGCTTACCCATTGGACGATCCGATCGGCGGTGTCCCGCCGCGTGTTCTCGGTCAATTGGCCGCGGAGGGCGGTGATCGACTTGCCGGCTTGTTCGAGCCGGGCAGCCAGCGCCGCGTGATCGGCGCGGAGCTTGGCGAGGTCGGCGGCCAACTGCTTGCGTTCAGCCGCCGTCATGAGCGTTTGCCGAACCGGCGCCTGCTGGTCGGCTTTGTCCAGGTCCTCGGCCACGCGACCCAATTCGACCACGATCTGGTCGCGCAATTGGCTCAACCATCCGACGGCTTTTCGAAGCGTATCGACGGGCGGATTGGGGGGCAGGTCGCCGAAGTCGGAACGGAAGTCGGCCAACCGGTTCTGCAAGCGGCTGGTGGCCGGATCGATGAACTGGAATTGGCGGATCATTTCCTGGTCCAGGGTCAGCGGCAAGTCGGGCGGCAAGCCGAGCGTGCTGGTGCGGTAGCTATCGAGGCTGTCTTCGAGGGCGTTTCGGGCTTGGAGCAACGAGGCCCGCGCGGTCTCGATGTTCTGGCGGAACTGATCGACCTGAACGAGGTCGATGGTTCCGGCTTGGAGGTGGGCTTCGAGGAGTCCGAGGGTTCGCAACTGGAGGGCGAGGGTTTCCTCGTTGTTATGGATTTGCTGGAGTTGCTGGAGGAGCCCGAGGAACCCGCCGACCTGACCGGCGCCGCCGCCGGCGAAGCC
>Ga0209101_1001662_pt1 | contig 15940 bp, 17 predicted proteins | sample ConPoolayeCmetaG_FD_185481 | JGI IMG/M metagenome (GOLD analysis project Ga0209101, IMG submission 185481) | Hot spring microbial mat communities from California, USA to study Microbial Dark Matter (Phase II) - Cone Pool mat layer C metaG... ...
TCCATGTGGCCGACGCATCCATGTGGCCGACACATCCATGTGGCCGACGCATCCATGTGGCCGACACATCCATGTGGCCGACGCATCCATGTGGCCGACGCATCCCTATGCGTCGGCGCAAGGGATGTCCATACAAATACGGAATGTGGCAATGGAAGACGAGCTATCGTTGCGTGAACGAAAGAAAATCGAAACGCGAAAGCGTATTTTGCGCACGGCGATCGAATTGTTTCAGGCACGGGGGCTTGAACAGACTTCGATCGATGAAATCGCCAGCCGGGCCAACATCTCACGGGGCACGTTTTTCAATTATTTTCCCAACAAAGAAGGCGTGTTACGCGAGATTGCTCTGGATGAATTGCGCGAGCTTGGACGGCTGATCGAGGGGGAATTGTCGGAAGAGGTCAGCGTGATGGAGAAAATTCGGCGGGTGATGCAGCAACTGGTCACCGATACACTGCCTTATCTGCGCATCACGCGCGATGTCTTGCTGCGGGAAATGCTTTATCCGTCTGACGAAACGGCGATCAGCATGCGTTTGAGTGACATGTTGATCGGGCTGATTCGCCAGGCGCAAACAAGCGGTGAGATCTGCGCCGATTTGAATCCTCAAGAAGTGGCCTATGTGCTGTTGGGGCCGTATCTCTCGGTGGTTTTTGCACAGATCGCCCGACAGAGCACTGTTCCAGAGGCCAGAGAAACGATTGAACATGCGCTGGATATGATTCTGATGGGAATTGCGGAAAGGGGAAAGGATTAGGGGGAGATGAGATAGGATGTTAGGCAAGGCGCTTGTCCTTATCAAGCCTTACAAAAAGGCGTTTATCATCGGCCAGATGGCGATGATTATTGGTACATTGGCAGGACTGGCTTTTCCGTGGACGGTACGCGAAGTATTCAATTCGTTGTTTCAGGCCGGGAATATACCGTCGTTGATGATCTGGGTAGGTCTGTTGGCCAGTATGCTTGTGTTGACCGAAGTGGCCAATTATGTGAAAACCAACGCACTTGACGGCATTGGCCAAAATATCATCCGTGACCTGCGCGATCGGCTGTACCAAAAACTGCTTGAACTATCACTCGACTATTATGACCACCAGACATCCGGTGAGATCACCTCACGGCTGACCAATGACATTAATCTGGTACAAAGCACGTTGTCTTCGGGTCTGACCTACGTTTTGCAACAAATTATTGCCCTGATCGGGGTGACCATCTTGCTGATCCGCCTCGACCCGTTGCTCACGGTGGCGGTATTTGGGGCAACCCCATTCATCATTCTGATCTCAAAAGCGATAGGCAATCGGATCAAGACCATCACCCAAACCGTACAGGAGCGGTTGGCCGCGCTGACCAATATCATCAGTGAGAGTGTGTTGGGGATTGATACCATCAAAGCATTTGTGCTGGAACATTACGCGCGTGGACTGTTCCGTGACGAGAACGAACGAGTTTTGTTCAAATCTTTACAGAGCATTCGTGTCACATCGGCGGCACGGTTAACGATCGGCTTGCTCAACTCGATGTTTACCCTATTGGTAATCGGTTTGGGAAGCTATCGCGTAATGTCAGGGCGACTCGCCCCTTCCGATCTGATCGCCTTTATTTTGTATTCCGAGATGGTGGCCGGACCGGTAGTTACATTGGCCGGAATTTATGTCGAAGTGAACAAGTCATTGGCCGCATTCAAGCGCATTGACGACATTTTGAGCGCGCCGGTGACGATCCGTCCCCGTGCAACATTTCGACCGGAACGGAATGAAATGCCCCCTGTGCAGGGACGCATTGAGTTTCAGGATGTTGCTTTTTCTTACAATGGGCAAAGAACTGTGTTGCACAACATCAATTTGACCATCGAGCCGGGAGAGACGATCGCCTTGGTTGGGCCGAGTGGGGCAGGCAAAAGTACATTGATCAAATTGCTTCCTCGCTTTTACGATCCGACGGCCGGATGTATCTACCTGGATGGAGTGGATATCCGCGATATAGACCTCGAGTTTTTGCGTCGTCAAATTGCCATTGTGCCACAAGACACTCATTTGTTCGGCATGAGCATCTATGAAAACATCGCCTGCGGGCGGCCGGACGCGAGTGAAGAAGAGATTGTACGCGCAGCCAGATTGGCTAATGCGCACGAGTTTATCATCGAGCAGCCAGAAGGCTATCACACGTTGCTCGGTGAGCATGGCGCGCGACTTTCCGGTGGACAACGACAGCGACTGGCGATTGCACGCGCCTTTCTTCGAGATCCACGTATTCTCATCCTTGACGAGGCAACCTCAGCACTGGATGCATATGCCGAGCAACAAATACAAAATGCACTTGACAAACTGATCTACAAGCGCACCACGTTGATCATCGCTCACCGTTTGAGCACCGTTCAAAAGGCCGATCGAATTGTTGTGCTGGATCGGGGCAGCGTTGTTGCAATTGACACGCATCAGCGATTGCTCGCTACATGCACGCTATACCGCGATTTGTATCGTTCTCAATTTGCGCCGCAGGTCGAGCAATCAGCACTTCAAACGGTATGTCCGGCAAATTTTCAATAGAAGTGACTACCTACGTGCCGACTCAAGTCGCCCGCCATAGGCCTTCGGCCTGCGGTCGGCCTGCGCCGACCGGGGGCGTCGGCGCAGGCCGACGTCCGGCACAGCGTGCCCGGAAAGGCTGATTTCCAGTCAGCGCATAGCGACAGGCCAATCAGGTAGGTAGTTACCAATAGAATTCGTAATGACCTGCCCTGGTTTTGTTTGGCGGGGCAAACCGTCCCCGAATGCTTTACGAATGCACGAATCGTGTTATCATTCGAGGATTCGTGGTCGATTTGTGGATGGTTTCCGCACCTGACGATCAACGCAACATTTTGCAGGACTCGTGGCTTGCAGAAGGTACACAAATAAACTATAATCTGGGTGTTCTAGCGTGTGAGGCAAATAAACGTTTACCACTGACAGTTGACCAACCTGTTCAGACACGCCAGGTTACACTTTTCCGATATTCCGCTTTTTCCCCATCAAAGAGGTACATTCAATGACATTGCCAGATTCTTTTCTCAAGAGTGAGATTTTCGAGCAACCTCAGGCATTGCAGCGTCTGCTGACCCTGGAACATGAGCATGTGGCCGAGATTGCTGCCGCGATCCGTCGCTATGCGCCTCGCTACATCGTGATCGCCGCGCGTGGTACATCGGACAATGCCGCGCGCTACGGGCAATATCTGTTTGGCGCGTTCAATCGCCTGGCAGTGGCACTGGCCACCCCTTCGCTGTACACGTTGTACCAAAGCCCACCGAACCTAGAGGGTGCGCTGGTGATCGGGGTGTCGCAATCGGGTGCATCGCCGGACATTGTCAGTGTGGTCGAGGAAGGAAGACGACAAGGCGCGTTGACTGTTGCCGTGACCAACAACCGCGAATCGGCACTGGCCGGGGTGGCCGAACATATGCTTTATCTGCATGCCGGTGAGGAAAGAAGCGTTGCCGCAACCAAGACCTACACCACCTCGTTGCTGGCCTTGGCGATGCTCAGCGCAACGCTGGCCCAAGATGAAACACGCCTGGATGCGCTCGGTGCCCTGCCCACCTGGCTGAGCCAGCTGATCGACCGTGCGCCCGAAATCGTGCGCGCGGCCGAACGCTATCGCTATGCCGAATCGTGCGTGACGTTGGGACGCGGTTACAACTATGCCACGGCGTTCGAGATCGCACTCAAGCTCAAGGAACTCACCTACATTCTGGCCGAGCCGTATTCTTCGGCCGATTTTGCCCATGGGCCGATAGCGTTGGTTGCCCAAGGCTTTCCGGTGCTGGCCGTCGTGCCGGAAGGGATCGTCGCCGCCGAGTTGATCGCGATGCTCAAACAGTTCCGCGAGCGAGAAGCCGAGTTGATCGTCATCTCGGCCTTGCCCGAAGCGTTAGCACTGGCCCAGACCCCTCTTCCTATACCGGCGGGGGTGCCGGAGTGGCTGTCGCCATTGGTGGCGGTGGTGCCGGGACAGATTCTGGCCTTGGGATTGACCCTGGCCAAAGGATACGCGCCCGATCACCCACGCGGGCTGCGCAAAGTGACCTTGACCAGATAAAAGGAGCAGAACAGATGAAGAAATGGGGGTTGTTGGCAGTGATGATCGTCTTACCGATCGTCCCGATCATCTTTTGGGCCCAAATGCTCAGTGGCGGCGATCTGTGGGCCATTTTGTACGACGTCGGCCGGCTGTTAAGCCTGAGCGGGTTTGTGTTGATTTGGGTGCAATACGTGCTCAGCGCGCGGCTCAAGTGGCTGGAAAAGGGGATCGGTCAGGACAAATTTTTCATCGTCCATCGGCTGTCGGGTATTGTAGGATTTGTGCTGATCTTGATCCACCCATCGCTGCTCTTTGCTTCCGATCTGCTGTTGGGCATTCCACCCAAATTGACGCCACTCAAGCTGCTCGGCTTTGCGGGCATCATCGCCTTGATCCTCACCGCCGGTGGGGCTTTGCTCTACAAGGCACTCAAGTGGAAATACGAAACCTGGAAAACCCTGCATTGGGCCAGCTATGCGATTTTGCCGATCGGCTTTGTACACAGCATATTGGGCGGCAGCACGATACAAAGCCGGCCGGTCGTGCGTGGGCTGTGGATTGCCCTGGCGGCTTTGTACGTGGGCATTGTCATCCACCGGCTGTATAACTGGATCCGCGTGTGGCGATCGCCCTACCGGGTGGGACGGGTCAAGCGGGAAACCCACGACACCTGGAGTCTGACCTTTGAAGGGACACGCATAGAGCATCAGCCGGGACAATTTATGCGCGTTCGGCTCACCCGCAAGGGCAAGTTGGAACCTGCGCACCCTTTCACCATTGCCTCCAGCCCCACCCAAAAGCAAATGACCATCACGGTCAAAGCGGTAGGCGATTTCACCCGCGAGATCAAAGAGGTCAAACCGGGCAGCCGGGCCTACATCGACGCACCTTACGGTGCGTTCAGTTTTGTCAATCACGATGCCGATAACCTGGTCTTTATTGCCGGCGGGATCGGAATTACCCCCTTTATGAGCATGTTGCGCTACATGCGCGACCGCCAACTGGAACGCAACGTCACCCTGATCTGGGGAAACAAGACCGAGCAAGACATCCTTTTCAAGGAAGAATTGGACGAGATGAGCAAGAAAATGCGGCTCAAGGTCGTCCACGTGATGTCGGCACAGGAAAGCTGGCCGGGAGAAAAGGGCTTTGTCGACCAGGCCCGGCTCAAGCGGCTGCTGGAAGGCATCGAGAACCCCCAGGTTTTTGTCTGCGGGCCGCCGGCTATGATGAATATGGTGATCGGCGCGCTGCGCAAAATCGGCGTGCCGCGTGGACGTATTCACAGCGAACGCTTTTCCCTGCGCTAAGCGTCTATCCGAAAAACGTAACCGACGCATCCCTATGCATCGGTACAAGCGGCATCGGGATGTCACTTGTTTTTCGGATAAAAGCGCTCAAACAATCATCCCGAAAGCCTGGCTTTCGGGATGATCTGTTTTGCTCAGCGATTACTCACCCGCACGTGGACCTCGCACGGGGGCGGATAGTTGCCGCTCCAGTCGACCAACACCAGGCGAAGGGTGTAAGGTCCATTACTAACCTGCCGGGTGTTCCATTCGCCGAGGAGGCCGTTGACCACCGTTTTTTCCGCACCGGCCAGATAATGCCAGTTGTCCAGCCCGTCTTGGCGATATTCCAGTTTGTAATACCACATGTTGTCAATCTTGGCCGTACCCGTCACCTTGACCACGCCGGACAACACGGCCCCCTCGCGTGGCCAGGTCAGGTGTTCGCAACCAGGACGAGAGGAGGTTGACGAGGTGGCGGAGAAAGTCTTGGGAACGGCCAGCCGTTGACCAGCGTAGATCAGGTTGGGGTTGGCGATGTTGTTGAGGGTGACGATATCCCAAATGCGCACGTCAAATCGAACGGCGATCTTGGCCAGCGTATCACCCTTTTGCACCGTGTAATAGGTAGTCGTCGGCGCAGGTGCAGGCGCTGGCGAAGCTGCGCCGGGGACGGTCAGGCGTTGACCGGCATAGATCCAATTGGGGTTGACCAGGCCGTTGGCCTGCACCAGCGCGTCTACCGTCACCCCAAAGCGGTAGGCAATGCCGGAAAGGGTATCACCATATTGAACCACATAAGACGAATCGGCCGAAGTAGAGGGAGATGAAGGCCCGGCAACGGGAATCACCAACCGTTGTCCGGCATAGATGCGGTTGGGATCGCTCAGGCCATTCGCGTTGACAATTGCCTGCACGCTGACCCCATAATGTGCAGCGATCCAGGTCAGGTTTTCGCCCCAGCGGACGACGTGGACAGGCGGCGCAGCGGGGGGCGTATCGGCGACAACCATCGGGCCGACCAGAGCCAGCAACAAAAGCACACCCAATATCGTTTGTAATACCTGTTTCATTTTGTTCTCCTTTCTCTGATTGTCCCCCTGTCATTATAACATAAAAAAGAAAAACCCTAAAGGTCTTGAGAGACCTTTAGGGTTTTCTTTATCAGAGCGATTTGTGACAGAACCACCAATCGTAACAGTCGTATTCCTGGGGACGCTTTTCGGCGGTGGCCATATCGGTTGCCGGTGGGACGATGACCCGGTCTTGGATCAGTTCGTTGTTGGGCCAGTTGGCCGGCATGGCCACTTTATGCGCATCGGCGATTTGGAAGGCCTTGATCATGCGCACAAACTCGTCAAAGTTGCGGCCCAACTCGGCCGGATAGTAGAGGATGGCGCGAATCTTGCCGGTGGGATCAACGAAAAAGACTGCGCGCACGGTGTTCGAGCCGGCAGAAGAATGGATCAGGCCCAATGTGCTGGCAACCTTGCCGGTGTCGGCGATGATCGGGAATTCGATCTTGAGGCCCAGGTTTTGCTCGATCCACTGCGCCCACTTGATGTGCGAAAAGACCTGGTCGACGCTGAGGCCGATCAATTCGGTGTTCATGGCGCGAAATTCGGGATAGCGTTTCTGGAACGCATAAAACTCGGTGGTGCAAACCGGCGTAAAGTCGGCGGGGTGGCTAAAGAGAATAAACCACTTGCCTTTGAACGCATCGGGAAGCTTCATTTGGCCCATCGTGGTTTGCACTTCCATCTCGGGGAACATATCACCGATCAACGGCATTTTGTGTTCTTCCATTTTAAAATTACCTCCTGTTTCGCTTAAGCTAAATTATAATTTTCCGGCAGCAATTGCCGTGAAACCACCCACTCAATCCGGCAAATTCAATTGCCGTTTGTTTGCTCGTTTGCGTTTTTCCGGCAAAGTGAACAGAGGCCGAAAATGTCGAAGCGGTAATCGATCATCTGGTAGCCCTCACGAAGGGCAGCAGTTTGTGCCAAATCGACGATCGGATTCAAGTCGAGGTCAAGGTCGACAATACGCCGACAAGCAATACAAATCAGGTGCGGATGTGGGGAAAGTGAGCCGTCATAGCGCGCACGACCATCGTCCAAATTGACTTGATGGATCACCCCCATCTCTTTGAGCAAAGCAACGGTTTTGTACACCGTCGCCAGGCTGGTCATCGGAAAATCTTGTCTCAGACGGGCGTAAATCTGCTCGATGTCGAGGTGCTCGTGGCTTTCGAGCAAGATGCTAAGCACGGCACGACGTTGAGGGGTGAGGCGATAGCCTTGTTGACGCAACTTTTCGATGAGCATGTCCAAACGGTGTCTGGATTCTGACATAAATCCAACCTATGTGATAATAATTTCTTAATTATAATTATTATCTATAAATTATTATAACACACAAGTGGGAAAATGTCAAGCAAAAGATGAAAAAAATGGGGTCTCGGAAAGCCGAAACCCCAATTCAAGAGGAGAAAAGATGAGCTTACGAAAAAGCCGCCGTGAAGCTTTTGCGTGTTTGCCTAATCGCGTTGTACCCTGACCCGAATCGTGCGTGGACGAGCCGTTGCCGCCTTGGGCAGAGAAACGGTGATGATGCCATGCTCAAAAGTGGCCCCGATTTCTTCTTCTTGCACAGGTATGTCGATGGTCAGGGAGCGAGAAAATGTGCCGTAGGGAATTTCTTGTATCCGATAATCGACATTGCCCAGCGGTGGTTTGAACTCGCCACGTATCGTGAGCACGCCGCGCTCAAAGCGGACATCGACATCGTCCGGATCGACGCCGGGCAGTGGAGCAACCACCACAATGTCGTGATCGGTCTCATACACATCGATCGGCACGCGGACCGACAAGGTCCGAGTGGGTGTCATACGTTGAGTCAGGCGTTCTTGCAGGCGATCAAAGGAATCCCATACCCAGTCCATGTCGTCGAAATTCCAATCGATCAAACGGTTAACCACAACGGCCTCCACCCCAAAGAAAAAACCGGAAGGACGGCCTGCCGCCCTCCCGGTATGAACTGTTCATTTGCTCTTGACGGTGATTTTGGTGCCTTTTTCGGCCGATGCGGTTTTAGGCAGCACAACGGTCAAAACGCCACGTTGATAGGTCGCTTCGGCCTTGTCTGCGTCTACCTCGGCCGGCAGCGGAATGCGTCGCTCAAATGCGCCGTAAGCGCGCTCCATGCGGTAATAGTTCTTGCCCTTTTCTTCCTTTTCCGCTTTCTTTTCGCCGCGGATGGTCAGCACGTCGTCGGACAGTGAAATGTCAAAATCTTTTTCGTCCATCCCCGGCAGCTCGACGGAGACCCGCACTTCTTTGTCGTCTTGGACAACATCCACACGCGGGCTGACCGCCGACCAGGGTTCATCAAAACGCAACAGGTCATCGAACCAGAAAGGAGCAAGACTGAACCGATTCCACATTTCGTCAAACCACGGCGCTAACATGCTGCCAGGCGACACAGTTTCAGTTTCTCGTCGCACCGGGACATTCCGTTTTCCCCACCGCCACGGAACCAAATCTGAAATGGACATAGGTGTCTGACCTCCTTCCTTGTGAATTTTTGGTGTGGTCGGCGCAGTCAGAATGCGCCGACCGTGACGTTCAAATCAACTTTTAACCGGCTTTGATGGCAATTTTGCGCGCCTTGGCCGGGCCGACCTTGGGCAGCATCAGACGCAACACACCATCTTTGATCGTCGCCTGGATGCCTTCCTGATCGATTTCGTTCGACAACTTGAAGCTACGTTGATAATCACCGATTTCATACTCGGCATAGCTCAACGAGTAGCCCTCGGGCAGTTCCGGCTCGACATAGCCGTTGATGCTCAACACGCCCTTTTCGAGAGTGATGTCGAGGGTGCTTTCGTCGACGCCGGGCATATCGGCGACAATGGTGATCGCATCGCCATCCTCATAGATATCGGTGCGCGGCAGGAAAGCCTTGCGATCACGGGTACGTTCGGCCTCGGTCTCGACCACTTCTTGTTTTTGCTGCTCGGCAACCTGGATTTCGGTTTCGTTGGACATCTCACTCACCTCCATTCACATCTCTAACCGGTCTCAACTGGCCTTGACGGCGATCTTGCGTGGCTTGTCCGTCTCGGCACGGGGCAGAGAGATTTTGAGCACACCTTTTTCCAGCGACGCTTCAACCTTGTTCGATTCGACCTGGAAAGGCAACTGGATGGTGCGCACAAAACGACCGCACCCGCGCTCACGGCGATGGAAACGCACGTTCTCGCCACACTCTTGCTCTTCGCGCTTGCCCGACAGGGTCAGGGTGTCGTTGACAACCGAGATTTCAATATCTTGAGGGCTGACCCCCGGTAGTTCTGCTGTGATGATGGCTCCGTTTTCATTGGTCCAGATGTTCATCGCCGGATAGGCAGGAGCCATATTGATACGGTAACGAGATGGAAAATCTTGGAACAGGCGATCCATCTCTCGACGCAAGCGCTCCATTTCGCGCCACGGGGATAATGGATAACGTAATGTTCTGAACATTTCACATCTCTCCTTTCTTTTGAAATTGTTTATCTTTTCCAACGATGTGGGTGTCTTGCTTGCTCGTTGCGCCCATACTGTACCAAAGGTAGATTAGAAGATCATAAGAGGAGCATTAAAAGAAGATTAGAGATAGATTAGAAAAAGATAAGAAAAGCCTCGCTACATTCGAGATGTAACGAGGCTTTTGGGCGGTTGTACAGTCAGAATCAATCCTGGCTGCGGATCAGATCGCGCAACCGACGGTAGCCGATCAAATGAAAACCTTGTGTCTGGACATAGGCCTTGAGTTCTGGGCGCAAAAAGGTCTGGTAATCTTGGATGCGGTACTGAGCCGAGTCGGCAATCGCTTCGATGTCGCTGCCGGGCACCGATGGATGCAGCAAAAGGTGAGTTATTCCAACCGGCACGGTATCAAACAATCGTTTGTATACCTCCAGGTGATCACCATGCTCACGGGCGGCACAGATAAAATCGAGCACCGGAAAGCCGGTGGCAATCAGCGCATCCAGACGGTTTAACATGGCTTTGCCCACCTGCGGATCGACGCCCCATTCGGACAACCGCTCTGGGGGAATCCGGGGCAACATGGCCGGGATGCGGTATTCAATGGCCAGTTGGATGTAGGCCGGCAGCAACAACGGGTGCATCACCGTGCCCATATGGGTGTCGATGTGGGTCACGTCGATGCCCAATTTGAGGGCCAGTTCAACCTGGGCGCGCATTTCGGCGATTGCGGCCTCGGGGTTCATATGAGCATAGACATCGGCGTTGGTGCGCCACATATAGCCTTCTTTATCAAGCAGGCCGCTCTTGGGATCGACCGTCGAGACCGGCCGCCAGCGCAGTCGATCCCATTCGCTGGTCAGCGTAATGTGGACTCCCACATCGGCCTCCGGATGGGCACGACACCATGCAGCCAGTTCGGGCACCCAGGGACATGGCATCATCACCGAGCCACAGGTAACAATTCCAAAGGCCAGGTCTTGGGCAAAGGCAACGTTCGCCGCATGGCACATGCCCAGGTCATCGGCGTGGACGATGACCACACGCGCGTCTGGACCAAAGCCGAGTTTTTCCAATGCCGGATTGCTCATGGTTACCTCCGTTAATAGCTACCTTGACCTTGAAAAAGGACGGCGATGATAGGCGGCAAAACGGTAAAACCGGCAATGACACAACAATACAAGATCGTAGAAACAATGGCAATGATCAGACATGCCGTGCCCAGACCTTTAGATTCTGGATCCCCTTTGGACATGTACACAATGCCCAGGATCAGGCCGGCGAGAGGAATGAAAAAAGACAGCGCATACAGAAAAAACTTGAAACAGCCGCCGTACTGTGGCGGGGGTGGATAATAGGGTTGCTGTTGCGGATAATAGCCCTGTGGTGGTTGTTGATAATAGCCCATTGGAGACTCCTTTAACGAAAAAAATCGAAAAACCGCCGGTAGAGGCCTATATGCCTCTACCGGCAAGTATACACGTCCTTTACCCCCTGTCAAATGACATCGGCTCAGCACCTATTCAAGCGATAGCAGGCGCGGTCTGGAGACCGGCCCAAGCCTACTGCTGCGGCCGTTCTTCCAGCGTGATCGACAGGGTCAATTCTTTGCCGTCGCGGATCACGCTCAAGGTGACCGTATCGCCAACGGCCGTCCGTGTGTCCAGGTACATGGTCAGGTCGTCGGTATCGGCCACATGCTGACCGTCGATGGCCGTAATGATGTCGCCATCGAGCGGCACCTGATAGCGCCCGACCGTCTTGACACGTGAAACGCCCTGCAAGCCGGCTTTGGCTGCCGGGCCGCCATCATACACCTCGACCACCAGCAAGCCCTCATCGACCGGGATATTCATCCCACCGCGCCGCCAGAGTTCGGCCGTGCTGGCGCTCAGGCTGACCATCCGGGTGATGCCAAGCCAGGGGTGCGGGTAATAGCCACGGGCGATCAATTCGGGCACCACGCGACGCACCGTGTTGGATGAGACGGCAAAACCGATCCCGGCCGAAGCGCCACTGGTGCTGATGATCTGCGAGTTGACGCCGATCACCTGTCCGCTCAGGTTGAGCAAAGGGCCGCCCGAATTGCCGGGGTTGATCGCCGCGTCGGTTTGAATGGCCTCGCCGATAAAGCGGTTGTTCGGACTCCGAATGACCCGTCCTAGGGCACTGATCACCCCCGTGGTCAGCGTCTGTTGCTGCCCAAAGGGGCTGCCGATGGCAACCACAAACTGACCAACGCGCAACTTGTCCGAGTCGGCCAGGCCGATCGGTGGGGGCAAGGCCTCGTCTGTATCGATGCGGATCACGGCCAGATCGGTGGATGGGTCGGCGCCGACGATTTGCGCGTTAAAGGTTCGTCCATCGGCCAGGGTGACCAACAAGTCGGTCGCATTTTCGATCACGTGATAATTGGTGACAATGTGGCCGTCGGCATCATAGATGAATCCCGAACCGGTGCCCAATTCTTGCTCGACCGGTTCATTGAACCAGGTATACACAATGCCCCGGTTGGTGATGTTGACAACCGATGATCCGGCCTGTTCGTAAACGGCAACGATTTGCGTTTCTAATGCGTTAAGCGCCGTCTCCAATTCGACGGTCGCCGTCGGCAAAGGATTGGCAGCCGGTGTTGCCGTAGGGTTGCGCGTCGCCGTCGGCTGTGGCGGGAACGGGGTCGCCGTCGGTGATCCGACCGAGCCGGAAAGGCTACATCCCAGGCCGACTGCCAGCAGGATGATCAAGGCAAAAGCCAAAACCCCAAGCCGTTTTTTGTCCATTTTTGTCCTCCATTTACGGTATAAAACCCTAAAGGTCTCGAAGAAGACCTTTAGGGTTTTTTAATCAAGGCACCACCAGCACCGGACAGCGAGCATAACGCAACACTTCCAGGCTGACATCGCCGAGCATCACATCGGCCACGCTTGATGGTCCGCGTGAACCGATGACGATCAGGGAGACATTTTCCTGATCGGCCGTTTCGAGGATGACGCGGGCGGTGTTGCCGGCAGTGACAATCCCTCGCGCGGCAATTTGCTGCTCTTGCAAATGTGCGACCGCGTCATCGACAATTTCGTGGGCAACCGCCTCAAACTGAGCCCGCAGGGCCGCATAGCCTTCGGTTGCGGCATAGCGCTCCGGCACTTGATAAGCATGTACAACAATCACTTCGGCATTTTCTACCCGTGCTACATGCTCTAAGAAAACCATTGCCCGTTCGGCCAACATGCCCCCATCATGGGCAAAGAGAATCTTGGAAAACATACCTCAACTCCTTGTCCTGTCTAGTTTGGCCATCTCTTCAAGCAATTCACGCTGTCTGTTGCTCAAGTTGGTGGGCAGGCGAACATCAACCTTGGCATAGAGGTCGCCGTATTCGCCCTGACGGCGTAACACCGGCATCCCTTTGCCACGCAGACGGATGGTCTGCCCGTTTTGCGTGCCCGGCTGGATTTTCAACGTAACCGGCCCGGAGAGTGTCGACACCGAAACGTTGCCACCCAACAAGGCGGTGTACATGTCGACCGGCAAGGTGATGTACAGGTCGTCACCTTTGCGCTCAAAACGCGGGTGATCGCGCACCTTGATCCGCAGATACAGGTCGCCGCGCGCACCCCCTACCCCTGCTTCACCCTGTCCGGCAATGCGCACGCGCGAACCGGTTTTGACGCCCGGTGGAATGCGAACGGTCGCGTTGAGGGAGGCCCCATCGGAAAGCGTTCGCGTGGTGCCGTGATAGGCTTCTTCCAGGGTGATCTCGACTTCTTGCTCATAGTCGCGCCCACGCACCGACCGGGTACGGGTATATTGATCGCCAAAGGGTGAACCGCCGCTCCGATGTGAACCGCCCATATCGCCAAAAATGCTGCGGAAGAATTCGGAAAAAACGCTCCCCCCGCCAAAAAGGTCGCCCAGGTCTTCGACGGTGGTATAGCGCACATTGCCGCCTCCCGCTCCCGACATCCACTGGCTCCAATCAAAGTCGCTCGCATTGCCCCCCATCTGCTGCCAACGCTGCCAGTCGGCGCCCAGTTGATCGTATTTGGCCCGCTTGTTCGGATCTGAGAGCACCTCATAGGCCTCGTTGATCTCTTTGAAGCGCTCTTCGGCCTGCTTGTTTCCCGGATTCACATCGGGGTGATACTGACGGGCCAATTTGCGATAAGCGCGCTTGATATCTTTGTCTGTTGCGTTTCTATTGACACCCAATATCTGATAATAGTCTTTATAATCCATCTCTCTACTCCTGTCGCAAGCCAGGATGATCTGTCGTTCACTTGACCATCGTACATTATACACCCGTTACATTAGACAAACATAATAACATTCCGGCCTTGGGCGAATCTACACCTGGTAGTGGAGTCAAGGCGTTAGAGCCTATCTGAAAACCGTACAAGCGGCATCCCTATACCGCTTGTACCGATGCATAGAGACGTGTCGGTTACATTTTTCGATATACCGGCTAAAGCCTCGATTCCCGAAAACACCACCCCGAAAACACCATTCCGAAAACGCCGGATTCCGGTAACATTTTTCACCTGCCCTGGTTGTTCTCATCTGAAACGGTCTCCGGCGCAAAAAGATGCTCAACGGTGTGGGCCATCTGTTCATTCCAGGTCCGATCAAACCCCGCCTTGCGTTGTTGTTCGTTGGTTCGGGCATAGACGCGCGTGGTTGCCGGTGAGGCATGACCGAGCATGTCTTGCACCAGGGCCAGGTTTTCGGTGCGCTCCAGAGCACGGGTGGCAAAAACATGCCGGAAATAGTGCGGCGTAACTCCTGCTTCAGCAAGGCCGGCCCGTTTGGCCAACATTTGAATCGTGCGCGCGACATGCCGTGTGGTCAACGGCGCAGGCGTTTTGCCGGATCGATTGCCATGGCCACAAAAGACCGGCAAACGGGACAGCTCACGCCCTCCTTCTCCATCTTGACGGGCATGCAGATAGGTGGTCAACGCCTGCCATGCGGTCGGGTCAAAATAGACTTTGCGCCACTTGGAGCCTTTGCCTTTGACCAGCGCCGAATGCTCCACCCAATCCAGGTCTCCACGGCGCAACCCCACTACCTCACCTACCCGACAACCGGTCGAGCGCAGCGTTTCAACCAGCGCAATGTCGCGCAGACGGGCCAGCTCCTTTTGACGCTCGGCCCAACTGTCACCGCTTATCGGCGGCACCGCGCGCGCCGCTTCGATCAACGCTAACACCGCGGCCAATTTGGGGTCCTTGGGCCGCGGATCGCCGCGAATGTTGCGGGCATCGCGGTAAGACTCTTCCAGACGGGCGATGTCGGCAGCTTCAAAGCGCACGCCTTGCTTGAGCAAAAAGCGATAAAAACGATACACGGCGGTCAAATAGAGCTGCAAAGTGGCCTTGGCCGGTCGATCCGGTTCGGGAAAACACTCATGGCGCAACCAAGGCACAAACTCGATGGCCAAATCTACGGTCAGTGCTTCGGCGGTGGCACGATCGCTGCGAATTCCGCGTGTGGCCAAAAAGGCGCAAAAATGCTTGAGTGGCGTCTGATAGGAAAGGCGGGTATGTTCGGCGTTCAAGTTGTCCAAAAAGTGCTCAACAGACCGGTCAATGGTGTGTTCGTCCATCAATTACCTCCATCTATGTCTGCATAAATTATAGCACAAATGTACCACCTTGTACATGTTGCGGGGCAATATCTTTGATGATAAAATGCAATGGTCAACGCCGTAGCCGTAGCAAGCGGCATCCTATGCCGCTTGCATCCTATGACGCTTGCATCCTATGACGCTTGCATCCTATGACGCTTGCATCCTATGACGCTTGCCGATGCAGACTGTGTCGGCTTGGATGGACGACGACCATACCGTTGCCAACATCCTTACGCCGATCGGAGATCATTATGAAAATAAAATTTTATATCGTTACCTGGTTAATCATCGGTTTTCTTTCGGCATGCCGGCCAGAACCCACACCTTCTCTCGACACCCTTGCGCCGCAAGCCCTGCCCACCTGGACACCAACGCTTACACTTGCTCCTCCCACATCGCCACCCACTCAACGCCCCACCCCC
>Ga0209101_1001663_pt1 | contig 15938 bp, 12 predicted proteins | sample ConPoolayeCmetaG_FD_185481 | JGI IMG/M metagenome (GOLD analysis project Ga0209101, IMG submission 185481) | Hot spring microbial mat communities from California, USA to study Microbial Dark Matter (Phase II) - Cone Pool mat layer C metaG... ...
TTGGTTGACACTCTGAGTCAGGCGCCGGATGCCGCCCGATTGAAATCGGCCTGTTTGGGCGCTGCGCGCCGGGCGTCGGCCTGCGCCGACGCGCCGGTCAGCAGAGGCCGACCATTGGCCACAGTAGTGGCGCAGCGCAACAGCCGTAGGGGCGCAGGTAGGGGCGCAGCGCGCTGCGCCCCTACTTTGCGTCAGGCAGCCGATTTTCGAGGCAGCCTGAAGTGTAAACCAATTTCGAGGAGAAAATGAACCATCCCTAAGATCCTATCCGAAAAACCTTACAAGCGGCATCCCTATGCCGCTTGTACCGACGCATAGGGATGCGTCGGTTACGTTTTTCGGATAGGCACTTATTTCGTAACTACCCAGTTCCCCGGCTCGGGCCGGTCTTCAGACCGCGCCCGACGTCGCCACGATGGGAAGTGGATGCCGTAATCCGGCCAAATAACCGCCGGGTTGGGTGGCCCGGTCAGAGACCGGCCACAGCCTGGGTAGTTACCTTATTTCCTCATAATCTCTGCCAGTTCCACCATCTGTGGATTGAGCTGTTTATCGAACGCCACAGCCTCCTCCAGAGGAGTCAGGGCGATCTCGTTCCTGATCAGGCCGATCATGTGGCCGGCGTTTCCTTTCAGCAGTTCCCGAGGCGCGGCTGCTCCCATCTGAGTGGCCAGGAGGCGATCGAAGGCACTGGGCGAGCCACCGCGCTGCACATGGCCCAGTTGCGTGACGCGTACCGAGAAACCAAGCGTATCCTGCCGCTCGAGCAGGCGTTGAGCCAGCACCTGGGTCCCCGGTTTCCATCCCTCGGCCACGATGATAATGCAATGGGATTTGCCCAACACATAGGCTTCCTCAATGGTCCGGCAAATCTCCTCAAATGACACCTCCACCTCTGGACAGAGCACCAGCTCGGCGCCACCGGCGATACCGCTGGCCAGCGCCAGATACCCGGAGTTCCGCCCCATCGTCTCGATCAGAAACGCCCGGTTGTGAGAGGAGGCGGTATCCTTGATCTTGTCTATGGCATCCAGGATAGTATTCAGTGCGGTGTCCACACCGATTGAGATGTCGGTGCCGTTGACATCATTGTCAATGGTGCCGGGTATGCCGATGACCGGGAACCCCATCCGCCACAATTCCAGCGCACCGGTCAGGGAACCATTGCCCCCTATGACCACCAACCCGTCTATGCCAAAGCGGTTGAGGGAACGCAGCGCTTCTCTGCGCCCTTTTGGTTCGTAGAATTCGGGGCAACGGGCGGTACCGAGAATGGTACCCCCACGCCCGATAATACCCCCCACCGAGCGGGTGTCCATCTCGTCAATCTCACCGTCCAACAGCCCAGCATACCCCCGGCGAATGCCCATAACTTCCAGCCCCAGGTGGAGCGCCGAGCGCACAACGGCGCGAATACACGGGTTAAGCCCGGGATTATCTCCCCCGCTGGTCAATACCCCTATACGTTTCATCTGATCCTCACTCCACTGCCTTTCCGCCGGAGCAGAGACCTCAGCCGGATTTTCCGCCTGTAGGGGCGAGTCTGGAACTCGCCCCTACTGCGGGCATCTGTTGCTACTCGAGCAGCCTGGATACACCAGCCGTGTCAGTGCAACAGTATGAGATGGCTATGTGCAACGCATCAATACAGGAACATCGGCTTACCCAGTACGTGCCACACCTTGGGCCGGTAATTGTCCACATCGTAGAGCGCCCGCACATCCACCTGCTTTACGCCCAGTGTAGGCGATTCAGCCGACACATCGGTGTAACGGCCATCCCGCAGCGCGACCATACGCCCGGTCTTCCCCATAGCGAGCAAATCCATCGCAGTGTTGGCGTAGTTGATCGCGACCATAATATCCAGAGCATCCGGCGCACCCGAACGCATCAGATAGGCCAGTTCCTGACACATAGTCTTTACACCGGTGAGCTGCTCCAGCTTATGCGCCGTGATCGCGCCTATACCGCCCAGCTTCTTGTGGCCGTAGGGATCGGCCGTACCACTCTCGATCACCTCGCCGCCTATCTCTTTGGCGCCTTCCGAGATGGTGACCATTGCGTAGCGGCTGGGATTCTCCTCCCTGTCTTTCATAAGCAGCCTGGCCAGCTTCTCGATGTCGAAAGGCACCTCGGAGATGATCGCCCGGTCAACGCCGGAGAGATAGGCGGCAATCAGTGAGGTCTCACCTGAGTGCCTGCCGAACAGTTCGATCACGCCGATCCGTTCGTGGGAGCCAACTGTGGAGCGCAGTTGATGGATGTACTCCACACTGCGGGTGACGGCGGTCGAGAAACCGATACAGAAATCAGTGCCGAATACATCGTTATCCATCGTCTTGGGGATACTGATCACGGGGAAGCCCTCGCGGTGAATACGGGCTGCGTATCCTAACGTATCCTCACCGCCGATGGGAATCAGCACATCAATCTTGAGATGTTCCAACACTTTCAAAACATGGGAGGTAAAATCAAAAGTCTGATTCTCCTGGACCTTCTCTTTGTCCACCTGAGCACGCAGGAACTCAGGTGCCTGAGAGAGACGCACACGTGCAGGATTGGTGCGCGAGCTGTGCAGGAAGGTGCCGCCGGTACGGTCTATGGTGCGCACCACCAGTTTGTTGAGCGGCATCACGCACTCGCTGTGTGTTGCCGGATCATCGGGGTTGTAAAACAGCAACCCCTGCCAGCCCCGCCGTATGCCGATCGGCTCATGCCCTTCGTCAACAGCGCGGTACACCAGTGCTTTGATACAAGGATTCAGACCAGGGACGTCGCCCCCTCCAGTAAGGATACCTATTCTCATGTGCAATCCTCCTTTTTGGTATCAGATTCGGGTATTTCGGTCACATCAGCAACGCGACCGTTTGTGATGCGTACAAGTGTCTCAAAGGAAACAGGAAAGACGGCGCTTGGATGGCCTGCTGCCGCGTAGAGCGTATCGAACCGCTCGAGCGAGGCATCAATCCAGGTCGGCAAGGGCCGGCTGTGGCCGACGGGCGGCACACCACCGATACTGAAGCCGGTCTCCTGACGCACACGTTCGGCGTCGGCGATCATCACCCGACGCGCTCCGGTAAGCGCCTTCAGCCGGGCCGGATCCACCCGGCGGTCGCCTGCGACCAGCACCAGGATCGGCTCGCCATCGGCCAAAAAGATCAGCGATTTGACGATGCTGCCCAGAGGTGTGCCGAGCGCTTCAGCCGCCAGTTGAGCTGTGCGCGTGCTCTCTGCCAGCATCATCACCTGTATATCCAGCCCTGCCCCCTCCAGAGCCGCCTGAACACGCTCCGGCCCCTTCATACGATCCCCTCCTCGACCTGAACTCCGCCCACACCGGCTATGGAGGTGAGCTGCTTCTCCAGCTCAGGCGTATAACAGGTTGTGCTGTTAGGGAATGCCAGCTCGACCACCCTGCTCGCTCCTCCGGTCAGGCGAATTACGAAGTGATCTTGCCCGGGGTTCCCCACCAGCAGACTGTGGACGCGGCGTAACATCTCCACATCGTGGGCCTGCTCTCCACTGCGGACGAGCGTCACACGCACGGTATGCACTCTGGGAGAGGCGGACCACTGGTGCTCGGGCAAGGAGACAGAGGCAGGTGTGGCGCTCTGCGGCTGGCTGTGTTCGGCCGGAACGATCACCTCTTCGGGGACCTTTACCCAGTCACACAGCAGGGAAGGGGTCTCCCGGCGGCCCGCATCAACCTTGCCACCTATGACCAGTATACGCTCCGGCTGCCAGAGATGCTGCGACTCCTTCCATACACGAGGAAACACAACCACATCGCACGTCCCCTGCAAGTCCTCCAGCGTCACAAAGGCCATTTCGTCCCCTTTCTGGGTGGTGTGGCGACGCACGTGCTGGACCATCCCCACGACAACCACCTGCTGCCCGCTCATCTCCGCGCTCAGCGTGCCGGCATAGGCGGTGATGACATCGCGCAGCCGGTTCAGCGGCCCGGTCAGAGGGTGCTCGGAGATATAGACGCCGACCAGCTCCTTCTCCCAGGCCAGGATTTCCCGTTGAGGCACCTCAGGGGCTGCCGATAACGGTGGCAGAAGCATGCCCTCGACTGCCAGATAACATCCCGTGGCTTCACCGAACAGGCTCATCTGGCCCACATCCCTGGCGCGGTGGAGACCGGCGCTCAATCCGACGATACGATCAACAACGGCGAGCAACTGAGAGCGCGTCCCGAAGGGACGCAGGGCACCGACTTTGATCAGGCTTTCCAGTGCCCGCCGGTTGACCTGACGCATGTCCACGCGGCGGCAGAAGTCATCCAGGTCGCGGAATGGCCCGCCGGCTCTGCGGGCGTTCAGGATGGTCTGGACAGGACCCTCCCCCACGTTCTTTATCGCCGCCAGCCCAAAACGTATTGCCGGTGTGCCATCCTCCTGCTCCTCGATGGTGAAATCCAGCTCGGAGCGGTTGATGTCCGGTGGCAGCACTTCGATACCCATGCGGCGGCATTCAGCGATGAGCAACCCGACCTTTTCGGTATTGTTGCGCTCGACGCTGAGCAATGCGGCCATGTACTCGACCGGGTATTTCGCCTTGAGATAAGCCGTCTGGCAGGTGAGTACGGCGTAGTCAGCTGCGTGGCTGTTGTGGACCAGGATATCGTTGGCAACGAAGTTATGCGTCCCTGCGACGGTCAGGTCGTAGGTACGCTTCTCGCCCGCGTATTCTATGCTGACGACCTTATCCCAGTATATATCACTCTGGGGGGAGGCCTGTTCAGATGTACTGGCGATCAGGCCTTCGGTCGCCTGCGGCGATAGCACGCCCAGGTCAACGAGACGGCGCAACTGCTCCTCTCCCGCCATATCCACCTGGAATTTCGCCCGTGCTCTGTGCCGCTGCAACTTGCTCATGCTCCCCAGTCTCAGGAGCAGGTGTTGGACCTGCCGGGCCAGCCGCTCTGAAGAGGTGACATAACAGGTATACGGCTTTCCGTTACGTACCCCCACACGCCCTCCGGCTGCCCACAGGTGTTTGAGCAAGAGCACGAGCTGGCGCTTTTCCAGCATAAACACCCCGGCAGGCAGCTCCCTTTGTAAGGCGCTCAGCTCCCACAGTCCGAGCTGTCTGAACCACCGTACCACTCCACACTCCTCATCGGGGCGAGCAGGACGGATACGGATGGCCTCCCTGCCTTTATGCCGTTCGACGACGCATCTGGTGTTGTCAAACTTCTCGGCTGCGGCAATGAAGACCTCGCGCGAATGGCCGTTCCCGGGCGGATAGTACACCAGGTCAGCATGATCGGCCTCGCCCCTGGCGATCAGGTGGCCTAAAACAATGACTTGATGATCAGGCCATATATCGCCCCTTCCGTCAACAGGCAGCCGGCCCGGCACGGCAATGTAGCCCCCCTTCTTCAACTCGTCGAGCCGACGCCATCCTTCTGGCGTGTAGAATGGGTGGTTGGCCGTTGCCTCGATCTGCCTCCCCGATGCAGTGGTCAGGCGGAAGACCGGCTTGACCCCGTTATCGAACACGTCGGTCACCGCTGCGGTCTGGAGTTGCAAACGCCCTACATCGCAGGTAAGGACGCGGCTGAGTGATGAGGTGGCATTGACCAGTTCGTCTATGCGCACCAGACGGCCGGTAGCCGCATCCACCACCTCCACATCGCCGGGCAGGCATTTGTTGAAGCCGTAGCGGGCGAAGTACTCAATGTCATCGAAGATGGCGTTGGCGATCTCTGCGGGGATATTGCTGTGGCGGGCAGCACCGGCGATAAATGATTCGCGGTGCTTAAGCAGCTCCTGCTTCTTCTTTTTGCCCACAGCGCGCCTGACCAGATCGGCCTCCGAGGCGGAGTAACCGGCCAGATCCGTCAGAATGCGGATAATCTGCTCCTGGTAGACAATGATGGCGTAAGTCTCGCGCAGAATCGGCTCCAGCGCGGGATGGCGGTACTCGACCGGCTTGAGGCCATGCATGCGGTCAATGTAGTCGTCAATATACTCCATCGGGCCGGGGCGATACAGGCTGAGGGTGGCAACGATGTGATCGAACGTGGAGGGCTGCATTTTCATCAGCACACGTCGCATACCCTCGCCTTCCACCTGGAAGATGCCCATCACCTCGCCCCGCGAGAGCAGATCATAGATCAGCGGATCGTCGGTAGGGATGTTGTACAGATTCAGTTCCACGCCGTGACGCTGGCGGATCAGCTCACAGGCGCGACGCATGAGCGTCAGTGTGGCCAGGCCCAGGAAATCAATTTTGAGCAGCCCCAGTTCTTCCAGTTCTTCCATCGTGTACTGGGTGACAACGCCGATCTCGTCCTCACCCTCGCTGCCTCGCGTGGGGCGGTGGAGCGGGGTGTAATTCACCAGTGGCACGTCGGAGACGATGACGCCAGCGGCATGTGTGCTGGCATGACGGATATTCCCTTCCACACCCCGGGCGGTGTCAATCAACCTGCGTATATGGGGCTGCGATTCGTACTCCTTGCGCAGCTCGGGCACTTCCTCCAGCGCGCTTTCCAGTGTGACTTTGGGGCCTGCCGGCACCAGCCGGGCGATTCGGTCGGTTTCCGTGAGGGGATAATCCAGTGCCCGGCCCACATCACGGATCGCCGCCTTGGCTCCCATCGTCCCAAAGGTAATGATCTGGGCCACCTGTTCCTGGCCGTACTTCTCAATCGTGTAGCGGATCATCAGGCTGCGCTGGTCGTCCGGGTAGTCCAGGTCAATGTCGGGCATGGTCACCCGCCCCAGGTTCAGGAAACGCTCGAAGACCAGGTTATGTTTCAAAGGATCGAGGTTGGTGATGCCCAGACAATAGGCGACGATTGAGCTGGCCCCCGACCCGCGCACATTCCACCAGATACCCTGCTCCCTGGCGAAGCGACACAGGTCCCACACGATGAGGAAGTAAGTGTCAAAGCCCATGCGGTGGATGATGTCCAGCTCATAGTCCAGCCGCTGCCTGATCTCCGGAGTGAGCACCGGATAACGTTTTTGCAGACCCTGCTCACACAGATGACGCAGGAAGCTCTGCGGGTCATATCCCTCGGGCACCTCGAAGATCGGCAGGTGGTAGCGGCCGAATTCCAGTGCCACGTCGCACATCTCTGCTACCAACAGCGTGTTGGTCAACGCCTGGGGCACCTCCGCGAAGAGCGCCGCCATCTCTTCACCGCTTCTCATATAGAAGCTGTCGTTGTCCATCCGCATACGGTTGGGTTCATTGGTGGTCTTACCGGTCTGGATGCACAACAGCACATCGTGGATCGCGGCATCATCGCGGTTGGTGTAGTGGACATCATTTGTGGCGACGAGCGGGAGGGAGAACTCGCGGGCGAAAGCAACAAGCTCACGATTGACCTTCGTCAGGTCTGGGATGTCGTGCTCTTGCAGTTCCAGGAAATAGCGGCCGGGGAAAACCTCACGGTACCAGCCTATCACCTGCCGGGCCTCTGCAGTACGTCCCTCCAGGATCAGGTGGGCGAGCTCGGAAGACCCGCACCCGGAGAGGACGATCAGGCCATCTGCATACGCAGCGAGCGTTTCCCGGTCAATGCGCGGCTTGTAATAGAAGCCCTCGAGCTGCGCGATCGTCGCCAGCCGCATCAGATTGCGATAGCCGGTCTCATTCTGGGCCAGCAGTTCCAGGTGATATGCTTTCCGGTCGAGCTGGGGGTCTCGATCGTGACGGCTGCGGGGCGCCAGGTAAGCCTCTACACCAATGAGCGGCTTGATGCCGACGCTTTTGCAGGCCTTGTAGAACTGCACGGCACCGTACATGGCGCCATGGTCGGTGAGCGCGAGCGCCGGCATGCCCAGTTCGACGGCACGCTCCGCGAGTTCACGGCAACTGCTCAGGCCGTCAAGGAGCGAGTATTCGCTGTGCACATGGAGGTGAACGAACTCAGCCATCGGACAAAATTAGTAACTTGTATACTGGACCTATTCAGGCGGTGACTAAAGTCACCCTTTTGGGCCGCAGGCCTTCGGTCGGCCTGCGCCGACCGGCGTGCGTCGGCGTAGGCCGACGCACGGCGCAGAGCGCCCAAAGAGACCGATTTCAATCGGGCTGTAAAATTATACCCTACCAGTAGGGGACGGGCAAATCTGACAGCGTGAGCACCAGACCAATAGCCGCCCCTATCACCCATCCCCCTGCCACATCCATTAAGAAATGCACCTGTAATGCCACGCGGGCCAGTCCTACCGCTCCGGCCCATAACGGTAGCAGAATCAATCCCCAGGGCCTGGGTAAAACCGGGGCCAGCATAACGGCCAGGCAGGCCAGACGGCCCGCATGGCCAGACGGGAAGGCATGACGATCAAGGTACGAATAGAAGCCACGGCCTTTGGCCTGAGGGCGTTGACGGCGAAAGAGCCACTTGAGCACAGTGATAAACGTGCCGGCTACCAGAGTGCCTGTCCACACACGCACTCCAATAGCACGCCACCAGGGGGTGCCCCACACTATCGCGGCTGTCGCGCCAAGCAGCCAGAGCGGACTATCGCCACTGTGAGCCGTGCAGAGAGCCAGCAACCGTGCCCACCGCCCGGAGACGGCCAGCCTTGCTGAGACCTGTTGGTCCAGGGCGAGCAGTCTCTGCACAGAGTTCACGCTGCGCTCAAGCGTGCTTCCAGGTCGGCCCGGACGATCTCCAACTGAAACGGCTTGTCCACATCCATACCGACCTCAGCGTAGGGGAACGGCACCACTCTACCGCGCACGTTCAGCGCCTTGCAGGCGCGTCGCTCTGCTTCAGCCAGGGAGAGGCGGTGGGTGATCAGCCTGATGAAAGTCCATAACCCGAGGAGGCGAGCTTGCTGGAGGGCGTTCTTGCGGGCTGCGGACAGCTTCCGCCATAGCTCCCGCTCGGCGACGACCAGGCCAGGGCGGGCAAGCAGAATGTCGCCGCCGGCAAAGTCGCCATCTCTGAGATGGACGTAGCTGCGACGTGAGCCGGGGAAGCGCTTCTCCATCACAGAGCGCTCGACGACTGTGTAGTAGAGGTCGTGGTCGGTGCGGAGACACTCCTCGATAAACGCGTCAACAATTGGGGCAGTGATGGTTGGCACATCCGAGGTACAGAGGAGCACGGCATCGAGATCGGGATAATTTGTCAGCGCGTATCTGAGACCTGCTTCTGCATTGTCTAGAATACTGCCAGCATCGGGGACGTATTCGGTGGGCACCGGGAACTCAATGCCGGCCGAGGAATCGAGCGCCACAATGACGATGTGCTCAATGTAACGCGAGCCGGCCAGTGCTTCCACCACGTAGGAAATCATAGGCTTGCCAGCGATAGGAATCAGTGCTTTGGGCTTCCCCTGCGTGTATTCTGCCAGAGGATCACCCTCAGGGTCCCAACCGGCCGATACTGTAGCTACCACTGACCAATGTTCAGCCATGCTTCCTCCTACTCGTTCAGTTGTTGTATTGACGGCTCAAGCTTGAGCTGGGCCAGCATTTCCTGCAGCTCTTGAACAGTCAGTGGACGCCCCTTGCCAGCAACAGCCACCAGCGCCGCCTCCATCATGTTCGTCCCGAAAGAGCGCCCCTCCAGCCGTGGGGTGGATGTAACCAGGTAACGCACGCCGCGCTGGCGGAATGCCTCAACATCGGCAGGGGTGGTGGTGTTGGTGGCGATCACCTTTCCATCCAGACGCTCCGGCATATGGCGTTTGATGTAGAGACAATCCCCGCTGATGACGGTGGCCCAGGAGTACCAGTTGCCAAACCTGGGGACAATCTCTTCCTGCTTCTCACCTGTGGGATACAGCATCTTCAGCGGCAACCGTCCCACAACTGGCAGCAGAATCCGCCCTAAAACGTGGAGCGCGCGCAGCGAGCGGATCGGGATGGGTATGCCCAGCGCAAACCCCAGGTCTCCGAAGATAATCTCGTAGCCGGCATCGTGGAAAGACAGCGTGCTGCCATAACGGTCAACTCCGGCGGTGATAAGCACCCTTTTGGGCTGGACGTAGTCCCCGATTTCCCGTTCGATGAACTGGGCCACGGTGCGCTCCAGTGTAAGTTTGAGGCCACCGCCGTCTACCACGGGGGTATGGCGTACCCCGGCGACAAGCTTTTGGGCATCGTAGAGAGGATAATAGCGTCCCGCGAAGGTCATCCCCAGGTCTATACCGCCTACCCCGAAGGCATCCACCTTGCCGTCCAACTCACGGTACAGCCGGATGGCCTTATCCACATCACCATCTGTGCCAATGCGCTCGATGGAGATCTCCTGACCCAGTAACGTCAATGTGACCTGCTTATCGCGCCTGCTGCTTCCCAGGCTGATGCTGACAGCTCGTTTCATCTCGATCTCCGACTGGATTCATTCAAGAAAACACAAATGCGTTGCCAGATTACACAACTGAACCAGGTCTAGCGGTTTGACAAGCACAGCATCCGCCCGCTGATAGACCAATTCAGAGCTTTGGGGTTCCAGCGTCGCGACGATGATGCGGACCTTCCTCAGCCGCGGATTGGCACGGATCTGGAACAGCAGGCCTGTGCCGGAAATATCCGGCAGGTTCAGGTCCAGCAGCACCAGGTCCGGCACGGCAAGGGCCAGCTTTTCCAGCGCCTCGCTTCCGGTATAGGCGATGTCGGTCCTGAACCCGGCGATCTGGAGTGCCCTGGCCATTATGTCGGCCTGATCCCGGTTATCCTCTACTATCAGTGCCAGATAGCCGCCCGAACTCTTACTCCCTGAGTGCCCGTCCATGGTTACCGATTCCTTGCTGAGTGTGTATGCTAGGATAGCACAAATCTGCGGCATGTCAACCAGTTGACTGCTCCAGGGTGTCCGTCATATTTTTGCATCCGCTGGCTCGGGCCGGTCTTCAGACCACGCCCGACGCCGCACGACCGGCCACAGTGTAGGGCAACTGCTCGCAGTTGCCCTACAACTGACGCCGCCACGGCCGGCTATAGCCTGCGCTCGCTCCCTCCCCGCGCAAAAAAAGACGGACACCCCCTGCTCCAACTGGTATAGCCGTGCCGCTGTGACCGGTCGTGGGGTGTCTGGCGCGGCCCAGAGGCCGGCGCGAGCCGGGATAAGGTCAGGTGCGTAATTTCTGCCAGCCCTCGAACCAGCCCATGACCTCATCGGCCAGACGCCCGCGGTTCTCTGCGGTCACCTCCCACAGCTCGACCTGCGGGAGCGCTTTGAGCGCGTCTACCCAGGGATGTGGCTTCGCCATCACGGTGGCCAGCACCGGGAGCGGTCCGCCGATGGCCTGGAGGACGGCGTTCTTGAAAGGCCCGCAAAAGAGTTCCATCTTACCGATCTCGTCTATCACGACAATCTGACCCCTCTGCATTGCCCGGAGCAACGCCTCTACTCCCACCTCTTCGATGGCGGCCACGTCCACACCGTAGCGTCCCACACGGGGACGTCCCTGCCCGCGCAGCTCTACATGCGCCATCACCACCTCTCGCCCGTCCAGCGTGACCAGGCGGAATCCTTTGCGTCCGCCCGGGCCGGCTATTTCCTCGGTGTAGAAGCCGCCGCCGCACTCGCCCAACATCCCGGCCACTTTTTTGATGACAGTGGTTTTGCCGATACCCGGCCTGCCTGTCAGCAGCAATGTACGCCCCATTCTTCACCCCCTGCGGAATGCAATTATACCACAGCGGTCCGGCTTTCGGTGATACCATCTTGATTTGGCGGGGTGGTGGGGGGGCGGAGATCAGGCCAGCTGACCGCCGAAGGCCCCGAAGAGCACTTGCAGCCAGCCGCATTCGCAATGTCAACTTATGGAGTTCTAAACACGAATGTTGGCGCGACCTGGCCGGTGCTGCCAATGCAGGTTTCAACCAACGGACGATGGCACACAGCCCGGCCCTGGTGCTTGCCATTCGGGCCCAAGCCGGGCATGTTGCGGCGCGTCGTGCCCAAGCCACAATGGAAGCAGCGGGCTTCTCTGACACCGATTTCAGACTCCGGAAGGCCTCTACGCCCGCTGCCGATAGGCCGGGCGAATCTCGACCCGCCGCAGTGTGTTAGCGTTGGTGACCACCGTCACCGAAGAGGTCGCCATCGCGATCTCGGCCAGCACCGGATGCATCCAGCCGATCACCGCCAGCGGGATCATCACCACGTTGTAAAAGAACGCCCAGAACAGGTTCTCCCTGATCTTACGGAACGTCGCCCGGCTCAGGTTGATCGCCTCCACCACGCCAGTCAATTCCCCGCGCACCAGCGTCACGTCGCCGGCCTCGATGGCGATGTCGGTGCCCGTGCCGATGGCGATACCGACGTCGGCCTGGGCCAGTGCCGGGGCATCGTTGATGCCGTCGCCGACGAAGGCGACCGGGCCCATCTGCTCCTGCAGTTTCCGCACCTCGGCCACCTTGCCGTCGGGCAACACTTCGGCCAGCACGTGGTCAATGCCCACGCGGCGGGCAATGGCCTCCGCGGTGCGCCGATTGTCGCCGGTGATCATCGCCGTTTCCAGCCCCATCCGGTGCAGTTCTGCGATGGCGTCCCGCGAATCCTCTTTAAGGGTATCGGCCACCGCCAGAACGCCGGCCAGATGATCGTCTACGGCGACGAGAATCGCTGTCCTGGCTTCTTCTTCCAACCGGCGCACCGTCTTCTCCAGCGGTGCCACGTCCAACCCGTGCTCCTCCATCAGCCGCCGCGAACCGACCAGAACACGATGCCCATCCACCGTCGCCACCACCCCTTTGCCCCGCAACGCCTGGAACTCACGCGGCTCGGCCAGCGTCAGCCCCTCGGCCTCCGCCCGCTCGACGATGGCCCGCCCCAGGGGGTGTTCGCTGCCGCGCTCGGCGCTCGCTGCCCAGTAGAGCAATCGGGAATCCGGGATCGGGGATTCGGGATTGGGGATCAGATCCGTCACCTCGGGTTTACCTTTGGTGATGGTGCCGGTCTTGTCGAAAACGACGACGCGCACGTCCTTGAGCGCCTGGATGGCCTCACCGGAGCGGATGAGAATGCCGTGCTCGGCGCCCATGCCGCTGCCGACCATCAGTGCCGTGGGGGTCGCCAGGCCCAGCGCGCAGGGGCAGGCGATGACCAGCACCGCCACCGTTGAGACGATGGCCAGGGTAACGGAGCCCAAATCCGGATTGACCCAGGGCAAGAAGGCCCCCACCCTCACCAGCGACGTCATCGCGCCGGGGAAGAGCAACCAGGCCGCCAGGGTCAGCACGGCGATGGACATCACCACCGGCACGAACACCCCGGTCACCCGGTCGGCGAATTCCTGGATGGGCACCTTGGAACCCTGCGCTTCCTCCACCAGTTTGATCACCTGGGCCAGGAAGGTGTCCTTGCCCACGCGAGTGGCCCGCACTTTCAGCAACCCTTCCTGGTTGACCGTGGCGCCAATGACCTGGTCGCCGGGGCGCTTGTTGACCGGCATGGATTCGCCGGTCGCCATAGATTCGTCCACCGCGCTCTCCCCCTCCAGCACGATGCCGTCGGTGGGAATCTTTTCGCCAGGACGGACGACCATCACGTCGCCTACCTGCACCGCCTCGACGGGCACTTCCACCTCGCGGCCCTCCTGCAGGATGCGGGCAGTCCTGGCGCCCAACTCCAGCAGTTTGCGGATGGCCTGCGACGCGCGCCCCCTGGCCGTCTCCTCGACGTAGCGCCCGGTCAGGTGAAAGGCCATAATCATCGCTGCGACACCCGCATAGTTCGCCACCGGGAAGAAGAACGAGGCCGGACCGGTGAGCAGCGAGACCCCCGTGCCCAGGCTGATGAGCGTGTCCATATTGGCATAGCCGTGCAACACCGCCGTGAATCCGCTGCGGTACGTCCGGCGGCCCACCCAAAAGAGCACCGGCAGCGCCAGGAGGATCATCCCGGCGTTAAAGACCATCTCGTTGGGCCACATCACCCCCCAGATCATCTCCGGCAGCATCCAGAGGATGATCGGGACAGTCAATGCCCAGGCGACCCGCATGCGGAAGCGGGCCTGGCGCATCTTGCGCTCCGCCTCGTCCTCGCGTTCCTCTTCGGCGGCTGCTTCTGCCGGCACCTCCAGCACCTGGTAGCCTGCCTCCGAGACGGCTTTCCTGAAATCATCCAGGCCCGCCACGCCCGGTACGAAGGTGACGGTGGCCTTTTCAGTCGCCAGGTTGACGCTGGCCCGCACCACGCCCGGTACCCGGCCGAGCGCCTTTTCCACGTGAGCCGCGCACGAGGCGCAGGTCATCCCGCCAATGGGCAAAATGACCGTCTCCGTGGGGATCTCGTAGCCGGTCTCATGCACCGCCTGCACCAGGTCGCCGACCCTGACAATGTCGGTGTTGAACTGCACGTGAGCCTTCTCGGTTGCCAGGTTGACATTGACGTCGGCCACGCCTTCCACGCCCTTGAGCGCCTTTTCCACGTGGGCGACGCAGGAGGCGCAGGTCATCCCGCGCACGGGTAAAGTGATCGTCTGTTGGGACATTGTAATTATTCCTCCTCGAGCATCTGGATGAACCGTCCGTGCCAGGTGTGGTACCAGACCTGGCTGGTAGTTCCGTGTATGCTGAGCGTGCCGTCTATCTCAAGTGTGTGGATGTATGGTAATCTTAGAAGGGGTCTGCGTCCTCAGCCGTCTTGCCCGGCCGGTGGGCATCCAGCCAGCACTGGGCGATCTGCACCGCCTCTTCGGGTGGGATCGTGTTGGTGATCGCCGCGCCGCCGTCACGCAAGGGTCGTCCTGCAGGTCGGCGCCCACTCGTTGCGGGTCAGGATGTACCAGCGCGCGGCCTGTCCCATCCACAAGGATGATATCGCCTGTATGCGCCGGGTCGGTGGTGGTGGAGAAAGCCAGCCACGTAGCCGAACCTGTGCTATCGCTTCGATCACACCATGGGCAACGCCATCCTCGACCACACGGGCGATCAGATGTGCGAAGGCCAGGTTGTGTCCGGCCACAAGTCGCGCATCTCCCGCTGGTGTGCATACACGCCGGTGAGGGCCAGCGCGATGATGACGAACATCAGCGGCAGCACCGCCCACAAGAAAAGTTGGATTTGCAGGCTACGGAGGATGACAGGGATACGCTTCATATCACAATCCACCCGCGCCGGAACGCCCCGGTCACCGCTTCGGTGCGGCTGTTGACGCCCAGTTTGCCATAGATATTGGCGAGGTGACCCTGGACGGTGCGATGGCTGATGCCCAGTTGGTTGCCGATGGTCCGGTTGGTCAGCCCCTTTGCGCCCAGCCGGAGGACGTCCAGTTCGCGCGGCGTCAGCGGCTCCACCTGGTCGGCGGTGGTGGCCGGTTTGCCGGTCACCGCCTGGTGGACCACTTCGGTGGTGATCTCCGGGCTGAGGGCCGACTGGCCGTGGTAGACCGTCCGCACGGCCTGCACCAGTTCGTCGCCGCTGGCGGTCTTGAGGACGTGGCTGTCCGCTCCGGCCTGGAGAAGAGCACAGACGTAGGGGGCATCGTCGTAGGCGGTGAGAATGAACACCCACACATCGGGGGCCTGTTCCTTGATACGCCGGGTGGCCTCCACGCCGCCCATCTCCGGCATCCGGATGTCCACCACAGCCACGTCTGGGCGGTGCTTCCGAATCCGTTCCAGTGCTTCCCGGCCGTCTCCGGCTTCGGCCACCACCTCAATATCGTCCGCTTCCTCCAGGAAACGGCGGATACCCTGCCGCACCATCGCGTGGTCGTCGGCCAACAGGACACGGATTTTGTCGGCCATCTCGCGTTATCCTCAACTATTATACAGCGACTTCCAGCAAACGGGAAAGGGGCAGGCGGTCGCCTTAAAGGAATTAACTGTGGGTGCCCGATTGTGGGGACCACTGCTCGCAGTTGTCCCACAATTATCGCGTGATTGTTCAAACTTTGGGGAGCGGGCAAGAGGGGGTATATCTCCCTCAGGTTCCCGTTTGTCTTTTGAACGCTCACGTCAGCAGAAGTGCCAGGTTGGCTCCCCCTCTCCTCAAATGATTCCCTA
>Ga0209101_1001665_pt1 | contig 15935 bp, 9 predicted proteins | sample ConPoolayeCmetaG_FD_185481 | JGI IMG/M metagenome (GOLD analysis project Ga0209101, IMG submission 185481) | Hot spring microbial mat communities from California, USA to study Microbial Dark Matter (Phase II) - Cone Pool mat layer C metaG... ...
GCGAAAAATCGGCATGCAGGGTCTGATCCCCCACGTGATCAAAGTAATAGCCATTCCGGGGCATGACTCCCACAGGCGCCCCTTGGGGATCGCCGCCCTGCCGGATGAGCCAGCCGCCCTCGGCCGTCGGCTCCACCTGAAACCGGCCCGGGACAAGGACCTCCGTTCCATCCCAAAGGGTGAAGGGTTTCCAATCCCGTCTGGGTAGACCGAAAAAGAGCGCGTCCGGCTCAACGGGAAGGGTATCCACGCCCAGGGCTTCGACGAAATCCATCTCGACCTCCCCCAGCATCTGATAGGGCTCGTAGACCTTCACAAGCCGGCGGGGGAGACCCAGTGCCTTGCGCAACTCAATCAGGGCCAGGGCCATAATCCCGCTCATGATCGTTCCCCCAGATCGAGAGGAACCCGATCGGGTTCTCGATGTTCGATCGCCGCCAGCACCCGTTCGCGAGAGGTCATGGCGCCCTCCTGTTGCTTTTTTTTATGGCCGGCTGTACCAGAGGCGGGAGCCATGGGCTGGAAGGCGAAGAACCGCGGGAAGCCGTTCATCCCGTCCGTCCCATACCTCCCGGACTTCAACGCCAACCCGATCGGGAATCCAAGTCCCCAGGGCCACCTCCGCTGCCTCCTCTCCCCAATTGAATACTCCGATCAGCGCATCGTCGGCGCCTTCTGCCACCCAGACGGGCGGTGGCATCCCCCGGACCCATTCCAGACCTGGCGTGAAAAGACGCCGGGACGGATCGCTGAGTTCCAGCGCCTTCGCCAGACGTTTCAACCGTTCCTCGGGAAGCCGCCGCAGATCGCCCGAGACTTCCAGAGCTCCGCCGCTGACGGCGGCGAACTGGAGCCAGGTCAACCATCCCGTTTCATCAAAATGCCGGCTCCACCCCACGGAGTCCAGGTTGGGCAGGCAGGGCGCCTCAGGCATGAACATCCGCGTGTTCGCCGTCCACAGCGCGATCCGCCGTACGGCCTCCCAATGGCCCCATCCAATGTCCACCGCATTGCGAAAATAGTCGGCCTGAAGGAGAAACGGCTGCCCGGTCCCCGCCACCACACACCAGCCGAAAAAGCCGTCGCTGGGCAGATATCGCCGAAAGATCCGCTCCACCTCGTGACGCCACTCGATGGCGGTCCGCCCCTCCTCGCGGAAGCGGACACGCCTTCCATTGAACGCAAAACTGGAAAAGTCGAGCTTGACTCCTTCGAATCCCCACTCTCCAAAGAGGGTGGCGCAGAGCCGTTCCCAATAGGCGCGAACGCCGGCGATCGAGGGATCCAAAACCGCCGTCCCGCCATACCATTTATCAAAGAGGAGAGGCTCCCCTGTATCGTCGCGCAGAATCCAATCCGGATGCTCCTGCAACAGTCGCGACCCCAGCCGGGCCCAGAGACCCACCCAGATCGCCGGCCGGAATCCCTCCGCACGGATACGATCCGCCAGGGCCTTAGGACCGGAAGGGAACCGAACCGGATCGAAGGCCTTGTCCACCCCGTCGTAGCAGAGGTCCACCATGGCCCTTCCTCCTCCGGCCGAAGGACCCTGATAGCCGTCATCCAACTGAATGAACTTCACCATGGGGAAATGTTTCTGAAGGACAGGAATCTGCCCCAGCAGCTTCTCCTCCGTGATGTCGTCCATGAAATCGTAGTTCCAGGAACAGTAGATGCGTTGGGCGGGAAGGGGATTGTGCGACCGCCGGGCAAATACTCCTGATCCCCTGAGATACGCATAATAGTGTTCCGCCGCCCGCTGAGGATCGGCGGTGGCGACCGTTTCAAAAAAGAGCGCCTCGCCGTCCAGCGACCCTCCGGCCGGGAGCGTGATCACAGGGGTTCCTGCCGCCCGCTCTTCGATCTCGAAAAACCAGCGGCCGGCGCCGAGCGAAGGACCCAGGAAGCGAAACAGCGCATAGAACCGGTTCTGAGAGGCCTGCGCCATGAAAAGGCCTACAGGGCGCCGGGCGGACGCCACAAGGAGCCCTGGAAAAAGATAATCCTCCGATTGCCCGTAGACGATCGGTTGAGGCGTCAGAGGATAGACGAATCGGTCCCCTTCCACGCTGCCCAGTCGGAAATAGTCGCCTCGGAAATTTTCGGTCGCCATCACCTGAGGCGCCAGAGAAGGAGGAAAGAGAAGCGAAGGGCCGTCGGCCTCACGCGACGCCCGCCATCGGATGCCTTCGATCCGGATGGGACATCCGTGCGGATTATGAAGGATGGCGCGGGCGACCCACCCGCCCGTCGGCGGACGCTCGACGGTCACCTGCACGTCCGGGACATGATCCGAACTCTCTCCTGGCGCCAGAATGGCGGCGGGCGCCAGATGGGCCAGGCCGATGCCATATGCGGACTCGATCAACGAAAGGCTTTTCATGCCCGGAGACGATACCACATTCGACATGAGGCTTCTACTCATTACCGCGAACGGCTTCGCCCTGTCTTCGCTTTCGGCGCGGGCGCGGTCTATCGGACCTTTTCCAGCCTTCCCGATATTTTCATTTTTGCCGCCCCAGACATGCCGTCATGCGCCACATGCTGGCCGGAAAGAATCTAGCCCTTTTGGCGCCCCGGCGCGTTGATCACGCGGGATCGTGGCCGCATGCGTTTGTCACGGATGCCCTTTCGGACCATGTCGCCGTATCGTTGAAAACGATGGATTATCACTGCCCGCTGTACCTCTATGGAGACCCCGAGAGGCCCAACAAGACCAGGGGGGGCTTGGGCCGCTATGTTTCCATGATGCTGTTGGATCCGCGGACGGCCTATCGTGGGAAAAAGCCCAACCTGAATCCGGCCCTGGTAGCCGATCTCGATCCGCCCGCCTGCCGATTCGAGGGCGAGGGCGACAACCGCGTCGAACGAGACCGCAAGTCAAGCCTCCGGTACGAGGCCCAGCCGAAGCGTGTGTACATCAACGCCATGCAGCACTTTGCGCCCGTGCCGGAGGACGTCTGGAACTACCCCATCGGAGGCTTCGCGGTTTGCGAAAAATGGAAACACTTCCACAATTGACACCGTTGGTCCTATCGATTACGGTAGCGGTCAGAAGTTCCACATCCAAACCGGGGAGCGGATCATGAGTCAGATTCCAGGCGCAGAAAAGAAAATGGTGGCGGGCATTCTCGGCATTCTCTTGGGTTCTTTCGGCATTCACAAATTCTATCTGGGCATGCAGAAGGAAGGGTTGATCATGCTCCTCGTGAGCCTGGTCGGGGGAGTGGTCACCTGCGGAGCGGCGGCCGGCATTATGGGCCTCATCGGGTTGATCGAGGGAATCATCTACCTGACGAAGTCGGACGAAGAGTTCGTCAACCTTTACATCAATCAGAAGAAGGGCTGGTTCTAAGCACTAGAGTGACGCGCCCTCTGGACGTTCCGGTTCGAAGACCCCTTCGGCCGAACGATCCTTTTCCTCTCGCGCCCGCTGTCGCGCCTGGGCGTACAGTTCGGCCTGGGCTCGAACCGGCTTTTCTCCCCTGGCCGGCAGGACCCGTTCCCATTGGCCTCGCGGTGTGAGGCGCCGCAGTTTGCACGTATCGCGGAAGTAGGTTTCTAGAGTCTCGTTCAACCGATCCCGACAGGCCGGATCCTCAATCGGCACCAGCAACTCGATCCGCCGATCGAGATTGCGCGTCATCCAGTCGGCGCTCGAAATAAACAGCAGCGGCTTCCCGCCGTGATGGAACCGCAGAATACGGGCATGTTCGAGGTATCGGTCCACCAGCCGCACGATGTCGATGCCGCCCCCGGTCTCCGTCGGCCTGAGGCAGCAGACGCCCCGCACATTCAGACGGATCTGGACACCCGCCCGCGCGGCCCGGTCGAGGGCCACGATGATCTCAGGATCGGAGAGGGCATTGACCTTGGCCGTAATTGCCGCCGCTTCCCCCCTCCGAGCGCAGACGGTCTCCGCCTCGATCAACTCCAGCAGCCGACGGCGAATCCCCTCAGGCGACGCAGCGACCTTTTCAAACGGCAGCCGCCGCGACCAACCCGTCACCGCATTGAAAAATCGGCTCGCATCCCGACCGTAGACATCCCGGCTCGTCATGTAACTGACATCGCTGTAAAGCCGAGCCGTGATCTCGTTGTAATTGCCCGTTCCAAAATGCAGATACCGCCGGATTCCCCCCGCTTCGCGCCGGACTACCATGCACAATTTGGCGTGGGTCTTCAACCCTTTGACGCCATACACCACCTGAACCCCCGCCTGTTCCAGACGGCGCGCCCACTCCATATTGCGGGCCTCATCAAAGCGGGCCTTCAGCTCCACCACCGCCGTCACATGTTTCCCCTTCCCCGCCGCCCGAGCCAGCGCGGCCACGATCGGACTCTCCCGGCTCGTGCGGTAGAGAATCTGGCGGATCGCCAACACATCGGGATCATCGGCCGCCTCTTCCACCAGCCGCAGCACGGGATCGAAGGAGTCATACGGATGGACAAGAAGCACATCCTGCCGGCTCAACACCGAAAAGAGAGAGTGTTCGCGCCGGAAGACGGGCGGCAATACGGGCGGCCAGGCCGGTTCTCGAAGTCCCTCATAACCAGGCATGGTGGCCAAGCCCCAAAAGGCATGAAGATCGAGCGGTGCCCCCATACGGTAGGTCTCCCGCTCCCGGACCCCCAGCGCCTTGCGCAGCAGCCGCTCCATCAACGGCGAGGTGCCCGATTCGAGCTGAAGCCGAACACATCCGCTCCAGGTCCGCTCGGCCAGTACCTCCCGCATCCGCTCCAGCAGATCGCCCGCCTTATCTTCCCGAACGCTCAAATCCGCGTTCCGTGCGATTCGAAAGACGCAGCACTCGCCGATCCGTTCCCCTGGAAACAACCGCCCTACAAAGGTCTTGACCACATCCTCGACAAGCGCATAGGCATAGGCCGATCCGGTTTCGGGGACGGCGATCAGCGCCGGTAACGTCTTCGGAATGACCACGACCGCAAAGCGGTCGCGCCGCGTGGGCCGATCGGCCTCGCCCAGGCGAACCCCCAGAATGGTCGTCAGCCCAGGCAGCAGCGGAACGCGGCGGAAAGAACGGATCGCATGGGGAGAGAGCACGGCATACAGCTCTCGATCAAACACCCGTGACAGGTGAAGACGCTGATCATCGCGGGCCCGGGCAGGGTCCACCCGAATAATCCCGGCTTTCATCAAGCCCTGCTCGATCTCCTGCCGGCAACGCTCCGTCTCTTTGACCAGGCGTCGGACCTCGCGAGCAATGGCCTCCAACTGCTCGCGAGGCGAGAGACCCGAGGGATCATTGCCCGCGTCTCCCGCCGCCTCCAACTGAAGCAAGCCCCCTACCCGGACCATGAAAAACTCATCGAGATTGGACCCCGTAATGGCCAAAAACTTCAACCGGTCCAGCAGGGGGACAGAAGAATCCTGCGCCTCCTCCAGCACCCGCCGATTGAAGGAAAGCCAGCTCAGTTCCCGATTGAGAAATGGACCCCTCATTATGCCCGAAGTATGCACGGATAAAGGTCGGCTGACAAGCTTGGGGTCACAGGGGGTTCGCAGTCGCATGCCGAGTGTTCGCCTTCAGGCGCCGGCTCGTCCCTCCGCGAGTCCGGGAGACCTGCCGCAAGGCCTGTCCCGTCGCCGACGCCGAAACCTGCATCAGGACCTCCGGCGGCCCTTCCGCAACAACCCACCCCCCCTTGTCGCCGCCTTCCGGACCGAGGTCAATCACCCAGTCCGCCTCGGCAATCAGGTCGAGATGATGTTCGATCAGAACCACCGTATGCCCCCCATCCACCAGCCGATGAAGCGCTCCCCACAGTCGCTCGACATCGGCGAGGTGAAGCCCCACGGTGGGTTCGTCCAACACATAGAGCGTCCCTCCCTTTGCGGCGTTTCCTATGGTTCCGTCCCCGCTCCCCCCCGTCAGCTCGGCAACCAATTTGAGCCGCTGCGCTTCGCCCCCGCTGAGGGTTGGGCTGGGCTGCCCCAACCGGAGATAGCCAAGGCCGAGATCCTTCATCTGATTCAACGGTCGGGCGATCGCGGGAACGGCTGCAAATTCCCGGGCCGCTTCGTCCACGCTCATCGCCAGCACATCGGCCACGGTCCGGCCATGCCATCGCACCGCCAGCGTCTCAGGCCCGAATCGGGCTCCCCGACACGCTTCGCACGGCACCGTGACATCGGGCAAAAAACTCATCTCGATCCGCTTGACCCCTTGCCCTTCACAGCTTTCACACCGACCGCCCTTGACATTGAACGAGAAGCGGCCGGGCCGATAGCCCCGGAGCCGCGCTTCCGGGGTCTCGGCGAAAAGCTTCCGGATGCCGTCCCACAGGCCCACATAGGTGGCCGGACACGACCGCGGCGTTTTGCCGATGGGCGTCTGATCCACTTCGAGAACCCGCCGGATCCTCTCCATGCCCTCCATGGCCTGGCAGCCCTTCCACGCCTTCACCTCAGGATTCTGAATCCAGCGGCGGAGATTGTCGTACAGCACCTCCCGCACCAGGGTGCTTTTTCCGCTTCCGCTGACGCCGGTCACGCACACCAGCCGGCCCAGCGGAAACGACACCGTCACCCGCTTCAGATTGTGAAGCGTGGCCGATCGAATGACCAGGGCGGGATGGCCGGGGGGAACCGGCCGGCGCTCCCCGCGCACGGGATGATGGAATGGGGCGCGCAGACACTGCCCCGTGCGGGACTCGGAAGCGTGGATCAGATCCGTCAGCCGCCCCTGAGCCACCACCCGGCCGCCCGCCTCTCCCGCGCCGGGGCCGAGATCAATCACATGATCGGCCCACCGGATGGTCGCTTCGTCGTGTTCCACGACCACCACCGTATTCCCCTTGCGCTGGAGTTGCCGAAGCGTATCGAGCAGGCGCGTGGTATCACGCGCATGAAGGCCGATCGTCGGTTCATCCAGAATGTAACAGACTCCTCGCAGGTTGGAGCCCAGCTGGGCAGCCAGTCGGATCCGCTGGGACTCCCCTCCGCTGAGGGTGGGTGCGGCCCGATCGAGCGTCAGATAGCCCAATCCCAGCGCGTCGAGAAAACGGAGGCGAAGCCGCATCTCCGCCACCAGATCCCGGGCGATCGGTGCTTCACGACGGTCGAGCGTCAACGCGCCCAGCCATCGCTCGGCCTCCGTGACACTCATGGCCCCCACCTCCGCAATGGAGCGCTCGCGGAACCGGACAGCCAACGCCTCCGGCCGTAACCGTCGCCCCTGGCAGTCCGGGCAAGTCCGCGCTTCGCCTTCATACCAGGCATTCCACCAGATCTCCTCGCCCGTCTGCTCCTCATCGAAGCCTTCCAGCAGAACTCCGGTGCCGTAACAGCGCGGGCACCAACCGTGCTTCGAATTGTAGGAGAAAAGGCGCGGATCGAGTTCCGGAAAGCTTCGCCCACACGTGGGACAAGCCCGGCGGGTGCTGAACAACTGCTCGCCCTCGCCCTCCTCCGGCACGGCCACGACAACGCCCTTCCCATACTCAAGCGCCGCTTCCACCAACGCCCGAAGCGCCGACTCTCCCCCAGCGCGGGGCCGGATCGCTCCCACACTCACTTCGATCGTATGTTCCCGGAAGCGGTCCAGCCGCGGCCAGCGCTCGGGCGATACCCAGGCCCCATCCACCCGCATGTGCTCGAACCCCCGAACCCGGGCCCATGCTGCCAGATCCGTGTAATAGCCCTTCCGCGCCGTTACCATCGGCGCCAGAAGGCGAATCCGCCGTCCCCCATATCCCCGAATGATCGCCGCTACGATGGCATCCACCGACTGCGGACGGATCGGCACCTGACAGGTCGGGCAGTACGCCACACCAAGACGCACGTAAAGCAGACGGAGAAAGTGATAGATCTCCGTGACGGTGGCCACGGTGCTCTTCCGGCCCCCCCGGCTGGTCCGTTGTTCGATGGCCACCGTGGGAGGGATTCCGTAAATCGCCTCGACGTCGGGACGGGCGGCCGGTTGCACGAACTGCCGCGCATAGGCGTTCAGGGACTCCAGGTAGCGCCGCTGCCCTTCCGCAAAGAGGATGTCGAAGGCCAGTGTGCTCTTCCCGCTGCCGCTGATGCCCGTAATCACGGTCGCGCGCCCCAGCGGGATCGCCACATCCACCTGCTTCAGGTTGTGCTCGCGCGCTCCGCGAATCTGGATGGCCGAAGGAGGCGAGGCGGGAGTCCTGTCGCGGCGCCGAGCCGCTTCCGGGACCGGGACCGATGGATCCCGGCTCAATTCTCGGCCGGTTCGACTCTCCGGATGGGCGGCAATGACATCCGGAGGACCCTCGCACACGACGCGGCCTCCTTCTTCTCCCCCTTCGGGCCCCAGGTCAATAATCCAGTCCGCCGCGCGAATGACATCCAGATGGTGTTCGATGACGACGACCGAGTGGCCGTCAGCGATGAGCCGTCGGAGGGTTTTTAACAGGACTGCAATATCATGAAAATGAAGTCCTGTGGTGGGCTCATCGAGCAGAAAGAGGATGGGCCGCTGCATCCCCTCGCGGCCAGCGCGCGGACGGGCCTGGGCCAGAAACCAGGCCAGCTTGAGCCGTTGAGCCTCGCCGCCGCTCAGCGTCGGGGCCGATTGCCCTAGGCGCAGGTATCCCAGCCCGACCTCCCGCAGGGGCTGCAGCGCTTCGACGACGGCCTCCTCCGCCCGGAAAAAATCGGCCGCCTCCTCGACGGTCATCTCGAGAACATCCGCAATCGAACGCATCCGGCCATCGGGGCCTCCCCGCCGGATGGCCCGAATTTCAGGACGGAATCGGGTGCCGTCGCAGACCTGGCAGCGGAGGTAGACATCGCTCAAAAACTGCATCTCGATCCGTTCGAAACCGCTACCCCCGCAGGCTTCGCAACGGCCCCGGCCGCTGTTGAAACTGAAATCGCCGGCCTTGAATCCCGCCTCCCGCGCGGCCGGAAGAGCCGCGTAGACCTTTCGGATCGCCTCCCACGCTCCGACATAGAGGGCGGGATTGGATCGGGCCGTCCGACCGATCGGCGCCTGATCCACCAGCACGACATCCGAAAAACGCTCCCAGTTCTCCACGGCTTGGCAGCCGTCCTGCTCCTCCTCGACCGGATGGCCCATTCGCCGGCGGATGGCGGGGTAGAGCACCTGCTCGATCAGGGTGCTCTTGCCGCTGCCGCTCACCCCGGTCACGCAGACCAGTCGCTGAAGCGGAATTCCCACCGTAATTCCCTTCAAATTGTTCGCCGTGGCCTCGCGGACCACAAGGCGGGGATGGGAAGGGGGCACAGGCCGCCGGCCGCCTTCGGGCGGAAGGATAGTCCGACGGCCGGCCAGATAGGCCCCGGTCAGCGACTCCGGCGCTGTTTTGGCCTGTTCTGGAGGGCCTACATAAACGAGCCGGCCACCCTGTTCGCCGGGTCCTGGACCGAGGTCCACCAGGAGATCCGACGCCCGAATAAGGTCCGGATCATGCTCGACGAGAATCAGGGTGTTGCCCGCGTCGCGGAGACGGCGGAGGATCCCGATCAGGCGGCGCACGTCTCGGGGATGGAGCCCGATGCTGGGCTCATCGAGAACGAAGAGGGTGTGGACCAGCGAGGTGCCGAGGGCGGTGGTCAGATTGATCCGCTGGGTCTCCCCCCCACTCAGGGTACGGGAGGGGCGATCAAGGGTCAGATAGCCAAGCCCTGCCTCGTCGAGGTAGCGAAGGCGGGTGCGTATCTCGTGGAGAAGGATCGCCGCGGCCTGGTCGTGGGGGGGAGGAAGGGTCAGCCCCTCGAAGAAAGCCCGGCATCGTTGAATGGGCAGCGCGGCCACCTCGGCGATGGAAAGCCGCTCCTCACCCAGTTTCCACCAGAGAGCCTCTGATTTCAAGCGGGTTCCGCCGCAGGCCGGGCAAGGGGTGTAGGCGCGGTATTTGGAGAGCAGCACACGGACATGCATCTTGTAACTCCGCGCTTCCAACCACTCGAAAAAACCCCGAATCCCATACCACTGCCCATCTTCCCACCGGCCCTCGCCATTCCACACCCACGCCCGCTCCTCGGCCGTCAGCTCCCTCCACGGCTTGTGAACGTCCACGCCACGCCGTTTGGCCGCGGCGATCAGATCCCGTCGGCACTCGGCATAGAAGGGGGACTCGAAGGGCCGAATGGCACCTTCGGCAATGGACCGCCGTTCGTCGGGGATGACGAGCGACGGGGCGATCTCGATGATTCGCCCGAATCCGCGACAGCGCGGGCAGGCCCCGATGGGGGAATTGAAGGAAAAGAGGCTTGGGGTCGGCTCCGGATAGGCCCGGTCGCAGGTGGCGCAGTGAAAGCCATCGGAGTATTGCGCCAAGGGAACGCCACTCGCAGGATCGTCCTCGGCGGCGACTACGGCCACCCGCCCCCCGCCGGCTTTCATCGCTGCCTCCAGGCTTTCGATGAGGCGGTCCCGGCGACCGGGATCCAGCGTCAGCCGGTCCTGAAGAACCTCCAGCCGGCGCCCCTGGCGGCGGTAGAGGCGGGTGTACCCCTGGCGGGCCAGAAACCCCAAAGCCTCCTCTTCGGTAAAGTTCTCAGGAACTTCGATGGCGAAGAGAATCGCGACAAGCCGGCCGGGAAAGCGGGCCAGGAGATCCTGCGCGGCCGAGGGGGGGGTATCCCGCGCGACCGGCTGCCCGCAGCCGGGACAGTAAAGACGAGCCGCGCGGGCATAGAGCAGCTTGAGATGATCGTTGAGTTCGGTCATCGTTCCGACCGTGGACCGGGACGTCCGAACGGGGTTGGCTCGGTCAATGGCGATGGCGGGAGGAATACCCTCGATGGCCTCGGCCTGGGGTTTATCCATCCGCTCGAGGAACTGGCGGGCGTAGGGGGAGAAGGTCTCCACGTAGCGGCGCTGGCCCTCGGCGTAGAGGGTGTCGAAGGCCAACGACGACTTCCCCGAACCGCTCACGCCGGTCACGGTGATCCAGTGCCCGAGGGGAAGATCGAGGTCGAACCCTTGAAGATTATGCTGCCGCGCGCCGCGGAGTCGGATCCATTCGCCCATTGCTTTGAGGATATCACATGCAACCCGGGAGGCGGAACCTCAAACAGCGGGATCGGAAAAATTGACAAGCCAAACGCCTTCGTGTAGAGGAGTTGCAACGAGGAGCGCGTTCCATGGAAATCATCGCTTGGGTGCTCGCCGCGGCCCTCCTGGGGGGAATTCTGGCGGGGATCGGGATGGCCTGGCGGTACCGGGCCACTCTTCGGAACCTTGAAAAGGAGAAGGATGTTCTCGAGGCGCTCCGGGCGGAACAGATGACGCGCCTCGAGGCGCTCAGTCGGGAGCGCGATGAGCTTCGCGCGGCCCTGACCCAAGAACAGAGCGCCCGGATACGAGCCGAAACGCAGCGGGATGAGACCCTCCGACGCCTCGAGGAGGAAAAACGGCTCCTCGATGAGGCGCGGGAGCGGATGACCGATGCCTTTAAGGCGCTCGCCAGCGACACGCTGCACCGCAACACGGAAGAGTTTCTCTCGCTGGCCCGAGCCGCCTTCGAGCGTTCGTTGGCCGATGTGCGTGGCGAGTGGGGGCAACGTCACGAAGCCATTCAGGGCCTCGTGCGTCCGCTGGCCGAGAGCCTCGGCCGATTCGAAGAACAAGTCCGAAGCCTCGAAAAGAGCCGTGAAGGCGCCTACGCCGGCCTCCTCGAGCAACTCCGCGCGCTCTCCGAAGCCCAGCAACGACTCCAAAAGGAGACGGGCAACCTGGTCAACGCCCTTCGTAAGCCTCAGGTCCGAGGCCGCTGGGGGGAGCTCACCCTCCGGCGCGTTGTCGAACTCGCCGGCCTGTCCGCTCACTGCGACTTCACCGAGCAGGTCAACGTCTCCACCGACGAGGGCGGCCGAATGCGACCCGACCTGATCGTCCACCTTCCCGGCGGACGCGACATTATCGTGGACGCCAAGGCCCCCCTCGACGCCTATCTCGATACGCTCGCCGCCGAAGACGAAGAGAGCCGCCGCCAGGCCCTCGAACGTCACATTCGTCAGATCCGCGCCCATATCGCCCGCCTGGGCAGCAAGGAGTACTGGACACTCCTCCCTTCCACCCCCGAATTCGTCGTCCTTTTCATCCCCGGCGAGGCCTTCTTCGCCGCTGCCGCCGATCAGGATCTTACCCTGATCGAAGATGCCCTGGCCCAGAAGGTCATCCTCGCCACTCCCACCACCCTCATGGCTCTGCTCAGGGCGATCGCCTTCGGCTGGCGGCAGGAACAAATCTCCCGCAACGCCCATCAGATCTTCGAAAACGCTCGAATCCTCCATGAACGGCTCACAAAATTCACCGCCGATCTGGCCCGCGTCGGAAGCAGTCTGAATACGGCAAACAAAGCGTTTAATGAGGCTGTGGGTTCCCTTGAGCGCCGGGTTCTCCCATCGGCTCGGAAGATTGGCGAACTGAGTGTGGGAGGGGATCGGGAAATCCCCGAGGTTCCTCCCGTGGACCTGGTCCCCCGCCTGGTTGCTTCCGAACCGGGGGCCGAAAAGGAGAGCTGATGCTATTTCGTCCTTGCCTTTGTAGCGTTTTTGATTTATTTTCGTAAAAAAGAAATGGTCCGACGGATTTTCGAATGAATGTTGGGGTCATTGTTGCGGCCGGAAAGAGTGAACGGATGGGTGAAGGCATTGATAAAGCCTTCTTGAATCTGGGCACCAAACCGGTTTTGGCGTGGTCCCTTCTGGCCTTTGAGCACTGTCCGGATATTGAGGCGGTGATTTTGGTCGTTCGCAAGGACCGCCTTGAGGCGGCCCGGGGGCTTATCCAGATCTTTGGCTGTACCAAAGTTCGGGAAATTGTTCCCGGCGGCGTCACCCGGCAGGACTCCGTCATGGCTGGATTGGCTGAAGTGCCGGAAAAAGCCTCGCTCGTGGCCGTCCACGACGGGGCGCGGCCCTGCGTGACTCCGGAGCTGATCAGCGAAACCCTCAAAAGCGCCAAACGCTACGGCTCAGGGGTGGCGGCCATCAAGGTGACCGACACCTTGAAAGAGGTCAGCCGGGGCATGGTGGTCAGCCGCACGGTGGACCGGTCCAAACTCTGGGCCGTCCAAACGCCTCAATCCTTCCAGGCGCGCCTTCTCCGGGCCGCCTATGCGCTGGTGCGCGAGCAAAAGGCGCTCGTGACGGATGAGGCCTCCGCCGTCGAACGGCTAGGTAAACCCGTCCACCTCGTCCCCTCCTCCCCTTCCAACCTGAAGATCACCACGACCGACGACCTGGTCGTAGCCGAAGCGCTTCTAAAGAGCTGAAGCCATTCGGCAGCGAGGTCGCCATGGCCGGTGATACGAAATACGCAATCCTGGGCGATATTCACGGAAATCTCGATGCCCTCGACGCCGTGTTGGATCACGCCAAATCGCTTGGCATTCAACGTTTTGCTTGTGTAGGCGACCTGGTAGGCTACAATGCCTGCCCGGGTCCGTGTATCACCCGGATACGGGAGATCGGGGCGGTGACCGTCCAGGGCAATCACGACTATTTTGCGGCGACGGACGAACCGCTGAAGGATTTCAGTCCGCTGGCCGCCAGCGTGATTGAGTGGACGCGCCATGTGCTGACGACGGAACAAAAAGAGTTTCTGAAAAATCTGCGCCTCAAACGCATGTGCGACGGCTTCATGATGGTTCACAGCACATTGGACAATCCCGGCAAGTGGGGATATGTCTTTGACGAGGTCCATGCCGCGGACCATTTCGCATACCAGACGGCGGCCATCTGTTTCCACGGCCACACCCACATTCCCGCCGTCTTCCGGAAGATGGGCGAACGGACGGAACGCCTTCCTCCGGAACCGATTACGTTTTCGTTTGGGTCGAAACTTTTCGTCAACGTCGGCAGCGTGGGGCAGCCCCGCGATAATGATCCCCGCGCCTGTTACGTGATCTACGACTCGGCGAGTCGTTCGATAACCTTCCACCGTGTCTCCTACAACGTGGCCGCCGCGCAAAAGCGGATCCTCGAAGCCGGCCTCCCCGAACGGCTGGCCCTCCGCCTTGCGCTCGGCAAATAACCCAGGCCCCTCATGGGTGGCTTTCGCCATCTCTTCGGCCCGGTCCCTTCCCGCCGCCTAGGTCTCTCGCTGGGTGTGGACCTCGTCCCGCCCAAAACCTGCCTCTACGACTGCCTATTCTGCCAGATCGGCCGCACGTTGAACCCCACTCTGAACCGTGCCGAGTTTGTCCCCGTCCGGGAGGTTCTGACAGAATTTGAGCGGTGGCTGGCCGAAGGCGGCCGGGCCGATCACCTTACCCTGGCGGGAGCCGGCGAGCCGACCCTCCACATCCGCTTCGGCGACGTCCTTCAGGGCCTTCGCGACCGGAGCGCCATCCCCACCGTTCTGCTGAGCAACGGCGCATTGCTCTTCCTTCCCGAGGTCCGCGAGGCCGCCCGCCTGGCCGACATCGTCAAGGTCTCTTGGAGCGCCTGGGACGAGTCCTCCTGGCGTCGAATCAACCGACCGCATCCCAACCTGACCTTTGCCCAGGTCTCGGACGGCATCCGCCGTTTCGCCGCCTCTTGCCCCCGCCAACTATGGGTGGAGGTCTTTATCGTCCCAGGACTAAACGATTCGCCCTCCGCTCTGAGAGCCCTCGCCGAGCAGGTCAATGCGTTAGGCGCTTCCCGCATCCATCTCAACACCGCCACCCGGCCACCCGCCGATTCCGCGATCCGCCCCGCCTCGATCGAAACCCTCCGTCAGGCTGCTCTTCTCTTCCGCCCTGCCGCCGAAATTCCCGACATCAGCCCATCCCCGCCCAAGACCGGCCCTCTCGCGGGTTCCAGCCTCCCGGAAACCCTACGCCGCCATCCCGCCACCGCCGCCCAACTGGCCCAACTGTTGGAACGCCCGGAGCCCGAACTCGCGGCTGAACTGGATGCGTTAGCCCACCGCGGGGTGATCCGACGAATCGTCCGCGAGGGCCAAATCTGGTACGGACCGCCCGATTAATCCATCCGGGGATTGACGTGGCCGGTGGCCGGGTCGAGCAGTTTGCCGAGATACCGGTTCAGCTCGATGTCGTATTCCGCATCCAAATCCAGTCGTGCCAGTTGACGCCGCACGCCGCGAAAGCCCTTGGCCGAACTGCTCGCTTCAAAAGCCGACCGGAATCGGGAACGAGGCTCGGGATGGAGCAGCTTTCGGAGAATCGAAAGGAGCAACTCGTTCTCGCAGACATACGAGGGAAGCCACTGTTCCAGTCGCTCATGCAAATGAAGTTTGGCTTCGAGCAACTCCTCGTCCCGCTCCAACCGCGGATCAATCGGCAACTGCCCCCCAAGCATTTCTACGGCCACCAGGCCTACGCTGAAGAGATCCGACTGCACCGACCCCGGTTCCAGCCGGTGCACCTCAGGGGCCATGTAGAGCGGGCTGCCCAGGAGAATGCTGATGGGTTCCCCGATCCGAGCCGCCCGCCCGAAATCCACCATCCGAATGCCTCCGTGCCGATCCACCATAATATTGGACGGTTTGATGTCCCCATGGAGATATCCCGCCCCGTGAAGCACATCAAGTCCGGAGAGAATCTCCTGCAGAATATAGACGGCCACGCCCGGCTGAAAGAGCAGGCGATCCCCTTGCAGCCGAAAGAGGACCGTCGTAAAGTGCCTCCACTCCTCGTCCGTGCTTTGACTCCGCGAAATCGCCAGATGGGCCGTGGCAAAAAAATACTGGAGATCCAGGCCGTCCACGGCGTTCATTTGCACAAACCCAACGCCGTTGCATTCGTCGTAGAGATCGCAGGAGACCAGATTGTCGTGATGCAGGGGTTGAAGACGGGACACCTGCCCCGCGATCCGACCCATGTCGGTCCAGTAGCGTTCGGCGCTCGAATAGATGGAAGGATCGAAAAGCTTGACCGCATGACGGGTCCGGCACCCCCGCGCGCCCTGCCGCACCGCCAGAAAAACCACCCCCTGCCGCCCCCGCCCCAACTCCTGCTCG
>Ga0209101_1001667_pt1 | contig 15930 bp, 11 predicted proteins | sample ConPoolayeCmetaG_FD_185481 | JGI IMG/M metagenome (GOLD analysis project Ga0209101, IMG submission 185481) | Hot spring microbial mat communities from California, USA to study Microbial Dark Matter (Phase II) - Cone Pool mat layer C metaG... ...
TCGTGATGATCTCACCGATCTGCTGCGTCCGCTCCGACAACGCCAGGATGTTCTCCGCAATGGACTCAACGCGTGCTCTGATCTGCCCCATGCCGGCAATCGTTTCCTCGACTGCCCGCCGGCCGGAATGGGAGACCTCGACGGTGCGCCTGGAGGCCTCCGCCACGTCCTGGGCGCGCTGCACCGACTGAGCAGCGATGCTCTTCAGCTCGTCCACCGTGGTGGTGGTCTGTGCCACCGCTGCCGACTGCTCGCCGGCGCCGGAGGCCTGCTGCGTGGCCGCCGCCAGTATCTCCGAGGCTGCGCTGTTCAGGCTGTGCGCCGCGGCACGAATCTGGCTCAAAATATCGCGCATGGCTACCGCCATGTGATTGATTCCCATTCCCAGCATTACCATAGGCTCGTCCTCAAGGCCTTCAGTACTCAGTTCCAGCCTGCGCTCGAAGCGCCCCTGTTCCAGCGCCGTGAGGTACTCAACGTATTCGCGCACCATAGCCTGCAAGTATTCACGCTGTTCCTGCTCGCTGCGCAGCATATCGCGCAACTGGAAGACCATCTGGTTGAAGACATCGGCCAGCTCTTTGATCTCACCGCCTCCACGGACTTCAGCCACCACCTCCAGGTTGCCCCGTGCAACGGCGCGGGCCGCCTCTGTGATCCGTATCACCGGTCTGGCAAAGGCACCGGCTATGCCAAGCGCAGCGGGTACCAGGAGCGCAATTGAGATAAGCAGCATACTTGCCACCATCTTGCCTATGGAGCGCGCCTGAGCGAACGCATCGGATGTGTCAACCTCAGCGATAATGGCCCATCTTGATCCAGCCACGTGCACCGGCGCCCACGCGGAAACAACCTGCTGCCCCAGATAGTTGCGCACGACGCCAACGCCCGTCTCTCCGGCAAGAGCGCGACGTGCAGCTTCGGTTTCCACACCGTTCTTCTCAACCGTGCCCGCGAACGAGGCGACCACCGAGTGGGTCTCCGGGCTGCGATAGGAATCGGAGCGCATACGCCCATCCTGACCCACCAGATAGGTCTCCCCGGTCTCGCCCATACCGGCTCGCTCTTTCATAATTGTGTTTACTTCATCAATCGGCAGGCGGATCGCCACGACAAACTCCGTTTCATCGTTATGTACCACCGGGTAGGCAACGAACGCGGCCAGCTTTCCATCGGCCGGCGCATAGGGAGCGAAATCGGCAAAACCGGGACGCCCTTCCTCGATCACCTGCCTGATGAGCTGCCCCAGAGCCGTGTCCTGATAGGGGCCATTCAGAAGATTGGTCCGATAATCGTTCCCTTTATCCACAGAGTAGAAGACGTACCCATCGGCGGCGATGAGGAGAATATCGTCATAAGCTTGCAGATCCCTGCGTTGGGCAAACAAGTCCTGGTAACGTTCTGTCGCACGCGGGACAAGCGCCTCCCCCACATCAATTGTTGAGACAATGACCCATCTAAGCCCCTCGATCTCCAGCGGGGCGTAGGAGGCAAGCACAGGGGAGGGGGCCTCGATGAAAACATCCTCACCAGCCTTTCCCTCCAGAGCTTTTTCGATGTACTGGGGCAACTGGTCGGCTGTCCGATATTCCCAATCACCGGCAGTGCGGCTGCTGAGCAAAGCAACCTTCCCCCCGGCATCAACTGCAGCCACGAATACCTGACCGCTATCTCCCAGGCCGGTACGGTCCTGCAGAATGGCGCTGAGCTGTGCGCCGGAAATCTGGAGCGCTATGATCCCGAGCAGGTCCCCCTGTTCATCGAGGACGGGCATACCGATGAAGGCAAGCATCATGTCGCCAGCGGGTGGATAAGGCGAGAAATCAACAATGGCCGGTTCCTTGCGGGCCACAATCTCGCGCCATAGCCTGTACAGGCCGGTAGTTTCAAACTCACCAGAGGTGATGCTGATTCCTGGGCTGCTTTCACCGCTCACTGTGTATATCAGGTAGCCATCGCTGCTGATAATGAGCAAATCGCGGTAACCGTAGGCCGCGTATGCCGCGATATAGTCGTTCAGAAACCTCACATAAGGGTTGGTGACCGAAAGATAGCCTGAGGCATCCAGAGATGGCAGCGCTCTGCCATCAGAACGCGCTTTCCCCAGATACGCATCTAAGTCCCTGAAGAAAGCGACGAAGTCCATGCTGCCAGGCAGGACACGTGCGTTACTCCAGCGGTCGGCGAAAAATTGCTCTATCTGCGCCTTGCGGGCACTCTGGACAGCGCTCAGGTTTTGCATAGCATTGCCCCGGAGCGTATGCACCTGCTCTGCCATAGAGAGCGCATCGGCCTGGATGCGGGCGAAATAGGTCTCGACCTGGCTTTTCTTGATCGCCTGGACAGCCTGAAGTTTGTCATAGGCAGCCTGCTGGAGCGCTTCCTGTGCACGTACACGGGCCATGATCCCGAACAGTACAAGAGGGACCAATGCCAGCCCCAGGAAGGCCAACAGCAGCCTGCTGTGGATAGAACTGAAAAACAACCGAAGGGTACGTAAAAGTGATTTTTCTTCTGACATCGCTCTACACTCGATATTGTTCTACTGTTTCCTTTAGCAGACTCGCAAGCCCGGCCAGCCTGTGGGCAGCTTTCTCCATCTGCCTGGTACCGGCAAGGCTCTGGACGGTATTATGGTGAATGGATTGGATGGCGTTCGCCAATTGTTCGACTCTAAGGACCTGTTGCTGCCCCGCAACAACCACCTGTTGAGCTGTATGCGAGAATCCCTCGACCGTCATTGTCAACTGCTCGATCGCATCTTGAGCCTCCGCGGCCAGTTGCACCCCTTCCGCTGCCCGTTTCGCCCCTTCACCGGTGGCTGTGGCGACCATGCCGGTAGCCTGTTCGATATCGGAAAGGATGGCGCGCACCTGAGCGATAGCCTGACGGGATTGATCGGCCAGGTTGCGCACCTCCTCCGCCACCACGGCGAACCCCTTGCCGTATTCGCCGGCACGTGCTGCCTCGATCGAGGCGTTGAGCGCCAGCATTCTCGAACGCGCAGCGATGCCACTCACTGCATTGGCGATCTCGCCGATTTGTGTGAGCTGCTCCGCCAGTGCCGTGGTGTGCTCAGCCACACTATCAATCTGAGCACGGATCAATGCGACGCTGACGATAGTCTCGTCAACAGCCTGCTGACCTGCGTAGGAGATGCGCATGGTGTTTTTGGATGAATCGGCTACCGCCTGCAGGTGGGAAAGCGACTGTTCAGCGAGCGTCTTCAAGTCCCCGGCCACAGCAGAGGCCTGCGCGACTATGACCGATTGCTCGTCGGCAGAGGCAACCTGTTGTGTGACAGCGGAGAGGATTTCCGCCGCCGCCACATTCAGCCCGTCGGCAGTCTGGTGTATACGCAGGACTGCGTCATGCAGCCAGGAAATCAGGTTGTGCAGGTTATTCCCCAATACCAGCAACGGGTCGCTATCAGCGTTCGCCCCGGCCCTTATTTCAGATGGCAGGGTGGCTCCCAGATTGCCCTGCATCACTTCCTCGATGTACGCGACATAACTCCCGACGACGCTCTCGAGTTGCTCACGACGCTCCTGCTCTCTCCGGAGCAGATTGTGCAGGCGGGCAACCATCTCATTGAAGGCCCGTGCCAGCTCGCCAATCTCATCACGCCGCTCCACCCAGGCGGCGGGTTTCAGGTTCCCCACCCTGATCTGCCTGGCCGTGTTCGCAAGATCGGTCAGCGGGGCCGTGATGTCCGAGGCCAGGCGCAGCGAAACCCCCGTGACCACCAGAGCGCTGATGACCATAGAGACTATCGTGGTAGCAAGCATCTCCCTGGCCGGCTCATATGATCCAAGGGCTTCATCAGTTTGACTGATCTCAAGCAGGAGGGTGGCGCCAAGCTCAGGGACACGGCGACAGAGGCCGGCCACGGACTCGCCCCAGGCGTTTTTGTAGAAACCGGCACCTCCTTTGCCGGCAAGCGCTGCGACGGTCTCGCGTATGTAAAGACCGGCCTTCTCGTCCACCGGCCTTCCTGCCAGCAAGTAATCCTCGCCTACCAGAAAGGCGCTGATGTCCGCTCCGCTGCCTGCCTGCAGTGCCTCGTTGAGCGCTGAGAGATTTACCCGCACGCCCAGAGCTCCGGACTTCCGGCCGACATCTTCCGGCACGGGACAGACCAGGATGAGAGGCTGCGCATCGCCAGGCACGGTTAGCGAAAGACATTGCTCTCCCGCGCCAGCACCGCTGACATCAGGGAGGGGGACAGGTCCCAACACCTGCCCATCGCGGGCCGGATCACTGGAGATAAGCACGCGTCCACCGTCGTCAATAAGGAATACTTTGTCTATTTTAGTGGTCTGCCCGGCGAGCTGTTGGAAACGGAAGCGCAGATCGCAGCTCGGGCTGTCTGATGGGCTGGCAGAGGTACCAAGTGCTTCGCGTACGCACGCCCAATCCTCTGGTGTCAGTACAGCGCTCAGCAATTCTCTGACATCGCTGAGCCAGAGCGCAAGCGCCGCCTCTTTTGAGGCTGCCACATGCTCAAGCGTATAAAGCAGCCGGGGCCTTCGCAGGCGCAGGCCCATTGATATGGGGCCTGCCATACTGAGTGTTACAGCCAGCAGCACGGTCAGCGCGAAGTAGAGAGCGATTTTGACCCGTATGCCGGTCCCTCTGCGGGGATGGCGCGCCCCGGCTGCGTCCGGTGCTTCCAGAGACGCTTCATCCGGCTGTAAGCTTATGATTCTGTCCGAATGATCATCGCGCATCACTGTTTCGCATGGTCGCCCGCCCTCGTAGAGTGCCTGGCAAGCTCGCCGGAACGATGTCCAGGCAAGCCGCAGGCTGTCCTGCCGTTACACAATCTCCTCATGCACAATCAGCCGTTTGTCCGAAAGTATGGCTGCCACATCCAGCACAACCAGGACATGCTCTCCATCCTTCTGGTAGAGAGTCACTCCCCGCACATATTCAGGGCTCAGCCCGCGCACGATGTCACTGGCATCCTGTAACCGGGCAAGGGGGACAGTTTCCACTGCCACCACATCGTCTACCAGGAAGCCGATCTCCATCTCAGGTGTCTCGACAACGATCAACTGGAGAGGGGTCTCTCCTTCCCCAGTGGAATCATCATCGTCCTCCCCGACCCGTGGCAGACCAAAGAAGCGGCCCAGATCAATCACCGAGAAGATGCGTCCACGCAGGCTGGTCACGCCAGCCACCCATTCTGGAACGCGTGGCACGCGGGTAAACACCTCAGCCGGCCTGACGCTAAAGACACAGGTGGCATCAATTGCGTAAAGTTCCTTACCCAGGCGGAAGATCACCAGCCTGCACTGCTCCCCCCAGTCCTCGGCCACGGCCGGTTGTGCCAGAGCAGCGACGCGACGCATCATTATCTGTTGTGCTCTCTGCTCATCTTCAGCAGAGATGTGCAGCGGGAACTGCGCTACAACGACAGGGTTACTCATTTGGCGCTCCATCACCACCAGACTTTGGTAATCCACACAGGGCTTATGGCTTCCGCAGGCCCAGGTAGCGCACAACGACCACCAACGCATCATCGGTGCCACGGAAGTATCCATCCAGAATGCGATCGGCCATTTGCTGGGGAGGCTCTCCCAGCGTCAGCTCCTCGGCGAAGATGCTGCGCAGGCCATCTGTTGCAAAGATAAGTGTATCCCCTTCGCGCACGGGAAGGGTGGCCGGATAGAGGTTGGGCAGATTGTAGCCCACCACCCCGCCACGGAGCAACAACCATTCACGGGTTACACCGCCCTGGCCATTTGAGGCCAGAAGCAGCCCTTTGACATTGCCAACCCCTACCCAGCTCATGGTGCCAGCCAGCGCGTCAAAGGAGGCCAGGCTGATCACCGCGCCGCGCGTCCTTTTTAACTCCTCGTGACAGAGCTGGAGCAACAGAGCCGGAGGCTTTCGCGCGTGGCTCTCCAATACACTGACCGCCACTCTGCTTGCTTCAGCCGCCTTTGGACCGTGCCCCAGACCGTCTATAGCAGCGACCAGTACCCCGTTGGGGAACGGTTCGATCAGGCACTGATCGCCTGACTCCTCGCTCCCACCGAAAGCGCGCATCGCGATACCCCATTCGACTATCGGTGATACATCTACTGCTTCCACTTCACCATCCTGACCGTTGTTCCCTGGCCGACCTGGGAGACGATCTCGAACTCGTCCATCAGCCGCCTGGCCCCAGCCAGTCCCATGCCCAGGCCTCCACTTGTAGAATAGCCGCCCTCAAGCACCCGCTTGACATCAGGTATACCAGGGCCATGGTCGCGGGCTATGACGACTATCCCGCAGCGCTCCCCTTCGTAGAGCGGGTACAATATCACCTCGCCACGCTGAGCGTAGCGAACGATGTTGTGCGCCACTTCCGAGATAGCGATGACAACCGCGATCTGGTCGCGGTCAGAGAAGTGGAGTTGCGCTGCCAGCTCACGCCCGCGCTGGTACGCAACCACCACGTCCGTGTCCTGAGCGACGGGTACCCGCACGACACCTGCCGGTTCATCATCCGGCACATGGCAATCGGCTGTTGCCGCCATCTGCGTGGGGTTGGACAGGCTCAACATAATCTCTTCACTGCCCTGATGCGTGTGCCTTTACCGACGACCGAGCGTATTTCAAACTCATCCATCAGCCTTCTGGAGCCGGAGATCCCCAGCCCCATCCCCCTGGAAGTGGTGTAACCTCCCGCCAGGACTCGCTCAACATCGGGGATGCCCGGCCCTTCATCCTCCGCGATAATTTCTATATACTTATCGTGTGCCAGGACAGTGATGGTGCCACTCCCTGCGTACTGCTCAATATTGCGCCCCAGCTCAGATATGACGACGGCCACCTTATTGGCTTCTGCCTGGTGGAAACCCATTTTCAGGGCCATTTCGAGCCCACTCCGTCTGGCCCTCACCACATCCACAATGTTGCTGATAGGAAAGCGCCTCTCTTCCATCGTCATACCTCCGCCGCGCCAGGCAAGGCGGCGTCAGGCAAGTCCTGCCAGTCCAGCGCCTCCACGTCCATAGTGCCGACAGCGTAAACTGACTCATCACTTTCTCGCTCGGACCGGCTCAGTGCCAGGGCATCATCGAGGTCAAGGACGGCGTGGATATTGGGCAGAGTCATCCCCAGCTCAACCATCGTTTCGATCACCGCATCCTGCAGACCTGAGACGACGACCCGGGCCCCCATCAGGCCTGCCATTCTGGCCGTGCTCTGAATGAAGCGCCCGAAGAAGCTATCACAGATGTCAACTCTTGAGAAGTCAAGCAGCACCCAGCGCGAGCGGTAGCGCCGGATCTCCTGAAGCACCTGACGACGCAGACGCAATACCTCGCTGTCGGTCAGATCCCTTGGGACGGCAACCAGCAACATATTTTCCAGTTTCTGGATGGTAGATGTTCCCGTCAGATCTGTTTCATCCATATCACGACCTCTCTGCTACCCGTTTTACCAGAGCGATACCCAGCATATTCAGTGCCACGACCAGACCGCTTTGCAGATCGGAGAGGGTACGGATGCCACTCCAGTCAATGCCCATATCCACAATGGTCTCGGCCACGGACTCAGAAATGCCGGTGACGATGGTCTGGGCACCCTTCAGCCGCGCTGCCTGGATGGTCTTGTTCAGGTGGGCGGCCACGCCGCTATCCACAAGGGGAACGCCCGTGATGTCCAGGATGACCACCCTGGCCCGGTACTCCCGGATACCTGCCAGCAGCGAGCGGGTGATGTCACGTGCGCGCAGTGTATCTATACTGCCGATCAGGGGCATCACAATGATCCCCTCGAGGACAGGGATGATGGGCGTGGAAAGCTCTCGCAGGGCCTGCCTTTGCGCCTCGATCACCTCCTGCTGGAGCCGCTCGCGCTCGGCAACCTCCCGCTCCAGTTCGGCAGTCCGCTCCGCGATGCGCTGCTCTATTTCCGCGTAAGCCCGCCGCAGTGCTTCCTCCGCAAGCTTGCGCTCGGTGATGTCTTTGGAGATACCAAAAGTGCCGATGATACGCCCCTCCCTGTCTCGCAGAGGCATCTTGGTTGTCAGCACCCAGGTTTCATGTCCATCAGGCCAGGTCTCCTTTTCCTCCTTAGTGATGGGCTGACCGGTGCGCATTACCATCTGTTCGTCCTCATAGGCCAGGCGGGCATGCTCTTCGGTGAAAATATCGAAGTCCGTCTTGCCCAAAGCCTGGTCAGGATGCTCCATCCCGAACCAGCGGGCCGCAGCGTGGCTGATCCTGATAAAGCGGCTCTCCGTATCCTTGAAATAGACGGTATCAGGGATATTCTCCATAAACACATCAAAAAGATGGATATCCTGTTCCAGCGAAGCGATTTTGTTCTGGTATTCGGTCAGCAGGTTTTCCAGTTGAGCGATGCGTGCCCTGGCTTCAATCAGTTCTTCCTCAAGAGACTTATGATGCTGAGCGTTCATAAAAACCCCCGATAAAGCTTTTATCAATACTACAACCGCACTTCCCCGTTTTGAAGGGGCAGAGGTGACAGTCACCTTGGGCATCTGCGGTTGTAGAATTAGCAATTTCTGGCCTGCGCGGGCCTGTTCGACGCAGAGTGAATACCGCTGTCGGTGAATGTCTCCAGGCAGGATGGCTCATAGTTCAGCAACCCGGCGTCCTACCTTCTCCAGCGCAGCGCGCAGGCCGGTCTGTAAATCGCGAGAGGTCTCCACCTCACGCCAGTCAATTCCCATCTCCACCATGGTTTCTGCCACCGCATTGGGAATACCGGTGAGGATGGTGGCAGCTCCTCTCAATCGCGCCGCCTGAATAGCCTTGTTCAGATAGTCGGCCACGCCGGTATCTATGAGCGGCACCCCTGTTACGTCCATGATGACCACTCTGGCGCGATGTTCACGGATCCCCGTCAGCAGGCGGCGCATTATGTCCCTGGCGCGCACGCTGTCAATGGTACCGATCAATGGGATGACGATAATCCGTTCCATCACCGGTATGACCGGCACAGCCAGTTCACGGATGGCTCTTTGCTGAGCATCAATGATCTCCTGCTGCAGGCGCTCCCGCTCGGCGGTCTCTCGCATTAACTCAACGGTGCGCTCCCGGACCTGCCGCTCCACCTCCAGATAGGCCCGCTCTAAAGCCTCAGCCGCCTGTTGACGTTCCTGGAGCAGGCGCGCGACGTTCAGGGCATTGGCTATGTTGCCGGCCAATCCTTCCAGGATATGCACCTCGCCCTCGGAGAAAGCGTCCAGCGCGAGCGCGTGGACATCGAGGGCTCCCAGCACATGCTCGCCTACCTGGAGGGGGATGACCAGCTCCGCGCGCGTGAGGAAACGCTTATGCGTGAACTCAACCCGGCGTCCGTAAGGGTCGCTGCGCTTTTCCCAGGAGAAAAGCCTTTGCCGCTCCTTTTGGTTGACGGCAAGCGCCAGGACCGTCGGAGAGGTCAGCGAGACCATAAACTCCCTGATCTTTAGCTCGTCCGCCCCCTGGCCGGCCGCGTCAGCCAATATGGCCACCTCCCTCTCCCGGTCCAGCGTGTACAGACCGACGTGGTAATAGCCGAAAGCACGCTGGATCATCTGCACAGCCTGGCGGATGATCAGCGCGGTGTCCAGTGCCGAGGTGACCATGTGGCCGATCTCGACGCCCGTACGGCTCTGCTCGATCTCTCTCCGCAGGTGGAGGAGAACACGCCTTATAGCGCTGCTGAGCAGCCATTGGAGCCAGGCCAACAGACCAAGCAGGATAACGTTTCCCAGCAATGCTCCCCAATCAACACCTGTTCTGGAGATGCCCGCTATAACCACCGAACGGGCCAATAAGGCCAGCCAGGCCACCCCTGCCCACACCCAGACTGCTCCCGTGGTGAGTAAAAACGCTGCCGCTGTGACAGGCAAGGCACATCCGAGAGCGAGCCAGCCGGAGGCGCGTGGGGACGGCGGCAAAGCCAGACACAGGTAGATAATGATAAGGAGCAGAAGCAAGTTGATCGCCTCGCTGAACCGCTCACGGCGTAACAACTCGCGTGGACCGAACATGGCAGCCACAAACACGATTGTCCAGACGAGCACGACCAGGGGAAGTACGTAATTCAACACAAGCAATGAAACGTAAATGCCTGCCAATCCCATAGCTGCCCGGTGAACCCAGATGATAAGCCCTTCTACCAGAGGACTTACCCATTCTCGGTCAGCCTGGGGGACACAAAGCATTGACGCCAACTGACGAATAAAATCGCGCATTCCCGATTACCTCTAAAGCCACTGGGATGGTTCATCTTCACCCCAAAATTGGTTTACACTTTGAGCTGTCTTGAAAAATCGGCTGCCCGCACCTGCACCCACGACAGACTTGTGGGACAGCCTTTCCAGGCTGTCGGCAGGCTGGAAAGCCTGCCCCACACGCCGACAAGGCAGAGTGTCAACCAATTATGAACCATCCTAAGCCACTGCTTTCCAAATAAGGCGCTGGGATAGAGGCTTCAGCCGGATTTTCCGCCTGAAGGCTCGATTCCCGAGCTTGATTTGAACAATATTGACCCTGAAGCCACGTTGTAACAGGCTTTCTCACTCACAGGCCAGCGGGGACGTGCGTTTTTCAGTGCTATTTGGGAATGGTTCATTTGTAATCCGACCGTAACCCAGAGCTTTAAGCAAATGAACCATTGCCTGGCTCGGGTGTCCGTCACTTTTTTGCACAAGACGGTGGCGAGAGCAGGCTGTGGCCGGTCGTGGCGACGTCGGTTGTAGGGCAACTGCTCGCAGTTGCCCTACACTGTTGCCTGTAGTGCGGTGTCAGGCGTGGTCTGGAGACCGGCTCGAGCCGGAGGATGCAAAAATATGACGGACACCCGCCTGGCTCCTGCGTGATACCTGTTTGCCGGCGTAACTTGTATACTGGACCTATTCAGGCCGATTCGACCAGATGTGACTGTCACCTCTGACCCTTCAAAACGGGGAAGTGCTGTGTAGTATTAGCCGGTGTAATAACACCGCACCGGGTTGCCCCTTCCCATCTCCGTCAGGCAAAGATTACACGATACACAGGTGGCCTTCTCACTCTCGCCACGGCGGAATTTGTCGGGCAAATCAGCTTCTCTTATCAGCGGGCGCGCGATAGAGATAAAATCGGCCTCTCCCTGCTGCAGAACCCTCTCCATCACCTCCCGGGAACGGAAGCCGCCCACCGAGATCACAGGAACGTGGACAGCAGCTTTGATCGCCCGGGCACCCTCCAGGTTATACCCTTCCTCCAGGCGTACTCTGCCCTCCATAGCCCTCAGCAGTGTCCCCAGCGCCATCCTCTTGGGCAGGCTCAGTCCCTCCAGGATCCGCTCAATCGGTATGCCGCCTCGGGCAATGTAAAAGACCGATTCGGTGAACCCACCGCTGACCTCGATAGCATCCACTCCCTCCCGCACCATCTTCCTGGCCGTATCCACTGCCTCGCTCGTGGTAAACCCGTTTCTGATAAAGTCCTCGAAGTTCAGCTTGACCAGCAGCGGATAAGCCGGTCCCACAGCCCTCCTGGTGCGACGGACTGCCTCCAGAGCAAAACGCTGCCGATTTTCCAGGGTGCCGCCCCAACGGTCCTTGCGCTGGTTTGTTGCTGGCGAGAGGAACTGGCTGATCAGGTAGCCGTGAGCGCAGTGCAACTGTACGGCATCGAACCCGGCCTCTACGGCCCGGACGGCCGCCGCCGCGTAGGCATCTAACACGGTCTCGATCTCCTCCTCTGTCATTTCACGAGGACGCGTGCGCAGGAGTTTATCGGGGACGGGAGAGGGGCCCAGCGGTGGATGTCCTATGAGACTCTCATCGGCGACCCGTCCGGCGTGGTTTAACTGCGCAGCAACCAGTGCACCCTGATCGTGGACCTGGCGGGTCAGCTCCCTGAAACCGGGGATCAACTCGTCCCGATCCAACCTGGACTGGTTAGCATAAGCCACACCAGAGGGATGGACACCGATATACGCCGCGATCACCATAGCGACCCCACCCCCGGCGATACGGCGATGATATGCCCGCAGCTCCTCAGTGCATTCCCCGTTGGGACCGGACATACTCTCAAAAGTGGCTGATTTGATCATTCTGTTGCGAAGCGTCATGCCACCGATGTGGCCTGCTTCAAATAAATGCGCCATGTTTCACCTCCGTGATCCGGGAATCAGATGATTTACAGGACATCCGGGCTTGCTCTAACCAATACGGTTCAGTTAGTACTACAACCGCACTTCCCCGTTTTGAAGGGTCAGAGGTGACAGTCACCCTGGGCATTCCAATTGCTTATCTGAACTGTATTGGGGCTAAAGCCCGGCACTACGAAAGACCGCTGGCTGCCAGAGCAATGATACGTTTCCCCACCAAAGCCAGAGCGTGGTTGATGCCAGCCTGAAGGTCCGCCAGCGTCTTAATCCCACTCCAATCAATCCCCAGTTCCACCACCGTCTCCGCCACGGCCTCAGAGATACCGGTGACGATGGTTTGCGCGCCCTTCAGCCGCGCTGCCTGGATGGTCTTATTCAGATGTTCGGCCACGCCGCTATCCACTAAGGGCACTCCTGTAATATCCATGATCACCACCCTGGCTCGATACTGATGAATGCCGGCCAGCAACGCGCGTGTGATGTTGCGCGCTCGCCTGGTATCAATGGAGCCTATCAGGGGCATGATTATAATCTCATCGGTGAGTGGAATGATGGGAGTGGAAAGCTCCTCAATCAACCTGCTCTGCGCAGCGATAAGTTCTTCGCGCAACTGCGCCTGCTCCCGCAGGCTCCTCTCCAGCTCCAGACGGGCGGTCTCATCCCTGGCGATAGTGGCCAGTCCTATCAGGTCGCCATTGGCGTCCCTGATGCCGAACATGGTCACAGCAGCCGTAAATGCGCTCCCATCCTGTCGTAGCTGCTGTAGCGTCCCTTTCCATATGCCGACCCGGGCCTGAGGAATGATTTCCTCTTCCAGACGTTGCCTCTCTTCGGGAGGCGTCATCAGAAGCAGGTCGGCGCTAACCATCGCGTCGTGAACGGAATCGAAGCCATACAACGAGGCAAAAGCAGCGTTCACATAAAACGGCACCAAATCTGGTTCTACGATACTTATGGCATCCCCGGCATTTTCGGCCAGATCGCGGAAAATCCGCTCTTCCTCGACTGTTTGCAGTGCCTGCCGGGCCTGCTGGAGCGCAAGCTCAAATTCACGCTGGTAGAGCAGTTTGTAAGCAGCATACGTGGCGACCGCTTCAACGGCAGGTGCAAAATCGGCCGGTGACCCATTGTCGTCTCGCCAGCCGGCCAGAATGAAGCCCAGAGCGCGGTGATCGGCCATCAACGGTACGACGGCCGCCCGACGCAAATGCAGCAAATCGGTCAGCCACACATCCGCTTCCGCAGGCAAAGGAGAGGAAGTATGTAACCAGCGGATCCCCTCCGTCGCAGAGATGTTCTTCAGTGGGAAATCTTTCCAGGGATACCGCATTGCCAGGGGCAAAAGTTCGCGCCCACTCTGGTCCCATGTGGCCGTCACTTCCACCAGTTCGACAGCGCTGCCGTCCGGCCGGTGCTCGTACAGGAAGACCGTGCTGTGATCCGCGCAAACGCCCAGAAAATCGCATATCGCTCTTGCCAGCTCTGACCGGTCCCGTGCGGCAGCCAGTGCACGGCTGTACTCCAGAAAAGGTTGAGGAAACAATGAAGATGAACCAGGGTTCATTGCTCTCCTTTCAATTTTCTGGCGATATCCAGAAGCAGTGCTTCCGGCATCAGGCAGTGAGCCTTCCTATCTGCAGCCCCAACTTTCTCAAAGCGGACTGCAGACCTCTCTGCAAGTCGGAGAGCGTCTCGATGCCGCTCCAGTCAATGCCTATTTCCACAATGGTTTCGGCCACCGCGTCGGAGACGCCGGTGACGATGGTCTGGGCGCCCTTCAGCCGCGCTGCCTGGATGGTCTTGTTGAGGTGGGCAGCCACGCCGCTATCCACCAGGGGCACGCCCGTGATGTCCAGAATGACCACCCTGGCCCGGTACTCCCGGATACCTGCCAGCAGTGAGCGGGTGATGTCACGCGCGCGCAGCGTATCTATGCTGCCGATCAGGGGCATCACGATGATACCCTCAAAGAGTGGGATAATTGGAGTAGAAAGCTCTCGCAGTGCCTGCCGCTGGGCCTCGATTATCTCTTGCTGCAACTGCTCGCGCTCGCGCAGTGCTTTCTGCTCCGCCTCGAAGGACTCCCTGAGCCGCTCGCGCAGTTTCATGTCCACCAGGCGTCTGAACCCCATTTCAGAAAGGTTCTTAGCCAGGATGGCCAGAAACTCGGCCATCTTTTGGGTTTCTTCCTCGGTTTTACGGGGCACCCGCCGCAGCGCAGCGATGTACTCCTCCTCATCGGCACCGATCTTGCGCGCGTACTCACGGAAGTGCGCTTCATCAACATCGCCTACCAGCACCTGCCCGACTACCCAGTTGGCAATGTGCCTGCCATGGACAATGATGGGCGCGGCTGCGTCCAGCAGCCCGGCGCTCAGGCAGCGATGGAAGACAACATGGCCGCTTTCTATTGCCCTGCGCCCCAGCACACTGGCGCTGTGGTAGCAGTTCCTGCGGCCGGCCTCCGTGTTCCTGGTGATCCGGCACAGTTCACAGAAATTACTATAGTGTGTGATGGGCGTACCATCGGGGAGCCCTATGGTGGAGGCAAACCCGGTGGCAGCGGTGAAGGCATCCAGAATCTCCTCCAGCGCTTCGCGCTCGATAAGGTCGGTCAGCGAGTACTGGGCCGATGATAGCTCGGCCTCGACGCGGTCATAAAATTCCTGAGCAGTTTCGCTTATAGCCTCCATGTATCCTCCGATCAGGTCTCCCCAGCCTCTGCCTGCCACTTTTGCTGTTGGTAGACGATGGCCTCGCGCAGGCTTCTGACAGTGATGCCACCGGAGCCGGGGACCAGCTCATCTCCACGCCTCCCTTCCAAAAGGCAGCGGGCGTTGTCAAGTGATTTCAGTGCCTGGGGGAGTTGACCATTGCTGTGATATAGATCGGCCAGGCCAAAGTGGCCAAGTACGGAAAAGCGGTCAATGTAGACCACTTTCTTCATCATTTCGATCGCCTCATCGAGCCGCTCCTGATGTTGCAGGACCAGGGCAAGGACGTAGTAGGCATCGAGTGCGAGCTTATCCTTCTCGATGGCCCTCCTGCACCACCGCTCGGCCTCAGCCCAATCGCCCAGATTAGCACAGGCCTCGCCGAGCAGCGAGTACACGGCTGTATCCTCGGACCCGGCCTCAACCATTCCCACCAGCAGCTCACGCGCTTCTTCCGAACGGCCGTAGTTAAGCAATTCCCTGGCTCGCTCCAGCGGGTGCACATATCCCAGCCGTTCGAGCGAGTGAATGTACACCCGGTCCGGTGCGGGCGCTGGCCTGGGGCTTACATCAGGCCATCCAACCAGTTGCTTTGCCCCGGTCAGCGCGGGAACCTGAGCTGGCTTCTCGGTTGCAGGTATGAGGCAGACAGGCTCTTCCTTAGACGGCAATTGTTCGGGGCGCTGGTACAGGATGGCATTGGGGAAATTGTGCGCCTTGAAGCGCTGATAAATCGAGAGCGAATGCTCAGCATGCCCCACCACCAGCCAGCCACCGTAGGTAAGACAATCGTAGAAGCGTTCCACGATACGACTGGAGACCTGCTCGGTGAAATAGATCATCACGTTACGACACACGATCAGGTCCATCAGCGTGGTATTGGTCTCATAGGAAGGGTACACATCCTCCACCAGGTTGAGCCTGGCGAAGGTGACCATACGTTTCACCTCGGGGATAAGCTCATAACGGCTGCCATTACGGCGGAAATAGCGGTTTCTCCACTCCCTGGCCCGCTCCTCGCGGAACGCCCACTCGGTATAGATGGCCTGGCGCGCTGTATCCAGTGCCTGGGTGTTGATGTCAGTACCAAGGATGGTGATGGACCATT
>Ga0209101_1001668_pt1 | contig 15924 bp, 14 predicted proteins | sample ConPoolayeCmetaG_FD_185481 | JGI IMG/M metagenome (GOLD analysis project Ga0209101, IMG submission 185481) | Hot spring microbial mat communities from California, USA to study Microbial Dark Matter (Phase II) - Cone Pool mat layer C metaG... ...
TCCCATGATCAGCGTGTAGGGGGGCTGCGCCCACAAAACCTCGCGTCACGCTTGGCCCAACCGCCCACCGGCAACGGTTCCCCGCCCCGGTCTCGTGGCGTGAGCCAGCGGGGAACTGGACCGCGAAACTCGCGAAACCCCCGCGAAACCCACGAAAGAGAGCCTGCCCTTCGCGCCTTTCGCGCTTTTCGCGCCCTTTCGTGGCTTTCGTGTTCCAAAATTTGCCCCCGGCCGCCGATCCTACGCCAGTGACCTCCCTGTTAGCCCGCCCAGGCCCACACAACTAATGGGGAAACCAACGAATCACCCTGCCCGCCATTCGTTGCATTCCCAATTCGCTGTTGTGTTCCGCCAGCCAGACGCACCCGCCACACATCACCGCCCAACGCCGTGCGCTCCCCAGCGTGACAGTGGACCGGAGACCGTGGATTAGAACCCGCCGCTTTACAGGCCAGCTTGAAGAGAGTACAATAGGGCTGTGCGACCTCCGCGACAGCGACATCCTGCAGTGCTACCGGGCTGCTGGCTCACCACCCAAATGAAAATGGCGGCAACCAGCCAGCGGCTGTCGGCAGTCTGAGTTTATGGAGGGCCTGATGAATTCGCTCATCGTCGTGGGGGGCGGCCTGGCCGGGAGCGAGGCGGCCTGGCAGGCAGCCCAACGCGGCATCCAGGTGACGCTCTATGAGATGCGCCCGGCCGTCATGACCCCGGCCCACGTCACAGATTACCTGGCCGAGCTGGTCTGCTCCAACTCCCTCGGCTCGCGGTTGGTGGACCGGGCCGCCGGCCTGCTCAAAGAAGAGTTACGCCGCCTCGGGTCCGTGGTGGTGGCCTGCGCCGATGAGACGGCGGTGCCGGCCGGGGGCGCCCTGGCCGTGGACCGGGATCGGTTTGCCCACCTCGTCACGGAGCGCGTGTCGGACCATCCCCTCATCACCATCGTGCGCGAAGAAGTGCGTCGCGTCCCAGATGGCCCGGCCGTCATCGCCAGCGGGCCTCTCACCTCACCAGCCCTGGCCGCAGACATCGCCCGGCTCACCGGCCAGGATCATCTGTATTTCTACGACGCCATGGCCCCCATCGTCACCCGCGACTCGGTGAACATGGCCGTGGCCTACCTGGCCTCGCGCTACGAACACGGCGAGGCCGCCTACCTGAACTGCCCCCTGACAGAGGAGGAGTACGACCGCTTCGTGGCCGAATTGGTGCGGGCAGAGCAGGCTCCGCTCCGCGACTTTGAGCGGGAGGACAGGCGGTTTTTCGAGGCCTGTTTGCCGGTGGAAGAGATCGCCCGGCGAGGCCGCGACGCCCTGCGCTTCGGACCGCTCAAGCCCCTGGGGTTGCCTGACCCCCGCACCGGCCGGGTCCCCTTTGCTGTGGTGCAACTGCGGCAGGACAACGCCGCCGCCACCCTGTATAACCTGGTGGGGTTCCAGACCAACCTGCGCTGGGGCGAGCAAGACCGGGTCTTCCGGCTCATCCCCGGCCTGGAGCACGCCGAGTTCGTGCGCTATGGCACCATGCACCGCAACACGTTCATCAACGCGCCGTTGTTGCTTCACCCCACCATGCAGTTTCGGACGCGGGCCGACCTGTTCTTCGGGGGGCAGATCACCGGCACCGAGGGCTATATGGAATCCACCGCCTCCGGCTGCCTGGCCGGGATCAACGCCGCACGCTGGCTCCTCGGTCAGCCACTGATCGAATTGCCAGAGACCACCATGATCGGCGCGCTGTGCCGCTACGTCGCCACCGCCGAGCCGGCTCACTTTCAACCCATGAAGGCCAACTTTGGCCTGCTGCCGCCGTTGGAGCGGCGTCTGGGCAAACGCGAGCGGTACACGGCATACAGCCAGCGGGCACTGGCTGCCCTGACTACATGCGGTGACATATTGCGCGCCCCCACCGATTGTGGTACAATGTAAAAAGAAACGTGGGGCAGGTAGAACGAGAATGACGGCCGGAAGAATCCTCGTCGTAGATGATGAGGTGGCGCTGACCTTTTTCCTGCAACAGACCCTGCTGGCCAGGAACGCGGATCGGTACACCGTGCAGACGGCCACCTCCGGGAAAGAAGCCTTGCGCCATCTGCAAGACCAGTCCTACGATCTCCTGATCACCGACCAAAAGATGCCGGGGATGGACGGTCTCCAGTTGATCGCGGCGGCCCGGCAGGTCGCCCCACAGTTGCGCGTCATCCTCATGACGGCCTACGACTCGGAAGAGGTGATGGAACAGGCACAAAAGTTGCGCGTGTTCCGTTACATCACCAAACCGTTCTACGTCGAGGATTTGCGCCAGGCTGTCCGTGAAGCGCTGGCGGATCAGCAGGCCCCGGAGGAAATGCCCCCTACGCCGCCGCGCCATGAGGAATCGGGGGTCGTTGACCCGCTGCGCGAGTTGCAATCCAGCATCGGCTGTCAATACGTTTTCCTGACCGATATGGCCGGGCAGATCATAGGGGAGATCGGTCAGCTACCCGGCCTGGATACCCCGGCTCTGGCTGCCCTGATCGCCAGCCGGTTCGCCATCACCTTTGAGATGACGCACCTGCTGGAGAGCGACAATGCCTGCAACCTGGATTTTCACGAGGGCCAGCGGTATGAGGTCTATTCGGCCAATGTGGGGCAGAAACTGATCCTGACCAGCGTGTTCGACAGGCAGGTGCAGCCCAGCAAGCTGGGGAGCGTGTGGCATTATACCCGCCGCGCGATCAACGAGTTGTCGGCGCGGGTATCGGCTGATGAACTGGCGGGGCCACCAGCCCCGCCCCAACGGCCTCGCCGGCCGGTCAAAGACCAGCCCCCCCGAAGAGCAGCCCCAACACCCCAGCCCGTGCCAGACCAGACCGGGGAAGAGGCCCTCCTGTCGGACACGGGCCAGCGCCGACTCTTTACCCTGGACCAGGCCCGGGCCTTGGGCTTGCTGCCAGCGGATTTCGATTTCAGCGACAGCGGTGGCGAGGAACACATGACGGAGAAATAAAATGGCCGGGGAACGAATCCTTGTCGTGGACGATAACTTGCAGGTGACCAAGATCCTGCGGGATGATCTGCTGCTCCCCCTGGGTTACGAAGTACTGACTGCCGATACCGGCCTGGCCGGCCTGGAACAGGCCGAGCGTTCTGCCCCGGCCCTGATCCTCCTGGACCTGATGTTGCCAGATATGTCCGGCCTGGAAGTAGTGGAGCGGCTACGGGAGAAGGGCTGCCAGATGCCGGTGATCCTGATGACGTTCTACGGTTCAGAGAACGTGGCAGTTCAGGCCTTCCGCCTGGGGGTGCGAGACTATATCCGCAAGCCGTTCGATCCGGATGAGGTGCAGGCGGCCATCGAGCGCGCCCTGGCCGAGGACCGGTTACGGCTCGAGAAGGAGCGGCTGGACCGGGAGTTGATCCAGGCCAACCGGCGCCTGGAGCGTCGGGTGATCCAGCTCAGCACCCTGGCCGCCATCGGGCAGTCTGTGAGCACGCTTTTGGACCTGGAACGCCTGTTGACGCGGATCGTAGAGGCGGCCGTGTTCCTCTCCGGCGCAGACGAGGCGACGCTCATGCTCGTGGACCCAGCCAGTGGGGACCTCTACCTGCGCGCCGCCAAGGGCATGGGAGATGAGCACGTGCAGGGATTCCGGGTCAAAGTGAAAGGCAGCCCGGCCGGCCAGGTGGTACGGACTGGAGAGCCGCTCATGCTCCACGGGGCGCACGCCGAGCCACGTCTCAAGATCAAGACCAACTACCTGGTGCGCTCGCTGCTGATGGTCCCCCTGCGCGTGGGTCAAAGGGTCATCGGTGTGTTGGGGGTCTCCAATCGCCAGCAGTCGCGCCCCTTTGGTCAAGACGATCAATTCCAGTTGGCCGCCCTGGCGGACTATGCCGCCATCGCCATCGAAAACGCCCGCCTGTACAGCGAACTTCAGCACGCCTATCAGGAACTGCGGGCGGCACAGGAACAACTGGTGCTGGCGGAGAAACAGGCGGCCATAGTGGAGTTGGCCGGGGCCGCCGCCCATGAGCTGAACCAGCCCCTGACGGTGATCCTGGGCCTGATCGGGCAATGGCAGAAACAGGCTGTGGTCTCTCCCTCCAGCAAGGAATTGACCATGATAATCCAGGCCGCCCAGGAGATGAGCCGCATCGTCACCCGGCTGGGACAGGTGACCCGTTATGAGACCAAACCCTATGTGGGCCGGGAGCGCATCGTGGACCTGGAGCGAGCAGCAGGAGACGTCAATGCGTAAAACGTAATGTGCAAATAGTAGATGAGGCCACAGTTCATTACGTTTTACGTTTCACGTTTCATGTCTTATTTTCTTGCGTAGCCTGGCATAAGTGGAAAGCAGGTGTATCAGGGGCGAGCTGGGACGCCCGCCGATTGTGCCCTGGGCCAGGGACTGCCGAAAGCTCACCAGGTCGTCAAACGGCGGCAATTTCACGAAACATTGTCCCACCTCACCGTGATAGTGGGCATCGCTGCCGGCCGTTTGCAGCAAGTCATGGCTCACAGCGAACAACCGCGCCCGTTCGTTGTCGCTGAAGAAGGTGGTGCGAGCGTTGCGTGTCTCCAGGGCATCCACCTGGGACCAGATGGTTTCCCAGACCCCGGCCATCATGAGTCCCCGGCGCAACCGGTCAAAGGGGTGCGGCACGGTGACGAACCCGCCCTGGTCGCGGATGCGCTGGATGGTCTCCTGGGGCGAGTACCCCGGCGGGATCAACTCAACCAGGAATAGACCGATGACCTCGCCGGCCGTGGTCATGATCTCTTCGCCGGCGATGACCAGGGGAGCTGGCTGGCCGCTCGCGCGCAGCCGGTCCGCCGCCTCTTGCGCGGCCCAGGCCCCGGCGATGGCATTGTGATCCGTCACCGCCACCACGTCCACGCCGCGTTTCACACAGGCGGCGACCAGATCAGCCGGCCGGGTCAGCGAGTCTGGCGAGTAAACCGTATGGGTGTGCAAATCAGCTTTCATTTTACCCTTGCTTGTAACTACCTACCCTCCCGCAGGTTTGGGCGCAGTGGCCAGACCAGACGCCGCAGGCGCGCCCAGGTCCGGCTGCATCGGTTGCCAGCCCCTTTCTAACCTGCGGGAGGGTTCAGGGTAGGCAGTTACCCTTGCCTTTGAAAGTCAGCTCATGTGCCCGCCCCTCCCGCGGACTGCGCGCCTCAGTAGATGGGAAAAGTCGCTTCTGCGACCCGCGCGCTGCGCGCCCGGCGGTCGGGGCAAAGCCTCCGGCCCACAGCCCACCGGGGAGCACAATTCCCATCCTGCTTAGCCGGCGGAAGGGCGGATCAGAGTATACCACAGCGGAGGGCGCAGAGCAAACTACTTGCCCGCTAACCCTCCCCCCAGGTTCGGGCGTAACAAACGAGCCGGGAGATAATGCGGGTTCATGGGGTTGAGACATGCCTCGCGGCAGGAGTTCTGAACAGCCTCAGAGCACCCGGGAGGCGATAACCATCATCAAGGAGGATACACAATGGAGATTCGCAAGGTCGGCGTGGTAGGTTGTGGACTGATGGGGTCCGGCATCGTGGAGACGTGCGCCCGGGCCGGTTATCAGGTCACGGTACGCGAGATCAATCAGGAGCTTTTGAACAAGGGCCTGGCCAACATCCAAAAGTCTATGGGCCGGGCCGTGGACAAGGGCAAGCTGACGGCTGAGGAGCGTGACGCCGCCTGGGCTCGCATCCACGGCACAGTGGACATGCGGGACCTGGCCGATTGCGACCTGGTCATCGAGGCTGCGATTGAGAACATGGAACTGAAGAAGCAGATCTTCCAGGAGCTGGACGGGCTATTGGCCCCCCACGCCATCATCGCCTCTAACACCTCGTCGCTGTGCGTCACAGAGATGGCGTCGGTCACCAAACGCGGGGACAAGGTATTGGGGATGCACTTCTTCAACCCGGTGCCGGTGATGCCGCTCTTGGAGTTCGTGCGCACCATCCTCACCAGCGACGAGACCATGGCGCTTGCCCAACAGTTCGGTGCGTCACTGGGCAAGACGATGGTCACAGCCAAGGATACACCGGGTTTCATCGTCAACTATCTGCTCATCCCCTACGCCCTGGATGCCGTGCGCATGGTGGAGAACGGCGTGGCGACCAAAGAGGATATTGACACGGCCATCCGCCTGGGCCTGAACCACCCCATGGGGCCGCTCACCCTGCTGGACTTTGTGGGGCTGGATACGTGCCTGTTCATCGCCGATGCCATGTTCCAGGAGTTCAAGGACCCCAAGTTCGCCGCGCCGCCGCTGCTGCGCCGCATGGTCCTGGCCGGCCACCTGGGCCGCAAGAGCGGCAAGGGATTTTACGACTACGGTAAATAGCGGGGGAGACCCGGGGACACGCAATACGCAACACGTTTCACGCATCACGCATAACGAGGAGGACTCATGGACCTGCGACTGACCGAAGAACAGAAGATGATCCAGAAGATGGCCCGTGACTTTGCGGAGAAGCACGTGGCACCGATTGCGGCCGAGATGGATGAAAAAGGCCAGGTGCCGTTCGAGAACATCCGGCGCATGGCCGAGCTAGGGTTCCTGGGCCTGACCACGCCGGAGGAGTACGGCGGCGTGGGGGCCGACACGGTAAGTTACGTCATTGCGCTGGAGGAGATCTCAAAGGCTTGCGCGGCCACGGCCGTGGTGATGGCCGTGCAGAACAGCCTGGTGAACTACGGCCTCCAGAAGTTCGGCACGGAAGACCAGAAACAGCGCTACCTGACCCGCCTGGCGGCCGGCGAACTCATCGGCGCCTTTGCCCTGACCGAGCCGGGGGCCGGGTCGGACGCGGCCGCCCAGCGCACCGTGGCCATCCGCGATGGTGACGATTACGTGATCACAGGGACCAAGCACTTTATCACCAACGGCGGCTTTGCCGACGTCATCATCCTGTTCGCCATGACGGACAAGGAAAAGGGGACGCGGGGCATCACCGCCTTTATCGTGGAGAAGGGCACGCCGGGCTTCTCCGTGGGCAAAGAAGAACACAAGATGGGCATCCGGGCCTCCAACACCTGCGAGCTGATCTTCCAGGAGTGCCGGGTCCCGGCCGCTAACCGTCTGGGCAATGAGGGCGAGGGGTTCAAGATCGCCATGACCGTGCTGGACGCCGGGCGCATCGGCATCGGGGCGCAGGCGTGCGGCATCGCCCAGGCCGCGTTGGATGCCTCCATCGCCTACGCCAAGACCCGCGAGCAGTTCGGCCGGCCCATCGCCGAGTTCCAGGCCATCCAGTGGATGCTAGCCGATATGGCGACCCAGATCGAGGCGGCCCGGCTCCTCACCTACAACGCGGCTCTCAAGAAAGACGCCGGCGAGCGGTTCAGCAAAGAGGCCAGCATGTGCAAGCTGTTTGCCTCGGAGATGGTGGTCTGGGTAACGAACCGGGCCATCCAGATCCACGGCGGCTACGGCTACATGAAAGAGTACCCGGTGGAGCGCTATTACCGCGACGCCAAGATCACCGAGATCTACGAGGGCACCAGCGAGGTGCAGCGCATGGTCATCGCCAGCAACCTGCTGCGGTAGGCGCGCCCCGGCCGATGCGCGCCCAACCCGGCGCCTGTGCGGGGCGCCGGGTTTTTGTTTGGAGGAGTGCCCAAAACAAGCTGGTGAGCGTATCGCGTTGGGGACAGTACGGCCCTGGAGTCGAGGCTTTAGCCGGTTTGTGCCCGCAAGACCCGCCTGAAGGCTCGACTCCAGCGCGCATAATCGCCACTGGTGCCCAGTACGGCCCTGGAGTCGGGGCTTTAGCCGGTTCGTGCGGCCGGCCTGCCACCTAGTCCAGCGCCCGGCCCAGGCCGGACTGGGTAGGCCGGACAGAACGCCGAGGAGCACAAATTTCCATCTACTGAGCCTCCAGACCCGGGGCTGGCTCTTTGACATGGTGGGGCGGTGTGCCCGGTGGCGCAACCGGCACGGCTGTGGTAAAATATCGGCGCCAAGGCATTCTGCCTAATATGAATCAAGGAGGACGTACATGAACTACCAGAACCTCATCGTCGCCCGCGAAGAAGGCGTGGGCATCATCACCTTCAACCGGCCCAAGGCCCTCAATGCCCTGAGCCGGGCCACTATGGAAGAACTGGACGCCGCCATTGACGAACTGGCCGCCGACGCGAGCGTGGGGGCCATCGTCCTCACCGGGGCCGGCGAGCGGGCCTTTGTAGCCGGGGCCGACATCGGCGAGTTCAACGACATCCCCTCGGCCCAGGCTGCCGCCGGGTTCGCCCGGCGCGGTCAGGCCATCCTGGACAAGATCGAATCGCTGCCCAAGCCGGTGCTCGTGGCGATCAACGGCTTCGCCCTGGGAGGCGGCTGTGAGCTGGCCATGGCCGGCGACATCCGCATCGCTGCCGATACCGCCAAACTGGGCCAGCCGGAGATCAACCTGGGCCTCATCCCCGGCTACGGCGGTACACAGCGACTGCCCCGCCTGGTGGGACGCGGGATGGCTAAATATCTCGTGCTCTCTGGCGACATGATTGACGCGGCCGAGGCCCATCGCATCGGGCTGGTGGATTTCGTGGTGCCGGCCGCCGGGCTGATGGAGTTCACCCTCAAGCTGGCCCGCAAGCTGGCGAGCAAGGCCCCCATCGCCCTGAACCTGGCCAAGCGCGCCATCAACGAGGGGCTGGAAGGCTCGTTGGCTGAGGGCCTGGCTCATGAAGCAGACCTCTTCGGCCTGGTCTTTGCCACGGAGGACCGGGTGGAGGGCGTGAGCGCGTTCCTGGAGAAGCGCAAGCCGGCCTTCAAGGGCCAGTAGGGACGGGGGGCTGGCCCTGAACCCTCCCGCAGGTTAGTAGGGACGCCCCAACCTGCAGGAGGGCAGACAGTTAAACGCAGAGGCGAACTGGGCCAGCAACACCCGAATCGAACGTCACAACTCTTGAACGCCTGGTGTGAATTAGCGACCGAGGTCGCGCCTGGCTGACCTGGCGGCCGGGCGCCCCCCCAAGGGGACGCCCAAACCGACCGCCGCGAAGCGGGCGGTCGGTCGGCGGTTTACGCCCCTCAGGTGACTGCCATATCTCACTCCAGGCGTTTGAAAGAAAGGTGGGGGCTAAAAGATGAAAGATAGGAAATTGCTGATGATCCCCGGCCCGGTGGAGTTCACCCCGGCGGTGCTGCGGGCGCTGGGCATGGCTACCACCAGCCACGTGGCCGCCAATTTTATCGAGGTCTTTGGGCAGGCCCTGGAGCGCTTGCGTCAGGTGTTCCTGTGCCCCGGCGGGCAACCCTTTGTCCTGGCCGGCTCCGGGACCCTGGCCATGGACACTGCCGCCGCCAACCTGGTGGAACCGGGTGACGCAGCCCTGGTGGTGAACACCGGCTACTTTGGCGACCGCTTTGCCGACATCCTGACCCGCTACGGGGCGCGCGTAACCCAGGTGCCGGCCCCGGCCATCGGCGATGCCCCGCCCCTGGCCGAGGTAGAGGCCGCCCTTCAGAAAAACGATTTCAAGCTGATGACCATCACCCATGTGGACACCTCCACTGCCGTGGGGGTGGACGTGCCGGGGTTGGCCGCGTTGGGTCGCCGATACGGGGCTTTGGTCGTGGTGGATGGTGTCTGTTCAGTAGCCGGCGAGGAGCTGCGTCAGGAGGAATGGGACGTTGACCTGGTCCTCACCGCCTCTCAGAAGGCCCTGGGTGTGCCGCCGGGCCTGGCCCTGGTGATGGTCGGGCCACGGGCGCTGGCAGCCTTCCGCAGCCGCAAGACCCCGGTGGGCAACTATTACGCCGACTGGTCGAACTGGCTGCCCATCATGGAGGCCTACGAGGCCCGCCGGCCGGCCTATTTCGGCACCCCGCCGGTGAACCTCATCTACGCCCTGAATGTGAGCCTGGGGCAGATCCTGGAGGAGGGGATGGAGGCACGTTTCGCCCGACACCGTCGGCTGAGCGATGCTTTCAAGGCCGCCATCACCGCTCTGGGGCTGCGGCAGGTGCCGGTCAGCCCGGCCAAAGCCGCCAATACGCTTACCGCTCCTTACTACCCGGACGGCATAGACAGCAAGGTTCTGGCACACATCAATGCTGCCGGGGTCATCCTGGCCGGGGGCCTGCACCCGGCTATCCGGGACCGTTACTTCCGCATCGGGCACATGGGCGCGGTCAGCCCGGCCGACATCCTGAGCACCGTGGGGGCCATCGAGTATGGGCTGGCGAAGGCCGGCTACCAGTTCGAGCCGGGGATCGGGCTGGCGGCAGCACAGGTGGTTCTTAACACGTGAAACGTCAAACGTAACTGCCTACCCTGAACCCTCCCGCAGGTTAGAAAGGGGCTGGCAACCGATGCAGCCGGACCTGGGCGTGCCTGCGGCGTCTGGTCTGGTCATTGCGCCCAAACCTGCGGGAGGGTAGGTAGTTACCGTCAAACGTCAAAACGTCAAGCGGTGGCGAATGACAAGTGACGTTTGACGAATGACGAATCGCCCCTGGAAAGAGATCTCACATGTACAACCCTGTTACCCCTGACATCATTGACCAATTACGCCAGATCGCTGGCCCGGACAACGTCCTGACCGAAGCCGAGCGGCTGGCACCCTACACCCACGACGAGGTGGTGGGCCTGCGAGCCGACCCGGAGGTGGTGGTCCGGGTCACCAGCGCCCGGCAAGTAGCCGAGGTATTCCGGCTGGCGCAACGGGAGCGCGTCCCGGTGACGCCACGCGGGGCCGGCTATGGCCTCAGCGGCGGGGCCGTGCCGGTCCTGGGCGGCATTGTGCTGTCCACGGAAAAGATGAACCGCATCCTGGAGATTGACCGGCAGAACCTGATGGTCACCGTGGAGCCGGGCGTGATCGTCGGTGACCTGCACCGGGCCGTGGAGGCCGAGGGGCTGTTCTATCCGCCGGACCCGGCCAGTCTGGACTCGTGCACCATCGGCGGGAACATCGCCGAGGGCGCCGGTGGCCCCCGGGCCGTCAAATACGGTGTGACCATGCACTACGTCTGCGGCCTGGAGGCGGTGTTACCGTCCGGCGACATCATCACCTGTGGCGGCAAGCGGGTCAAGGACGTGGCCGGTTACAACCTGATCCAGTTGCTCATCGGCTCGGAGGGGACGCTGGCCGTGGTGACCCGGATCATCCTGCGGTTGCTGCCCCTACCCCCGGTGCAGGTGGACCTGCTGGTGCCCTTTGACGACTTGCAGGCGGCGGCCGATACCGTGTCGGCCATCATCGCCGCGCGCATCGTGCCGGCCACCATCGAGTTCATGGAGCAAGACAGTATCCTGGCCGTGGAACGGCTGCTAAAGAAAGAGGTGCCCTTCCATGACGCAGCCGCCCACCTGCTGATCCAGCTCGACGGCAACCTCCGGGCGGCGGTAGAGGCCGAGATGGGACAGGTGGGCGACCTGTGCCTGGAACACGGGGCGCGGGACGTGCTGGTGGCCCAGGACCGGCCCACGCGCGACCGGCTGTGGGAAGCCCGGCGCATGATCATCGAGGCCCTCAAGCACGAAAGCCCCATGAACCATATGGAGGACGTGGTGGTGCCCCGGGCCCAGATCCCACCGCTGCTACGGGGTATCCGCGAGATCGCCGGCCGCTATGATGTGCGCATTGTCAACTTTGGCCACGCCGGCGACGGCAACGTCCACGTCAACATCCTCAAGGACAACATCCCGGACGAGCGGTGGGAGGTCATCTTGCCGTCGGTGCAGGAGGAGATCTATCGCCTGGCTTTGGCGTTGGGCGGGACGATCACCGGCGAGCACGGGATCGGGGCCACCCGGCGCAAGTACCTGCCCCTGGCCCTGGATGAGGTCCAGATCAACCTCATGCGCCAGATCCGGGACGTGTTCGACCCGCACCGCATCCTGAATCCGGGCAAGATCTTTCCCTGAGACGCTATTGCATAGCTTACGGGCCGGCGCATCGTGCGCCGGCCCGTGGTTTTCAGGGATAAGGATACCCGCCGGGATGTTACGCCGGCACGCCGGCCCAGGCCACCGGGCTGGCGTATTGCGGGCGATGGCTGCCCACCGGCCCACGCGGGGCACTGACCCCGGGCAACTCGATCTCGGCCGGGCCGGTCAGACCCGCCAGGGCCGCCAGGGGCGTGGCCGTCACCAGGGCCAGGCTCAACATCGTCCGGGCCTGGGCGGTGGAGAGCCAGAATCGCGTGCCCCACGACCCCTTGTAATCACCCAGCCAGGGTGATTGATCCAGGTCCAGGCGATAGACCCAGTCGTCGTGGTCAATGGTGACCCCGTCGCCGGTGGCATAGTCAAAGATGCGGTACAAAGACACGAGGGGGTGGACCTGAGCCTGCGGATAGGTGGCGTGGGACCCGGCCCCCACGAAACCCACCGGATGGGTGCCGACCCGGACGACATCTTGATGGTCCCAGGGTTTCGTCTGGCGCGATTCGTGATCGGCAAAGGTGACATAGGCTGGCGGCTCCTGGGGCCGGCCGAGGGCATCGAGCCGGAAGAAGAGCATCATGCCCTCCCAATCGCCCTCGTGGTCATTGAACCCCCGGAACCGGCAGCCCCAGTCATTGAAACTGTAGAAGAACCAGTACTGAAGACAGAGATAGTTGCCATCCCGCACCTGGCGATAGTAGTACGTATAGGCTGGGGAGCGGCCGAACCGCGATTGGTATTCGTCGGCGGCCGCGCGCTGCATTTCGCCTGGCAAGATCAGGCGGGGCAATTCGCCCGGCGTCGTGCGCCCAGCCTCTGTCAACACCTGCGCCAGGAGGGCATTCCACCAGAAAAGCTGGGCGGCCGCCTGGGTCTTGGGGCTGAACCAGTTATACGCCCGGCGAGCCAGGTCCTCCAGCAAGGCCGCCGGCTGCGCCACTGCCGCCCGGTAGACCATCTCCAACGCGCTGGTGCTCCATTGGGAGACCACGTCCTCTCCCCGCAGCGGGCCTACCTCCACCGAGCGCAGGAACGCCTGGGGGGCCTGACCATACTGTTGCAGATGGCTGACGGTGACCTGGCCTCTGGGCACAACCGGCGCATCCTGGCCTTTTACATGCAGGCTGCAATAGCTGAGCATATCTTCAACCCGCATGGGGAAAAACTGCTCTTCCTTGTTGAACCGCAGGATGGGTGCATAGGTTACATGCAACTCGGTCATTATTGGTTCCTCTTTACGAAAATAAACGGGTGGTCGTAGGGCGCGTTTCCATGCGCCGCCAGCCAGCGGGCGGCTATGGAAAGCCGCCCTAGAATCCTTACTGCTCGCGGCGGGTTTGCCAGGCCCAGGCCTGACTGGGTGACCCGCCGCCGGCGCGGGGTGGCACACCCCGCGCCAGCACGGTCGCGCAGCATATTTTCATCCTACGGGGTGCGCCCCGCGCGTGGGGAGAGAACCTAAAGGTTGGCAATTGGGACCCACGTCACAATCCCAAAAACACCGGCCTACGTCAACTCCGCAGGTAATCCCCCCACACGGCACTCCTTCGCAAGCTTGAGCGCAGGGTATCAAAGTCTCTACATCAAATTGATTAGAAGAACACACATCGGGCTGAACTCCTAAACATCTATATTTTTTGCAGCTCTTACACAAGGGGCAAGGATTCCAATCACAACCAAATCCTTGGGGAACACAATAATAACAACATGATTTGCCGGGTGTGGTGCACAACTGGCACTGATGAGTGCTGGTATTACACTTATAAGGAGAAGTACAGTGATCGTCGTTCGTGCAGCTGGTTCCCGCAACATCCGCACACGTTTCCCCACTGCAATTAGCAGTACATTGTGGGGTTGGTGTTGGCCCGCTGGGCGTTGGTGTTGACCCACCAGACGTCGGCGTCGGCCCGCCGCCCGGGACCGGGGTGGGGGTGGGCTGCTGTGGTGGTCGTGTTGGGGTGGAACAAGGATGATCACCAGGCCTACAGTAATGGCTCTGGCAAGTTTGTCCTACTCCGGGCGGACCGCATAGACAGTCAGCAGTTGTATCACAGTCCTCCGGAGGAGTATAGGCGTATGTCTTGTTAATGCGGCTGAAAATATTAATAGCTATTGTTAAAAATAGAAAGAAGACAAAAATAAATTTTATTATCTTCATAATATTTTTTTAGTAATAGTCAAAGCTTCAATATAATCAGGTGTTTCATCTTTCCATGTCAAAAGAATATTTGTATTTTCTTCGATAGAAAAATGGCCTTCTGTAGTCGAAGAATATCCTTCTTTGATGATCTTGCGAACAAAGTATTTTGTCTTTTCATCAACTAAAATCTTCCGGGTTTGGCCGCTTTTGAAAAAAGCTTCAAAATAGGAAGCATCAGGACTAAGTTTAACAATCTTAACAATTGCTGCTTTTGTCCCGTCGGGATAATTTTGGATATCAGTTAAATCCCAAGATATTTTTTTGAATATATCTATTGGTGGTAGAGAAGTTGGAGTGATTATAAAAGTTTGTGAAGGAAAAATTTGGGGTGTTGGCGGGTTTTTGGTTGGGGTTTTTTGGACTTTAGTAAGATAAAAATAGTAGCTGGCTTCGGCAAAAAGGATAAAGATAAGGCTGACAAAAATAACAATTAAAATTTTTTTCATTGGTACTTGGTAATATCATTATCCTACATCACAACGGCTGGTGTCAAGAGGAGAAAATGAAGAATTAAAAGGAAAAAGGTGGTGGGGCCTCTTTTAGTAGTCTCTGTTCGACCGGCCCTAGATCTTTTTCATCATCGTAGTTTCCCATTGTTTGAGACAAATAAATTCTTCCTACCTCATGAGGAAATATTGCAAGTGGTATCATTTCGGGATAATAAGTAGCAACTCCTATTCCCCATAAACTCATATTGTAATGATCTGGGCCGGAAGCATATTTTGTTTTCCAACGACCACCAGTTTGTTTACTCAATCCCTCATTGTCCTGCGCAATAAACCGGACATCGGCAATCCTAAAGACCTCCCGGGCATATTCGGACTGATCCAAAAGCTGGTCAATCCAACGAGCGATGCCTTGGGCCTGACGCCGGGTAAAGCCATTGCCGATTTTGGGGATAAGTGCTTGCACCAGTTGCTTTTGTGCCGGTGTTAGATTTTTGCCGTCATTGAGATACCAATCGTTAATCCATTGTTGCTCTTGGGCAGAAACCTGGGTATTGGTGACCAAAATGACAATTTGCGGCACCCCATCGTCGCGCCTTTTGGTGGTGATGTAGTCATCAAAGACATAGGGTTCGTTGTAGGCGCTTTTTTCGGTTTTTAGTTTTTTGACAATGTATTCGATCTGTTGGTCGGGAGTAAGGACATATTGGCGCTCGTGGGGGAGGATGGGGCGCCAAAGTCTTTCTCCGTTTTGATTGACCTCAAGTTTGTATCGTATCTGATACCCATCATCTGCGCGGACAATTTGTCTTTGTTCATCCCATAAAACTGATAAACCATGAACAGTATTTACTTCTGATTCAGAGGTGGCAGCAGCAGAATTTTGAGTTATAATTCTTGGCAGACGATTTACTCGTAAGGTATGATCATAAAAAATGGCTATATGGTTTCCGTTAAAAACAAGAACATCTTCTTTGTAAACTGCTAATAAATCTTTAATTTTCCCTTCTGCTTTTAATTTTTGATAATCAGTAAAGTGTGCCAGCCACCTAGCCCACTCACTTCCCCCCAACAACTCCGTTAATTTTTGATTAATCTCCGCCTGTCCCATTTCTTGCAATTGATAGGAAGGAATGCGAGAAAGAATGGCCATCTGAGCAGCCCTGGATAAAACAATCGTCGCCCCGCTTTTTTTATCCTTAAACACCCTTCCGGCAAACTGCTTTTGTAGTTCCGCCTCGCTTGCCATCTCACCTCCGGCTAAAAAGCGGCTGGCGATTTCTGGAGTCATTACGGCAGGAATAAAATCGAATGCCGGCCCGGCCTCTGGAGTTGGAGTTGGAGTTTCGGTTGGGGGAATGGGGGTGCAGGATGGATAGGTTGGCCAGG
>Ga0209101_1001669_pt1 | contig 15918 bp, 15 predicted proteins | sample ConPoolayeCmetaG_FD_185481 | JGI IMG/M metagenome (GOLD analysis project Ga0209101, IMG submission 185481) | Hot spring microbial mat communities from California, USA to study Microbial Dark Matter (Phase II) - Cone Pool mat layer C metaG... ...
TGGCTTTTGAGGTAGAGCACCTCCATCTTTTTCTGAACTTTGGGATCGGGGTGATGGTAACGTTCATATTCGAGAGCATCAATTTCTTCGGACGTGAATTCGATCTTGATCATGATTGGCCTCCGTCTTGTTGAAAGCTTGCATACGGAGACCAGTATAGCAGAATCAAAGTCCAAATTCAACCCGTCTGGAGTATACGAATGAATGAAAGAGGGGCAAGAGTCCCATAACTCTTGCCCCTCTTGTGATGTTAAGTTACGGTGGACAAACAGTGAACGGTTTTTCGAAGATTCTGCCATCAGGCTGCATAAAGAAGTGGAGTTTGTTCTCTGCATCCAGCCAGCCTACCCGCGCGACAAAATTCTCGCACGGTCCACCCAGAGGCAGCGTCCACGAACCCAACGATTGCACCTCACCTGGCGTTGGTGAAAAGTGTGTCGTAGCAAAAGTTGTCTCACTGAACGAGCGACTGAGATCGCCAGCGCGGAAGATATAGACGCGCCACGTAAAGGTCATCTGCGTACCCAACGTGTTGACAAAGTGCGGGAAGAAGATGAGTGGCGTACCACGCACCGGCGCGGGTTGAATGCGCAGATCGGTTACAAACAAGCCAGGACGCGGCGTCGGAACAGGAGACGGTGTTGCCGGCGGTGCGGGGGGCACAGTCGGGATCACGCTAGCATCACACACCCTAAAGTCTTTTTGATAGACCTTGCCGTCAGGAGTGTTAAAGTAAACGATTTTGTTTTCAGCATCCAGCCAACCGACCCGTACGAAAAAGTCCTCACAGGTACGCCCGGTAGGTCCATAGGCAAACGTCCCAGGTGATGCCACCTCCCTCGTGCCAGGGGGAATCGCGCTTCTCAAAAGCCCTGTCTCGGTGTTCGATTTGGCTGGCTCAGCCGCTCTGAAGATGTAAACGCGCCACGATACATTTTGATCACCAGTCGCCGTATTGAGAAACGTCACTGCAAACGTAACGCTCTGATTGAAAGCAGGACGATCAGGGGTAAGCCGTACATTCGTCACATACAAACCGGGCGGAATCGGTGTCGGCGGAATAGGCGTGGCTGTGGGTAGAACAGGTGTTGGTGGAACAGGTGTCGGTGTTGGCGGCACCGGTGTGGGTGGGACCCGAGTAGGCGTTGGTGGCATAGCGGTCGGTGTCGGAGTCGGTGGCACAGCCGTTGGTGAGGGTGGCGGCAAAGTCGGTGACGGTGGAGGTAATGTTGGCGTGGGTGGTACTGGTGTTGGCGTTGCACAAGCCGCAAGCAGTGTTAACAACAACACCAACAGAACGATCGTCACAACAGTTTGTTTCATCCTTTCCTCCTTCGAAAATAAATTTGTCCACGAAGGTCACGAAGGAACACGAAGAAAAATCTTTGTGACTCTTCGTGTTCTTGGTGGATATTTTCATCCGTCGTGGCAGGCGGTTACGCCCATGAGCAACTACACTCCAACAGTATGCACAAATTTGCACTTGCTGTCTATCCCCCAAAACGGCCATTGACATAATGCAAAAAAGTGTAGGGCAAATTCGAGATTTGCCCTACACTTGGCACAAGAACTCGGTTGTAAAAATCAATACGAATGTGCTCAACACTTGTGAGCAAACGAAGAATACGGTGACCTCACATCGCGCGTGAGCCGGGCACCGCGATCGAGTGAATCAATTCCTCCACCACCGCGCGCGCGTCCACATTCTTGAGGCGCGCCGCAGGACTGATGATGAGCCGATGTGCCAGCGTGGGTTCGGCAAGCGTTTTAATGTCATCCGGAATCACATACTCGCGACCGTGCATCGCCGCGCGCGCCTGCGCCGTCTTGTACAGCGCAAGCGACCCGCGCGGACTGGCACCTAGATAAATCTCCGGGTGCTTGCGCGTGGCTTGAATGAGCGCGAGGATGTACTCTTTGATGAGCGCGTCCACGTACACCTCTTTAACCGTGCGTTGAGCGTCGAGTAAGTCATCGGCAGAGGCAACTTGGGTGAGCGTGTCAATGGGATGCGCAAGGCGTTGCGCGTCAAGCATCGCCATTTCGTCTCTGGGTGCGGGATAGCCCAGACGGATGCGGAGCATAAAGCGATCGAGTTGCGCTTCGGGAAGAGGAAACGTACCTTCGTACTCGATGGGATTTTGGGTTGCCATCACGAGGAAAGGTTGCGGCAGGGGATAGGTGACTCCATCCACCGTCACCTGGCGTTCTTCCATACATTCGAGGAGCGCGCTCTGGGTCTTGGGCGTCGCGCGATTGATTTCGTCCGTGAGCACGATTTGCGCGTGCACAGGGCCAGGGCGAAATTCAAACTCGCGCGTTTTCTGATTAAAGACGCTAACCCCGGTCACATCGGTGGGAAGCATATCCGGGGTAAACTGAATACGTCGAAACGTGCACCCGAGCGATCTAGCGATCGCGCGCGCGAGCATCGTCTTTCCTACTCCGGGCACATCCTCAATCAACAAATGCCCCTGACACAAGAGCGCGATCAACGCGAGTTCGATTTCGTTGTGCTTGCCCAGAATGACACGCTCGACATTCGCAAAAATTTTTTGCGCGAACGCCTGAACTGTTGCGAGTTTAGACATCGGGGGTAAGAAACCACGTTTCTGCCAGAAACATAGTTTCTACTACCAGTGACCCGTCTTCCAATACAACTTGATGCCCACCCAGATTCCCGGGGCTATGCCTGCTATCAAGCCGAGGGCCAGACCTGCCAGGCATTCGAGTATATCGGGCATAGGCGCTAGTCCCATGTTCCTGCACGCTTGAACAAAGAAAAACCGATAAACACGCCCAGGATAAACCCGGCGAGCGCGCCCACGATAAAACCGACGATGAGCATCACGTGCCCTGTTTGAAACGCGCAATCTCGCCTTGAAACACCGGTACGCGTCCGTTGTCTGTCAGGCGATACAAGTCTTCGGGCTTGTCAATGCGATCAGTGAACAAAACGCCGTCCAGATGATCAATCTCGTGCTGGAACGCGCGCGCGAGCAGATCCTCGCCGGTCAATTTGATTGCCTTGCCGTGGCGGTTCAACCCTTTGACCACCACCTTGCGCGCGCGGCGCACGATGCCCACATAGCCCGGAATCGAAAGGCATCCTTCTTCGCCCACTTGTTCGCCTTCTGCCAGAATGATTTCTGGATTGATGAACACGATGCGTTCACCGCTATAGCGCACGTGACGTTTTTCGCGCGGTTGGGCCTGGATCGTGTCGTCCGTATCGTCCTGGGGCATCTCGACGACAAAGACTCGCAAGCCCACGCCGATTTGCGGCGCGGCGAGCCCCAGGCCGTGTGCCGCGTGCATCGAATCGAACATATCATCAATCAGTTTTTGTATGGACGCGTCAACGCGCTTGACCTTTTTGGCTTTTTGCCGCAGAATCGGATGTTCCGATGTGAGAATGGGTTTGACTGCCATTGTATCCGTGTTCAGTGTTCAGTAGTCGGTCGTCACTAACCTAGTGACGGTGTTCCGCGCCTCATCCTGGACGGAAGGGTGGGTTGCCGTCGTCCGCAGGCGCAATCAGGGTCGCGCGCGTGCCCAGTCGTGCTGCGATCGTGTCCGATAGGCGGTTCAAGCCCGCTTTGTCGAAGGCATCCACGCGCTCGATGATTTTGCCGGCGTCAATCAAGAACAGAGTGGGCACAACGACAGGATCGTACTGTTTGGAGACACGCCAATCCGCATCAATCAGAATCGGGAAGGTGCTACCATATTTTGATGCAAAATTTCTGGAAGCGTCTCGCTCGTGTTGGGAAACACCCCACACCGCCAGCCCCACATCTTTGTATGCCTGATGCATTCTTTCGATATAGGGCCAGGCAAGCATACACACGGGACAGGTCGTTTTGAAAAACACCGCGAGCGTCAACGCGGTATCGCCCAGCGAATATGATTTACCGTCCACACCTTTCAAAGTGAACGCAGGTGCCGTTTGACCAACAGAAAGAGTTGCCATCACCAAACTCCACGCTAAATGAGCCAATGAACCAATTAGCCAATGAGCCAAAGCAAATGTGCCAAATGTGCCAAATCTGCCAAACGCGCCAAAACTTTTGTCATTTGCCATCTACTCATTTGTCATTCGTCATTTGCCCATTTGTCATTTGCTCATTTGCCATTCATCATTCGTCATTCGTCATTCATCATTCGTCATTTGGCTCATTGGCACATTGGCTCATTGGCCCATTGACACATTGGCTCATTTCTTCGCCTTTGCCTTACGTTCCGCTTCTTCGCGTGCCCAATCGGTGGGATGGATTTGGGCGTGGTACGAAGCCGGTTTGGAGAGAGTGTGAATATCAAAGATATGACTCTGGCGTTCATAGCCGGCAAGTTCGTACACATGATCCATCTTGATTGCATCGAATGGGCAAAATTCAGCGCACAAGCCGCAGTTCATACACACATCAATATCAATGTAAAACTCGGCAGGTTGTGGTTTCGGTTTACCTTCGGGTGTTGTCGCGCGCACAATCCAGATACACTGTGGCGGACATACTTTGGCACAGATACCACATGCCGTGCAACGCTGTTTGCCGATGACCGGCTTGCCCGTCGTGGGGTCTATCTTGGGCTGACCATTTTCATCGAGGGCAGGTTCGTACACCAGAAACGGGATGAACCGAAAATTTTCTGGCGCAGGCAAGCGTTCTTCGGGATATTGCACCGTAAAGATGCCGCTCCCGCGCACGCTTTGCCGTTCCTTGAGCAACGCGTCGTCATAGCGACGTCCTAGATGTTTGAGATCACTGAGATATGTTTTCACCAGACGACTGGCGGTATAGCGCAGTCCATTCAATAATCCAAGTGCCATAGCGTCTCCTGTTCGATAAGGGGTGCAACTAGCGATCCACCTCACCCATCACAATATCAATCGAGCCAAGAATGACGATCATATCCGCTACTTTGTGCCCAAGGCACATTTGGTTCAGCGCGGTCAGATTGATGAACGAGGGCGCGCGCACATGATAACGATACGGATTGGCACTGCCATCACTGACGACGTAAAAGCCCAGTTCACCTTTGGGATTTTCGGCGCGTCCGTACGCGTCACCTTTGGGTACGCGCACCTGATAGTTCTTTTTGCCAGTCATAATCTCGCCGGGCGGAATTTGCTCGAGGGCTTGTTTGAGAATCTTGATACTCTGGCGCATTTCGGCAAAGCGTACCATAAACCGATCGTACAAATCGCCGACGGTGCCGGTGGGGATGTCGAATTCAAAGCGATCGTAAATCGAATAGGGTTCCGCGCGGCGTATATCGTACTTGACACCTGAGGCGCGCAACACGGGTCCCGCCGTGCTGTAGTTGATGGCAAGATCACGCGGCAGAATGCCGATGTTCTTCGCGCGTGACAGGAACAGTTCGTTCTTTGCCATATACGCTTCCAGTTCATCGGTACGCCGGGGCAAGCGTTCGTTGACGAGATACTTGCATTTGTCAATGAAATCATCCGTCACATCGCGCGCCACGCCACCAAAGCGCATATAATTGCACATCATTCGCGAGCCGGCGACGGCTTCGAATAAATCCAGAATCAGTTCGCGTTCTTCAAAGGCGTACATAAAGGGCGTGTAAAACGCGCCCAATTCGTTATAGATGAATCCGAGCGCCGAGGCGTGATTTTGCCAGCGGGACAGTTCTGCCATAATCACACGAATGTACTCGGCGCGTTCGGGTGGTTTGATCCCGAGCATCTTTTCAACCGTGATGGCATAGGCAAGATTATTCGCCATCGCGTTGAAATAGTCCAGCCGATCGGTAAAGGGCATATTGCCCAAATAGGTATTGCGCTCACCGATCTTTTCATGATTGCGATGCAAATAGCCAAACACCGGCTCGACCGCATAGACCGTCTCGCCATCGAGCGTCACCTTGAGACGCAAGACTCCGTGCGTGGAAGGATGTTGCGGCCCAAAGTTCAAAACAATTTTATCCGTACGCAAGCGTGTCAGCGCAGCGCGTGTTGCTTCGACAACGGGGACCGTGTCGCGCGGTGGTTGGTACGCCAGCGCGTCAAAGTTCGCCGGGTATTGCACGTTATCGTGCCAGGGATTACGATCTTCTGCCAGGATGTGATAGCCCTGATCCCAGCGCGAGCCAAACGGTTTTTTCTCTTCCTCGTAGTATGGCTCTTTGTAATCTTTGCGTAGCGGATAACCCTCAAAACCCTCCCACATCAAAATCCGGCGCAGATAGGGATGACCCTCAAAACGAATCCCCATCATATCGTACACTTCGCGTTCCTGAAAATCCGCGCCACGATACACCGGCACGAGTGAAGGCACGCTCGGATTGTCGCGCGGGGTGTTCACTTTGAGGGTCAACGGTGCACCACCGCGCTCCATCGAACTGAGGTGATAGACCACTTCGAAATGGTCGAGCCAATCTACACTCGTGACGTTGTTCAAATAATCGAACGCCAGGTTATCGTGCAAATAGCGCGCCACATCGAGCAGGTGCTCTTTTTTGAGGACGATGCATTGCGCGCTGACCGCCTCCACCGCATCCGGATACTGAGTTTTGATGTGCTCAGCCACAACGTGCGGATCGGTCAGATGGATTGGGGTATCAGGTACAGCAGGAGTGTTGGCTACCATTGTCAGACTCCAAGAAAGGTTCAAGGTTGGTAGGGTACCGTTGGACGTACGCCTCGCACTATTCCTTCTTTTCGCCTTTGGTGGGTTTATGTAACTGGAGCGCGCGCGCGGCGAGTTTTTCCGGATCTGCGGTGAATGCCGTAATTTCTTCCAGCCGACGCGCATCAATCAAATCGGGTCCCAGGATGGGTTCGGGGACTCCTTCGGAAATCCCCTTACGATACCAGGGCACCTCGCGAATGGATTGTCGGTCAATCTTTTTTTGTAGTTGCATCAGACCGTAGAGGAGGGCTTGCGGTGTGGGAGGACAGCCGGGCACATACACATCTACCGGAATCAACTTGTCCACACCAGAGACGACGTTATAGCCTTCTTTGAATGGACCACCGCCACTGGCACACGCGCCCATCGCGACGACGTACTTGGGTTCTGCCATTTGATTGTACAAGCGTACGACCGCAGGCGCCATTTTCTTGGTGAGTGTACCAGCAACAATCATCAAATCCGCCTGACGTGGGGTGGCGCGAAACAGTTCCATTCCAAAACGTGCAATGTCAAAGCGCGTGGCGCTGGTGCAAATCATTTCGATTGCACAGCATGCCAGACCAAAGCCCATTGGCCAGATCGAGTTGCGGCGTCCCCAGTTGTAAATCAGGTCGAGCAGGTCAATGAATTTATTGAGGGGACCTGTCCACACACTGCGCCGCGCTTGTTCGGCAAGCCATTCTTCTTCGCTAAGCATACCCTGCATCGGGATGGGTTTTTGTTCTTGTGACATATCATCCTCTCGAGCAAATCGTCCTTCGCCTACCTTGCACGATCACAAACTTTCATTTTCCAATGGCGTTGCACCGTTTTCTGTTCAACCTACTTGACGGCACCAATGAAAGTTTGTGCCCGTACCAGGTAGAAACAATGGGTCGGTATGATTGAAACGCACAGATAGTTGAATGGTCTATCAAGAGCACACGCGTTCAAAATGCAAAGTGGGTGTGAAAGTCTTTTCCGCCATTGGAAGGTTACGGTGCACGTTATTTCGCCGTCGTTGTACGGAGGAAAATCTTTCGCACCTACGGGACAACCCCTCATCCCCCTGCCCCTGCTCTCTCGCAGAGCAGGGGGGATAGGAGAAGGGGTGGGGCTATTTCCCAATGGATAGCACGGTTGAGTAATTATCCCGCAAAGTTTGTACCCGGGCTGGGTAACCCTATCTCTACCGCAACAGTGTCACAGTCGGCGTGGCAAAATGCGTCAGGGTTTGCGTGACGATAGGATAGGTAGGGGTATATTCCAAAGGTAACTGCGTCTGCGTTTGGCTTGACCAATACCACGATAACATCATCAAGCACACAAGTATCACCGCGGCCAGAGCAAGTCCCACAGGGCGCGCCCACGCGCGCACACCTGCTGACTCTGGTGCGGGCGACACCGCGGGGACTTGTATCGCCGGGGTCACCCAGCCGACAAATCCCATACTTTCCAGCAGATGTCGCCCAAAGCCCGTCGTCTGCAACGTATCGTCCAGATGCACCATAAATTGCCCGCGCAACAACGGCATCAACGTCGTGCGCAAAGTCGGCTCATCCAGGCCCACCTGATGCGCCAATGCCTTGAGCGTACACGGTCCCATATAGTTGGCATATGCCAGCAGGAACAAGACCGAGGAATCGGCCAGGACGATGATCTCGTCGCGATGAGCACCATAAACTTCCAACAGGTTAGCCGGCAAGGGATGAGCGGCTGTTTTCAAATGGTCGCCCTGGAAGACGCTCCCCATTCCCACGCGCCAACTGGTAGCATTTTGAAGCGCGCAGTACTTGACCAGTTGCATCAAGGCGATCTTCTCGGTGATCTTGATGCGTAGATGACCGCGCAGCAGGTCCGCCGGGTACTCGTACGTTTCGACGTTGTTGTAGATCGCGCGCAAGTTTTCGACGGCTCGCTGATATAAACGCTCATCCGAGGCAGCGACATCAATGAACAACAACATTCGCGCACCCACCACGCGCCCTTCGGCAAAATGCTGCACCGCGCCGACGACGCCGTAGGTGGATTGCAAAACGAGGATAACATCTGCCGTTTCGCTTTGCAGAAATTCGACTCCCTTTTGAGTGAGGGCTTGAATAGGTACACCGAGTTGTTCGCTGAAAAAGACATTATGCCCGGCGCGCTGTAACGCTTCTTGAATTTGACGGCGTTGCTCGATCCAGATTTGCGTGCGCTGGCGCGGTCCCCAGATCATCACAACCAACGGGGTGTGTCGAACGGCATTCTGCAACGTCTCGTAGCGCGGCTTGAAAAAGCGGGTGTAAAATTCACTCGTGCGCGAACTTGCAAAGGCTCGGGTCAGAATCATCCTCAATTCTCCTCACCGTACCTCAACGGTTCACCCACACCCATATCATACCACAGGCGTAAGCACCGAGTCAAGGGAAAACCGGACGCGTTAGGCACTCGGCCAACCCAAACGCTTTGTACGTGCGAATGGTTGGAACGGCAAAAGGTGACGCTGTGCGCCGCCCGCCAGGGGCGGCAAAAAACTCACGCGGTCTCCGTCCTGTAACACATAGTCCGCGCTCGCGCGTTTTTGGTTCACCGCATATACCACATCGACGCGCGCCGCGCGCGGATGGTCGCGCAGATAGGCGCGCCACAATTGTTCGAGCGTGGTGCCTGCGGCTATCTCGCGCCACTCGACTTTGATGCCGGTCATCTCGCGCAGAACAGCCAGAAATTCAACCTGAACGCGCATTGCCACACACGAGTCTTGTCGGTTAGTGTTCGGCAGGTGCAGAGTCGGTGTGATCAATCAAGGCACACGCTTGCTTTCACCCAACCGTTTTCGACAATGGCGACACAACCAACGGATTTCTGACTAACGACGCGGGCGCGCGCCGCCGCGCCCTCCGCCACGACTGCGCATATCTTCGCGCGAACGTGGCTCGCGTTCACTGCCGCGCGGTGACTCGCCGCGCCCGCCGCGCTCGCTCCGCGCGCCGCGATCACGTTCGACCGCTTGCTCCACCGTCCATCCTTCCAGAACCGCCTGACGCGAGAGGCGAATCTTACCCGCTTCGTCAATATTCGTCACCATCACCATAATCTCGTCACCCAACTTGACAATGTCGCGCACATTCTTGACCGGGTGATCCGCCAACTGGGACACATGCACCATCCCATCCACACCGGGAGCCAGTTCCACAAAAACACCATAGTCTTCGATGCGCACCACCTTGCCGGTGTAAATCGCGCCGGGCTTGGGCGTTTCGGTCATCCCGCGAATGCGATCGAGCGCCATAATCGTCCCTTCGCGATTCGATGAAGCGATAAAGACCGTGCCATCTTCTTCAATGTCAATCTTGACGCCAAACTCGTCCTGTAGTTTACGCACGTTCTTACCGCCGGGTCCGATGAGCGCGCCGATTTTCTCGGGATCAATCCGGGTGACCATAATGCGCGGGGCGTGTGGTGAAATATCCATACGCGGTTCGGGAATCACATCGAGCATCTTGCTCAGGATGATGAGGCGCGCTTCTCTGGCTTGTAGCATGGCCTGGTGCAAAATGTGGGTGGCGATTCCTTCCAGTTTCAAATCGAGTTGCAACGCGGTGATGCCGTTGGCGGTTCCCGCCACTTTGAAATCCATATCGCCCAGAAAATCTTCCATACCGATAATGTCGGTGAGGATTGCATAGCGGTCACCTTCGCTGACAAGCCCCATCGCCACACCGGCCACAGGTGCTTTGATCGGCACGCCCGCGTCCATCAGCGCAAGGGTAGAACCACACACACTCGCCATTGACGTTGAACCGTTCGATGATAGCACTTCGGAGACCAGACGGATGGTGTACGGAAATTCGCTCTCGTCTGGAATCATCTCCACCAGCGCGCGTTCCGCCAGCGCCCCATGTCCGATCTCGCGTCGCCCCGGTCCACGCGAGGAACGCGCCTCACCAACCGAGTAGGGCGGAAAGTTGTAATGGTGCATAAACCGCTTTTCTTCTTCTGGCGACAGTGAATCCACAATCTGCGATTCGCTCGGCATACCGAGGGTGGCAATCGTCAGCACCTGGGTTTCCCCGCGCGTGAACAAGCCCGAACCGTGTGCGCGCGGCAGCAGGCCGGTTTCGCAGGTGATGGGACGTAACGAGATATAGTCGCGTCCATCGGCGCGACGCCCTTCGTTCAACACCATCGCGCGCAAATCGGCTTTGACTTTGGCGTCGAAGGCTTCTGCCACCTCGAGCGCGGTGTACTGGTCTTTGAACGCGGCAATCATTTCCTCTTTCAGTACGTCGAGCGCCTCGTTGCGTTCCGATTTCGCGCCGCTGGTCTTGATCATCTCGATAACGCGGTCGCCTAATTTTTGAGCCACGGCTTGTTTCACCGCGTCACTGACCACGTACAGTGGATAATCGCGTTTGGGTTTACCGATTTCGGCGCGCATCCGTTCTTGCAACTCGATGACCGGTTGCATCGCCGTATGACCCTGTTGAATCGCGTCAAGCATTTGCTCTTCGCTAATCTCGCGCGCGCCGGCTTCGATCATCACAACGGCTTGCTTCGTCCCCGCCACGCGCAAATCGAGAATCGAGTGTTCCATCTGGGATGAGGTAGGGTTGAAAACGAATTTGCCATCAATCAAGCCGACACGCACAGCACCGACGGGTCCATGGAATGGAATATCGCTAATGGTCAAAGCGGCGGACGCGCCGATAATCGAGAGAATGTCAATGAAATGTTCCTGGTCGGCACTGAGGGCAGTTACTACGATACTCACATCGTTGCGGAAACCTTTGGGGAAGAGGGGACGGAGAGGGCGATCAGTGAGGCGACAGAGAAGAATGGCTTGTTCACCCGGCTTGCCTTCACGTTTGAAAAAACCGCCGGGAATTTTACCTGCGGCATAGAGACGTTCCTCGTAATCTACCGTAAGCGGAAAAAAGTCCACACCTTCTTTGGGCTGAGACGCGGCGGTTGCCGTTGCGAGAATCACGGTGTCGCCGTGACGCACAGTGACCGCGCCGTTTGCCTGTCCTGCCAGTTTGCCCGTCTCAATTGTGAGCGTACTATCGCCGAACGGAATCGAAAATGTGTAAACGTTATACATAAAAAACCTCCAATGTGGTGCTCGTGCAATAGTTGGAGAGTGCAATAGTTAGAGTATAACTATTGCACCCACTCCCTATTGCTAACGTGCTTTTCCCATCGGAGGTCAGGGACTGGAGACTGCGTTCCACTGAACACTGATCACTGAACACTGGTTCCGTGCAGCGCACTCTCCAATTCCCGCCCTCGCCGATGGGAAAAGTGTAATGGTGTGAAAAACAAACAAACGAGTAGATGGAGAGACTGGGCACCACATCTACTCGTTCTTCGGCTGCTTATTTGCGCAATCCGAGTCGTGAAACAATCTCTTTGTACCGGCTAGCGTCTTTTTTACTCAGATATTTGAGGTGTCGTCGGCGTTCGCCAACCATCTTCAACAAACCGCGTCGCGAATGGTTATCGTGTTTGTGATCTTTTAGATGTTCAACGAGTTGGTTAATCCGCGTGGTCAAAAGGGCAATCTGCACCTCCGGCGAGCCGGTATCTTGGGCGTGAATGTGATACTGTTGCACAATCGCCGTTTTTTCTTCCTTTTTTAACGCCATGCGTGACTCCCTTCCGTGTATAGCAATCTCCCAAGCAGGGGGATTATAGCACAAATGGATGATTAAGGCAAATCAAGTTCGGCGCGGCGGAAGTGCATTTCAGTTTGGGGGCAAATCCGCTTGAGTCATGGATTTCACCACCGTGCTCTTGAGCAATCCCCCTCTCATCCCCCTGTCCCCTTCTCTCCCCGCGTAGCGGGGAGAGAAGGGGGATGACGGGGTGGGGAGCTATGCGTTTGCAAGAATGCAAAACGTGGGCTGAGAAACTTGCCCCCAAACTGAGATGCACCTAGTGGGGTTGTTCCCGGGAAACGACGACAAAACTCAGCCCGCGGCTTGCGTTAGCCGTCGGTTTCTAACCGACAGCGAGCAATGCCCGGGCTGAATAGTTACGCTCTGTGAACCCGTGTGGACAAACGTATTTTCGAAGGAAAAACGCGCCTATGCTGGCACCTTGTGTAATTGCCGCACAACCAAAATCACTTTGCCTTGAATCTGCACATCGCGCGGGTCAGCGTAAATCGGTTTGAGCGTGGGGTTCATCGGTTGCAGGCGCACGCGATTTTTCTCCTGATACACGCGCTTGAGCGTAGTCTCGTTCTTGTCTTTGAGCCATACAGCACACATATCACCGTTATCGGCAACCTCTTGCTTTTTCATCACGACAATATCGCCGTCGTTGATGAGCGCGTCAATCATCGAGTTGCCTTTGACTTGCAACGCAAAGAGACCTTCGGCATTGGGGACAAGTTCGCGCGTGAGGGCAATCATCTCGCCATCCCATTTGGTCATCCCTTCGCCGGGTAAGGGGATGGGCGCGCCGGCAGCGATCTTGCCGAGCAAAGGAATCTGCACACTTGATCCTTCACCCAGCAGGGTTTTGGCTTGTTGCCCTACCACGCGCAAACCGCGCGAGACTTCTTTTTCGCGCTGGATCAATCCCTCGCGCGCGAGGATATTGAGGTTATAGTTGACAACCGACGTGGACGAGATACCCACATGCGCGCCGATTTCGCGAATCGTGGGGGGACGACCTTTCTCGCGCACAAAGCGGGTAATGAACGCATAAATTTTCTGTTGTCGTTCCGAAAGAGCCATCCAGCACCTCCTCGGGGCAGGAGCGACCCATCTATTCGCCCGCCAGAACATTTGTGCAAATTATACCTGAACACCTGTTCTGTGTCAAATCGGCGTGAGGTGCATTTCAGTTTGAGGGCAAGTTTCTCAGCCCACCTTTTGCACTTTTGCAAACGCATAGCCCTACCCCGTCATCCCCCTTCTCTCCCCGCGACGCGGGGAGAGAAGGGGGTAGGGGATGAGAGGGGATTGCTCAAGAGCACGGCGGCGAAATTTGTGGCTCAAGCGGATTTGCCCCCAAACTGAAATGCTACCTTATGTGTTCCTAATTGGCAGTGCGCGTGTTTTGTGTATAATGTTCGTATGATGTGCTATCCTTCAAGGAGTTGTTGCAATGACCTATCCCACTCTTCCGCTGGCTTTTGATGAAACCGATCAGTTGATTGCCACAACGTTACGTATGCTTGCGGTGGATGCTGTCCAGCAAGCCAATTCGGGTCACCCTGGTTTGCCACTGGGCGCGGCGGATATCGTCACCGTTTTGTGGACGCGCTTTCTCAAACACAATCCTGCCAATCCTCTCTGGGCGAATCGCGATCGCTTTGTACTTTCCGCAGGACACGGTTCAGCCTTGCTGTACGGTCTGTTGCATCTCTTTGGCTATCCTATGCCGCTCGATGAAATCAAACGCTTTCGTCAATGGAACAGTCTCACGCCCGGTCATCCCGAGTACGATCCGCATCGGGGAATCGAAACGACGACAGGTCCCCTGGGACAGGGATTTGCCAACGCGGTCGGTATGGCACTGGCAGAGCGCTGGCTGGCGGCGCGGTTCAACCAGCCCGATTTTCCCATCGTGGATCATTTCACCTATGTCCTCGCTTCGGATGGTGATCTGGAGGAAGGCATCTCGCACGAAAGCGCATCGCTCGCGGGACACTGGGGCCTGGGGAAACTCATCGTGCTGTACGACGACAATCACATCTCGATTGATGGTCCCACCGAACTATCGTTCAGCGAAAACATTCCGCAGCGATTCGCCGCGTATGGCTGGCACACGCAACAAGTGGACGGTCACGATATGCAAGCGATTGCGGCAGCGCTTCGCGCGGCACAAGCCGAAACCGAACGCCCTTCGCTCATCGCCTGTCGCACGCACATCGGTTTGGGCAGTCCCAAACAAGATACCGCCAAAGCGCATGGTGAACCGCTGGGCGAAGACGCGCTGCGCGCCACCAAAGAATACTATCGCTGGCTCCCTGAACCGCGCTTTTACATTCCCGAAGGTATTCACGCGCGTCTCGATGCGGTACGCGCGCGCGGACGCGCGCGGGAAGAGGAATGGAACGCGTTGCTGGCGCGCTATCGCGCGCGTTATCCGGAACTGGCGGCGCAGTGGGATGTGTACCTCAGCGGTCAATTACCAGCGGGCTGGGAGTCGCTTCTGCCGACCTTGCCTGCTGACAAACCACTGGCAACGCGCGCGGCGTCGGGGCAAGTGCTCGAAGCCATCGTCGGCAAGATTCCCACGTTGCTGGGTGGTTCGGCGGATCTCACGCCAAGCAACAACACCAAGCCCAAAGATGCCAGACACATCCGCCGTGGCGATTTTAGCGGCACCTATATTCACTTTGGCGTGCGTGAACACGCGATGGGCGGCATTATGAACGGACTCGCCTTGCACGGCTTGCGACCGTATGGCGGTACGTTCCTGGTGTTCTCCGATTATATGCGCCCCTCCATTCGCCTTGCCGCGATGATGCGGTTGCCGGTCATTTACATCTTTACGCACGACAGCATCGGCCTGGGCGAAGATGGTCCCACGCATCAACCTAGCGAACACCTCACCGCGCTGCGCGCGATTCCGAATCTAGTGGTGCTGCGTCCTGCCGATGGACACGAGACCGTGCAGGCGTGGAAATTCGCGCTGGCGCGCCGGGACGGACCGACCGCGCTCTTGCTCAGTCGTCAACCGATTCCGTTCACCACGCCCGTGCAAAACGATCTGGCACGCGGCGCGTACATTGTGGCGGACGCTCCTGCACCGCGCCTCGTGTTGATGGCGACCGGTTCCGAAGTCGCTCTGGCGATGGAAGCACACCAAAAACTTGCCGAGCAAGGGATTGCCGCGCGCGTCGTTTCGATGCCCAGTTGGGAGTTGTTCGACGCGCAACCGCTCGCGTATCGTCAACACGTGTTACCGCCGCACGTGCCGCGCCTTGCCATCGAAGCCGGCGTCACGCTCGCGTGGGGACGGTACATCGGTGAAAATGGCGCGGTGATTGGCCTGGATCGTTACGGTGCATCGGGACCGTACAAGGTGTTGTTCCGCGAACTCGGGTTCGATGTGGAGAATGTGCTTGCTCACGCACGGCGGTTGCTTGTGCCTGAACGCGTCGAGTGAATGCTACACCTTCAACGGTCGCAAACTTTCATTTTGGTTTGCACAGTTACAGGCTTGCCCCCACTCATCCCCCTGCCCCTTCTCTCCCCGCTTTGCGGGGAGAGAAGGGGGAGATGGGGGCAGGGGAGTGGGCGGACGGCTGCGCCGCCCGCCCACTCCCCTATTC
>Ga0209101_1001670_pt1 | contig 15912 bp, 6 predicted proteins | sample ConPoolayeCmetaG_FD_185481 | JGI IMG/M metagenome (GOLD analysis project Ga0209101, IMG submission 185481) | Hot spring microbial mat communities from California, USA to study Microbial Dark Matter (Phase II) - Cone Pool mat layer C metaG... ...
GAAATGGGATACCCCTGACCATCCACCTCCAGGGGGCGGGGGTTGTAGCGCAGGTCATAGCCCAGCAAGCGCAGGAGGGGAATGACCCAGAACTCGCGGGTGTCGGAGGTAGCCAGATCGTCGGACCGGAGGCGTTCCAGGCGGTTTTGGAAGACCTGCCAGAGTTTACGGGCATCGCTGAAAACGGCCGCAATCTCCTCGGTCAGGCTGCGTCCCGGCGGTAGGCCGAAATCCTGGGGCTTCTGCCCGGGCAAATCGGCGGCGACTAGGGCTTCAAGCAGGTCTGGGCTGAAGAGGCCGCCTTCAAGGCGTAGGGTGAGAGCAAGAGATAGGGAGAGGGAAGAGGGGAGAGCGAGAGAAGGTGAGAACGGGAGAGCGTGAGAAGGTGAGGGAGCAGAGTTTGTCATGGGCACCACTTATCGGGATGTGAGCTCATACTAACCAGCATAGAGAGGATTTCTTCATAAGCCAAGTCCAAGTCGGCTGCAGTTGAGTCACTCAGGTAGCCGCAGCGGCGGGCAATTTCAATGTGGGTCTGCATTTCAGCGGCTTCGCCTTCAGCTTCGTTTAGCTTATTCACAAACGCAGCACGGTAGCGACGCCGACGCCAGGCTTCAGAAATTTGCGCCGCCACCGATCGAGAGGCGCGCCGCATCTGGTCGGTCAACGAATATCGTTCTTGTACCGGGAATGTATTGGTTACCTGAAATACCAGCATAGCTGTATCCATTGCTTTCTGCCAAACCAATAAATCCTGATGTTTTTGTATCTTCATCTGTCTCAACCTCTCACGCTCTCAACCTCTCCCGCTCTCACATTCATTAACACCAGGACGCCAAGCAAATCCGGCGGGAATTGCGGTGCAACGGTCACCTCAGCGGAGCGCAACCGTGTAGCCTGACGAATGCGCTTGTGCGCTTCTTCCAGGCGGCGGGCGCGAGCCTGGAGGTGGTCGCGCAAGTTGTCTTGCAGGGCGGGGTAGGCTTTGAGGGCCGCTTCAACGGCTTTCTTCTTTTTTTCCAGTGGCATGTTCGCGTCTGGCCGGGCTTCGCTCAGCAGGCGCAGGGCATCGGCTTCGGAGAGCCACTGAGGGCTTCCATCGGCGGCGCGGGTGAATGCCAGGGGCATCACTTCCTCGGCAAAGAGCGGCGCAGCATTCGGGAATTGCAGCAGATAGCGGACGCGCACCAGTAGCAGCACCGTGAGTTGCGGGACAGCGCGGCTGGCAATGGCGCCGGCGCGTGAGGCAATCGCTGCGCCCGGACGGGTAAGCGCATCTTCCAGCAGGTAGCGCGCCAGTCCCTGAACGAAAGGATGATTGCGCCCAACATATTCTGCTCCTGGTGGTGTGGGCGATTCAAAGCTGATCTGCCACCACCCGTCTTTGCACTGCGGCAGGGCAAACCGCACGGCGTCGGGCAATTGCAGGACACTTGCTGGTGAGACATCCACCAAATACACCTCTCCTCCTCTCCTGCTCTCACGCTCTCTTCCTCTCAGGCTCTGGACTTCTTCTCCTCTCCTGCTCTCACGCTCTCTTCCTCTCAGGCTCTCACGCTCTCTTCCTCTCAGGCTCTCCCCCTCTCCTCCTCTCCTCATCATAACTCCCAGCCGCTGGGCGGCGTTCAAGACAAACTCACGCACTGCTTGAGGATCGCCCAGCACGGTGTCGGCGGCTTCCAGTTCGCGCTGCACTTCCTGGGGTTTCAGGGCGCGTTGGGCGAAGCGGGTGCGGGTGACGCGCTCGCGCTCGGCGTCCCGCTCCCAGCGGGCGTGCAAGTTGGTGACCTTGTCCTGGACGAAAGCAAATGCCAGTTGGCGGGCTTCCCGCTGGTAGCCGCCGCGCAAGAAGAGGGCGTTCAGCACCGCTTCGGTCACGCTTTCGCTCTCTTCGGGAACGGGGACGTGCGTGCCGAGGGTCTGGTAAATCTGGCGGGCTTTGTTCAGCAGCACATCCACCACCACGCCATCCACCGGGTTGTCCTGCCCGAAGTAGCGCACTACTTTGACCGTTCTGGCGCTCTGCCCGTAGCGGTCAACCCGACCTTCGCGCTGTTCCAGGCGGTTGGGGTTCCAGGGCAGGTCGTAGTGAATGACGGCGGTGAACTTCTCCTGTAGGTTGATGCCCTCCGAAAGGCAGTCGGTAGCAACCAGCAAGCGCGGCTGAGCAGCCTCGATCTCATCAATGCGGGCGCGGCGCTCTTCATCCCCCTGCCGCCCGGTGATGCAAGCGATTTGAAGGGCAGGATGCTTCTGCCTCAAGCGTTCCTGCAAGGCAGATGCGACGTATTCAGCGGTTGCCACATAGCGGCACCAGATGATGGGGGCATAGCCCTCGGTGAGCAGTTCTTCCACCACCTGAACGAGTCCCTCCAATTTGGTATCCTGCCCTGGCTCTTGTAAACGCCTCGCCAGACCTTCTAGGGCGCTCAGTTTGCGCTGCTCGTTTTTGAGCAGGTCGCTCTCGGCGGCTTGGATCGGCGGCAACGGCTGCTCGTCATCGGTCTCGCGGTGGTCAGATTCAAAGACAAAGCCGTGGAAATCCACCTCATCTTCCCCGCTCACGCCCTCCCCCTCTTCCTCTGCTCCTCTCACGCTCTCCCGCTCTCTCGTTCTTCTATTCTCCAACGCTGCCAGCGCGGCGGCCGGGCTGGACATCACACAGCGGAGCAGCGCCAACGCGCCCCAATAGCGCACCCGTCGCTGGCGTTCCTGTAAATTCTGACCGGTGCGCACGATTTCAGCGCAAAAGGCATAGGTTTTCTCGAACAGGTCGCGGTAAGCCGCTGAAAGGCGGTAGGCGCGGTCTGCAGGGAGACGGGTTGGAAAGCAGGATTCGCTTTCCCAGCTCTGTTCGATGTCCTTACGGGTGCGTTGAACGAAATGGCGGGCGAGCTCGCGCAGGCGGTTCTCGCTCAGGTTGTGCAGCTCCCATTGGGCGAAGCGGGGGTCAAGCAAGCCAAGCAGAGATTGAAAGGCTGATTCCACCCCGCTGTGTGGTGTGGCGGTGAGCAGAATCAGATGTCGGTTTGGATCGTTTGCTACCTCGCGCAGAAACTCATGGCGCTGCTGCTGGCTCTGGTTATTTGCTAACGCTGCGCCGTGCGCTTCATCCACAATAACCAGTTCGGGAGTGTGAAGGAGAAAGAGGTGGCGATTGCGTTCGCTCTTGATGAAATCAATGCTGATGACCTGGACAGGGTAATGCTCGTAAATGGAGCGGCTGGGGGGCTTGGCGCGTTCCAGGGCGCGAACCGTGCCGGAGCGGATGACCACCGCATCGTGAAAATTGAACTTCTGGCGTAATTCCTGCTGCCACTGGTCGCACAGATAAGGCGGACACAGCACCGCCAGGCGCTTGATTTCGCCGCGCTCCCACAGCTCGCGGGCGATGAGCAGCGCTTCGATGGTTTTGCCAACACCCACATCATCGGCAATGAGCATCCGCACCGGGTCAAGGCGCAGGGCCATCAGCAACGGCACAAACTGATAGGTGCGCGGGCGAATAGAGATTTTGCCCAACGATCGCAGCGGTGAGGCGCCTTCACGCAGGGTCAGCCGCGCCGCCTGCCACAAGAGGTGCGCGCCAACAGCATCGGAGACATCATCCGGCGTGGGGGGAGGAAAAGTAGCCGGGCGCAATCGTTCTTCAGGCAAGGTGTAAGCCAGCAGCTCAGTCAGGCGTTTATGTAACGCAATTGCTTCATCGGTGTAGCCGGTCAGCGGGCGCAAAAGGTAAATCTCGGGGTTGTCATGGGGTAAGAGAACCCAATATCGATTGCGGACTTGAACAATAGAACCTGGATTCAAAGCTTGCTCCCAAATGAACCAAAGATAAGTTTCCTTACGAAACGCTCGCAAACCCCTGAGGGCGGCTCAGGAAGGATGCTACCGGTGAGCGATAATGTCCGTTCTTTCATGCATCATCCTGCGCAAGTGTCGGATGATGATCAATTCGCCGTCTTTCGAAGGTGTAAGTATCTATGCCGTATCTTATGAAAATCCTCGAAGGTTACAGGATGATAGTGGGCAAATTGGTTTCTGATTTGATGAGCTAAGAAGATAACGCTGTGCCATTGCTGCCTTTCACCGGAAGCCGGTGGAAGCTGATCAATAGCGCGTTTCAATTGCCCAAGGTCAATGTAACCATCATCGGATTCAAACTGTCTCATATGATTAGGATAACGTTCCTTAAAGAACTCTGCTACCCTGAAACGAATGTAATCAATCATGGGGAGGATAAGGCTACTTTGACCACGCCACAATCGATGGTTTATTTCATTTTCTCGATCCAAAAGAGCCAGAACTGATGAATGTAATTCTTCTCCATATTCAGGTGTGTAGGATAGCAGCCCTTCTGACCAAATCTGAAGATTGTTATCGGGAAAAGCGCGCAGTCTGTTGGGCTTCCATTGGGAGATTGCTTTCTGTATTGCCTCTTTATTCCAACCCTTTTGCAGTGCATAATCTCTTAGCTTAGCAATAATAGCTTCCTTCGATTGAAGAACAACGTCTAGCAGTGCCAGAGCAAGGTCTTTATCCGATCCAGACAACGAAGGGATGACATATTCTCGCCATTGATCTTCTGCTTCAATCTGGCTATTATATTGACGTAGCATCAGACTAATTTCCAAAGCCGAGGGTCCTGAATACCAGTAATATTGTAGTCTGACGTCCTTTTCGGGAAATATTTCGAGATGATGGGGAATTTTTGACATTGCCATCAAGAGCGATCTCTGCTCTCCACAAGACTTTGTTGTTATTGCCCAACGCTTCAATGCGTCTAACCATTGCTTTTGTTGTGGCAGAGAAAGCTCTTCAAACTTAGAAACAATGACAGCATCGGGCATTTCCTTATAGGTGACTAATTGTTCCAAATACCTCACCTCCCCATCAGAGGAAAGCAGAGTCTTTAGTCGTTGAAATGGCGATTCCCCATTAATTAGCTCTGCATTGATCGCTGTAATCTTACGGTTAAAATCCCTTTCAAAGGCAGAAGATAAATTGGACTCGAATTCGCTTGCGTTTATACCGGTCGGTAAGAAGACGATACAACAAACTCCTTGGGCAAGGCTGGTTGCAATGTCTGTGCTAAATTTCTCAAAGGAATAATGGTTTAGGAAGCTAATCATTCAGCCAGCAGCGAGACACAACGGGATCTAAAGCATTGGACGGGGTCAACACCCGCAGTCGCCGCAGGTAACCCAGAGTTGCCTCAAGCAACGATCTATCAACGTTGAATTCTATTTGAAGAAGCTCAATAAGTTCGTTGTCTGGAATTTCCTTGATCTTCTCTTTTATCAGTAGATTGACAACGTTTTGTGGAAATCGCTCAAGTGCTAAATTGTCAATAAATTTTCTTTTGACTTCAGCGTTTTCTTCTAATTTCTGGCGATAGTGTTCAATGGAGTTTTCCGGGTTCTTGGGATCGAAGTGCATTTCAAACAAATCCGATAACAAGGAATGCCATCCATTGGTAATAAAGTGAATTTTCTTAAACAGACTGTCGCCATGAAAGATATCTCCCCAGCGACTTTCAACACTATATTGAATGGCCTGCTTTGTCCATAAATCAAGGGATAGGACGACATCTACCTTGTCTTCAATAGAATGACGTTGATCGGCAGGGATTTGGTACCATTGCCAGGTTGCTAATGGATCAAAGACAAATAAAACCCGCAGTTTGGGATCGGACGAACGATAGCGGCGGCAGAGGTCTATGGCAGATTCCACTTGCTCCAATAATTGAGATGACTCCGCAGCCATCTCCCGCAGGGCAATTAGGTATGAACTACGTTGATACTCCTTCCGAAAATCCTCCAGTTGTTGTCTCAAGGCATTGCCGCTTTGAGACGCAATGCTAAGCTGGATAAGTTTGCCGTTGCTAGGTAAAGTTCTTTGGACAGCACTTTGGATATCGTAGAGCCCTGCCGCAGCGCTGCCGAAGATCAAGACAACCCCACTAGTCCGCTTGGTATAAAGTTGTTGCTCATTGGCAAGGGTAAAGGGACTAAAAGCATTGCTATCCGGGAGGGGAGCGTGGACAACTTGAATTCTGGTTTCAGGTGAGATGTCTTCGATTGAGTGCAGGTAATCCAGAATTTCATCCCGAGTTCCTAACAGATTCACCAGGTTTGGACTGCGCAATCGGTACTTACTGCCTTCCTCTGACCTGGTTAAGACACCCAAGCCACATAATTCATCCAGGAAACCGGTGAGTGATCCTTCTTCATCAATCGTATCGGACTTAATTGTATTAGGTTTCCAGTATTTGACAGCCTCGAAGATTTCTCTACTGGAGTACAACCGATCAAAACCATTTTGATCATCAAGTTGTTCAACGATTAAAGAAAGAACAATCACTTCATAACGAGGATCAAGATTTAAAGTCCACTTGAAACGATCACGGATTGCCTCTCGTACTTCCCGTTTTCGATAAACATTTTCAACATCGGCACGCGTAATAGCCAATGGAGGAAGATTTTGCGTTGACAAGTATTTTTCACGCAGGTATTCAACGAGAGCATGAGCAAAGTATTGGATCAAGCCAGGGTGGTAGTTGGTATACGAAAGGATATGGAGTGGAAGTGTTCGGTCTTCTTCACCGTTTGCATCCTTGAAACGATATCCAATTTGGGTCAAAGGTTCAACCAGCAGATCATAGGCAGCTTTCGGTTCAAGCGGGCCAATCTCAATCGGCGTTCCCAGGTGAGCTAAGGGCTGGTTGCTGATTCTCTGAAAACGTTGAACATTGTGCAAACCGGCTAAGACCACTTTAAATCGTCTCTCCGAAGAGTCCATTAAGGTTTTTAGATATTGAATGACCTCAAAGTTGTATTTGGCGTCTGCATTTAAGAAATTATCTGCTTCATCTAATAGCAGAAGCAGACGCAGGTCATTCTTGATCAGCGCAGTCTTGATCTCTTCGATAATGCTTCGGAGATCATTTGATCGGATGTTGCCTGGGAATGCTATTTCATTAAGCCCATTTTTTAATGTGTGTGCGAATTCCTCATTATGCGGTTTACCAGTAGCATCTGAACCAATGTTGCGGATGTCAGCATATAAAACATACTGCCGCTGATCAGGCTGATGAAAACGTCTTCTAGCCATGTGTAAGAGAGTCGATTTCCCTAACTGTCGACCACCGTATACGATGCAAGGCCCATAAAAATCTAGCACATTCTTCAAGGCGTCTTCTCTACCCTTAAAGATTTCTGGGGGAGCTGCGCCCGCTGCGGCGGGAAAATATGGATTTATTGCAGCAAAGGGTAAAGTGCAGATGAACATTGCCCTGGATCTTGAATCTAACCTGCGAGCTAAAAATAGCATCAAAACTTCATCGATAACCAACATTGGAATGTGGTCTTTACGAGCAAAGTAGAAAAGATCGCGCCGCAGATTTAAGGGCAGCCATCCAAAGAATAGAAGTATGATGGGTTGGTTAGTGTAATTTTGGATAATGCGTTCAAGCTCACTGCTGATCACGTCAAAACCAGGCCGTTGCCAAACGCCGATAACATCATAAAATCCTTTTCTTTCCGAACCAAACTGGGCAACCAGCGGATCGGCTAATGAACCACTAACGCGCCAATGCGCAAAATTTGATGGCCAAGAGGAATTTGACTTAATGCTGATTGGATTATGTCCAGAGAGTGAAAACCCTAAAAATCTCATCAAGATCGATAAATTGTGGTTTATGTTTTCATGATTCTCAAAGGGAAGGGACTTTTTCAACCGTAACCAGGCTGTAATGGCTTCATCACCTTCTTTCCGACGCGGTGTTGGAAAATTTGGAGGTAATGTATATCCTTTTATCGAAGGGGACTCTGTTGGATGTCGAAAGAGTTGATATAACCTATCTTGATGATAGGGCTCTTTTAAGATGCTTATGATATTGGGAATTTCGTCAATAAATTCAAGGAGAATCTCTTTGTCTTTATCTTTTTCTTGGCTTATCTTGATTGGCTCACGTTGTTCAAGCGCGAATAAATATTCATCGAGGACACGGATTTCCCCCGTTTGAATAGCTTTTTCTATCACTAAAGTTGTATGAGTAACGTCAGCTTCATCGAGAAACTCTTTGAGTTGTGGTTTTATCTGCTCCCATCGATTTGCTAACGAACTGAGGCGTTTTTGTCGCTTAGAAGCCAAGTCTTGCTGAATCTCTTCCAACTGGTGAAAGAGTTGGTTCACTGGTATGAATTGTTGCCCGTTGTTCTCTTTTGTCTTCAGCTTTTTGCGAAGCTGTTCAAGCTGGTTGCTAAAGTGCGCAGCCTCGTTATCAGCGATCAAACCATCGATCAGGGCTTGTTGTAATTCGGCATCCAATCTTTCAATTTTTCCCGGTAACCTGGTTAAGTCATCGTTGTAGGCTTCCACTACACGAGTTTGCCAGAGACCGCTATCTTGACAATGTTCAGTAAGGTAAGTTGTAAATCGATACTCGTGCTTGTTTATCCACGCTTCTACTGCTTGTTCGGCTTCGCGGGATGGGTGTTGTTCCAATACGCTTAAAATCAACTCACAGTTATCTTTTTCTGGCAGAGGTAAGCCCTCAGAGTTAAGCTTAATTTCAGGGTAATAGTAAAGAGAAATGGCAAGGTTATGTTCTAAATCGTATTTGTAAATTTCGTTTTCTCTAGTCAACAAGGGTGGATTGGTTAGTTTTCCTGATTGAACTTTTCCCCTGCGGATAATGTCAAGAAGCGCATCTAGAAATACTGCTAATAGATTGCGAGAAGTGAGTTGATAGTATCTTTCTCCCACATTTTGAGCGTCAATATCAGAAATGGTTTGGGGGATTAGCTCAGATAATTTCTGACATAGCTCACGAGTACGTTCATATAACCAATTTTGCTGCTTTGCGGAAATAAATTGGGATTGTTTAACAACCTTTGCCCATTTCTCGACAAGATCGCAGACATCCTGTATCCATCCGATGAGCTGTTCTCTAGGCTCACCATCAATTGGGCGACGGTGTTTCCGTTCGGATAATTGCCTATCTGTATTTTGAATCAATTTATCTAACCAGGCATGATCACGCCAGTTCTTTAATTCATTCAAGATTTGGTCAACTTCCTCGGTTCGATTCTTGGCTACTTTTGATAAAAAGAGAGACAATTCTCCGTTTTTCGAGTGGAGAAGAGCTTGCCAGACCTGACTAGCCCTGAAAAACGCTGCTTTGCGGACAAGGGCTCGATCTAGCCAGCGCTGGACTTCGGTGGCCAGGGATTGAATTTCATCTTCGATGCCCCCCTCACGTGAGATTGTGCTGATGATGATTGGGTCTAATGTAATTCCTTGACGATGAGCTTTTTTAACTTCTTCCAAAAGCTGAATGAAGGCTTCGGAGCGCACATGGTTTGGTAGCTCTATCCACCCTTCCCAGCCTTGTTTCTGCGGCATCAGATTCAAAATGATGCCAACAGTCAGCCCTAAGACAGTTTGGGGATAATCTTTTTCATTTATTGTGATTTGATCTGGTTTTACAAATTCTCTTAAGATTTCAAGATAATCCGAAGGATAATCAGGATACATTCCCAATAACCATAAGGTTCCCTGTACTGCTGCTATCAGTGATGATGGCATAATCGGTTCGTTGTCAAGTTTCTCCCAAGCCCATGCGTACCAGTAAGCTTTAGCAAAATCCCTGTTCTCAATAAAGTTGAAAATAAGTTGTTTATTGGCACGAAATGGATCTTCTGGTAATACGACAGAAGGTGGTTTTATAGATTGACCGTTTTCGCTTTCTGGGGGTTCTTGGGGTGGAGGAGTTTCAGAAATCGTCAGACTTTCACCGCTGGAATCTAACCCCAGTGCTTCAGTTGAGCCAATTGGAATGTATGCAGGTGTATCTTCTCTGGCATAGATTATTTGCAATTCACTGAATAGATGAATAATTCTTTGACCTAATGCCTCCAAAGCCTTAGTATGCTCTTGTCTCTGGCTTATTGTCTGCGGTTTCTGCTGTTCTAGTTCGGCGTACTCGGCAAGCTGATCAATTAATTCATTCAATTGTTGGTAAACCTTCTGATAGGTTTCCTGAGAAGCTGGAATCTTGTCATTGCTCCAATCCTGAACCCCGCTAATTTCAAAGTAATTTGCCCATTGCACCAGCAAATTGCTATTTTCACTTAGGAGAGTGTCCAAATTTTTGCGTAGGGATGCATTCTCCAGCTCAATCTTCTTTTTTTGTTCAATCTCATGGATTCTTTGGACGAATTGATCAAAAACTTTCCAACGCGCATCTTCAGCAGGGATATTTTCAATTTGCTCAATAATGTCATCCCAAAGTTCCAATCCTTCTTGCCCAGAGTCATCCTCTTGTAGCACATTTATCAGACTGATCCATATAGCCAGTCGGATATCTTCCGGTTTTGAATCGGTGGCATCGAAATTCGTAATTTCTTCTACGAGACTATCAATTTCTGTCGATATGGATTCAATGACCTCTATTTCCTTACGCCCTGCTAGCTTTTCCTTACGGACTTTTTTACGTATTAAGGGTTTTATTGAATCAATAAGGGGTTGCCGAGAGCAAGCTAAAACCTTAAGTGAGGCATCGACAAGTCTTGGATGATTCTCTAAAGCTGAAGATATTTTATTGCGCAGAATATTTTTCGGTGCATTATGGATGTTGCCCTTTCGGTATCCATCTAATTGGATAGTTTCATTGATGACCTTACGTAAATGCCTTTTCTCTTCCTCTCGAATCGGTCCGCTAATGCTATCTATCAGCTCATCTATAAACGGGGATATTGTATCGAAAAGTGAATTGAGGAAATCTTTATATAAATCGAAATTTTCCATCCCGTGCATCTCTCTTTCCCATTAAGTAATGATGGGTATTTATATTTCCCTAATAAAATTATGCCATATAAGTACTGTTTCATCAATTGAGGATCATAAGTTTGAATAGCTCGCAATTTTGATGGGACACATCTTCTTCGTTAATAATTACCAAATCAAGCGATGTCCGGTGAGCATCAGTGTCTGCGCCCAGTGCGGTTTTCACGAATGGGCAAGGACCAAGCCTACTGGCGAGCATTCGAATTATTCAGATTGAATCTTAACTGCGACCCAATAGGAGTCACCCCGCTCTCCTTTTTGCTTGACAGCCACGCCGTGCGCATGACATCTGGCCGTCAAAGCGCCGACCAAAACATCTGGCACAAACACATCGCCAACATGCCCGCCTCCCTTTTCACGGGGTTTAAAAGACCCATTGAATAATTTCCAATACTGACTTGGCTCAGCCCGATCACATTGTCGAAGCGTTCGAGCATACTTTACATCCCGTCCTGGCGCAGATCGCACGTAAAGAAAATCACCAGCATGCACCTGTGCAGCTTCCGGCAAGACGTTATGATATGCCAGGCTGATCTCGCCATTTGCAAGTAATAGACTGGTCACGCCCATTTCACGATTTACCCTTGTCACAATAGCACAAGTTTCTGGAAGGAGATCCCATGGCTGGCCGCTCCGCTCCCGCAGTGCCAAAATTCGTTTGTGTTTTCCATTTGTCAGCATCCGTACGCTTATTGGTGCTCCAACCTGTAGCCCTACCAAGAGATCAAACGAGTTCATGGGCAAACGGACGGACTCTGATCCGGTTGGCAAATCCACGAACACGATGCCAACCGGTCCTTGCTCACCTTTTACATCCTTTGTTAGTAGGAGGGCATCAGTCCAGGGAATGTCGTGCATCAATACATCATCTGCCAATTCGGCAAGGCTATGATACAACTCCGCACCTTCCGTTGCTATTGCTTCTATAAACCAATTCTCCCTCTGCAGGCGGGCAAGTTCGTCAGGAATCTTCCACCCTTTTTGCTGACGAAGCGCAATTACAGCCTCAATCTCGGAGCGAGCTACCCCGTCATAACCTGCCCTGTGAAGAGCGAGTGCGAGTTGCTGACGAACAGATAGCAAGAGTTCAGGCTTTTTGGAGCCACAGAGGACCGAGCGACATAAACAGGCTAGATGCCGTGCGTCGCCTGGAGGAAAGCAGTTTGCAAGCTTCTGCCACACCCAGAATTCACGTCTCTTTGTTCTAGCGAAAGGAACCAAGTATCGGAGCGCTTCATCAAATTGTCGTGACTTGCAAAGTCCCACAGCTAGGAAGTACGGAAACCACTCTTCCTTCGGAAAATGCGGCGCATACTTCTTGAGGAACTCCAGTGCTGTGTGTACGTATTTTTCGTCTGGCTCATTGTCAATTGTTTTGCCTATCGCATAGATTACATGCTGAACCACGCTTGGAAATTCTCTGCTTTCATTATCAGTCTGGCATTGCAGATCTTGCGAACGTAGATTATTCTCCGGCCCCCACCAATGGAGGAAGGCACAAAACTTCGGAAAGACCCCTAACCGTGCAGCCCTTGCGACAATTTCGAGTATTCGAGAATGGATCAATGACGGTCGTTCAACGGTTTTCAAGTGCGCGTACCGGCGCACTAGATTAGCAATTTTTTGAGCAGGTGGCTTCTTCTCCTTCAACAATCCGTTCAACTGCCACCAGATTTCCCATGCAAGGGCATTCTCAATAGCGGCGTTACCCCGATTCTGGCGCAGAAACTGCTCAAGCACCGCCGCAGCTTGTTCGTGATTGCCAGATTGCGATAGCTTCTTGGATTGGGCGAGGACGGAAACGCCGGGGTCTTGAGCTCGCTGAACGGCATGGAGCGCATTCTCCAGAATTTGATTGTCCACAAGAATTGGAAGGGCAAGAATCTCCCCGGTCAGATGTCGCTTCTTATTCGGCTCGTCGCAATCCTTCCAAACACTGTACAAGCACCAGAAGAGCACCTTGATGTGCTCGGGATCATTGCGATTCTCGGCATAGAGCTGGCGCGCCTTAAGGAGCGCTTCCTGTAAGTACCCCTCACGCCTTAGCCGATAGACTTCCTGTATCTGATTCATTCCTATCGCCTATGCATCAACCAAGATTGACTTCACGACAGATTTTGAGACCTCATCTGCCGCCTCATAAGTTGTGAATTGACCACGGGCATTATAGATAAAATCAACTCTGGTCTGCCTGCCGCCGACTTCAAAGATATATCGTTCTCGATAAGGCATATGCTGAACGCTAATGACAGCAATACCTGCCTGCTCACTTCGAGGGCGCACGACTTCTTCGTAAAAGCGTTTGAGAAATGGTTGGTCTTCTGGAAACAAACTACCTATTTCACTGTTGCCGATGGGGATGTTATGGGGAGAAGCCTGTAGAATGTCACGAGCCCGGTTGGCTAGGTTATTGTCAGTACCGAATGCAGGAAGTACCTGGACTGTAAATCTAGCTTTTAAACTGAAAGTCATGTGTAGTCTAGCCAACGCTTGACCTCTCCGAAGCCTGTACCGTACGTAGTATTTATTCGGCATTACCTCCACTGCTTCGACTTGAATGCCTTCTGCAGTCCATTGCTGGACTGCAGCACAATGCTTATTTCTCAAAAAGGCTAGCTCTGCAGGAAAGGCATCAAGAAAAGGTATCTCTTGATTTTCAGTCGGCTTTGGCTGAACAGCAGGAGCATTCGTGGGGCTGCTATCCCATGCCCCCACCGGTTGGGGATTTCCATCAAGTATCCCTGACCAAGGCGTCTTTTGCGGCAAGTTTACACCGCAGAGCTTGCGCCTAGCCCGAGTAATGGCTGTGTAAGCCCAGCGGAGCCCGTCACGGTCTGTCCGTTGGCTATCAAACACAACTACCGCTAAGTCCCATTCGCCACCTTGAGCTTTATGACAGGTGGCTGCATAGCCGAATTTGACTCGCAGTGCGTTGAAATATGGGTCCTCCAAAAGCATCTGAGTGAAAAGGGGCGTGTTAGCCTTTAAGTGCGGATTTCTACTCTTGAAGTCTACATATAAAGCTTTTTGTTCTTCAGGGGAGATGTCCCTAACATCACTGAACAATGCGTTTTCCAGTATCATGCACTCCATCTTCGTTTGCCCCATTATGGAATGCTCATAGGCTATTTCAACGCGCCGGAAGTTAAGTTCAACGTGTTTTTCCTTGCCCTCTGAATATATTTTTACGCGCCGCCGTATAGCATGATCATCTGCATTTAACACAACCGCCAGATCCCCGTTGAGCAAGCCTGTCATCCGGTTGTTTGCCACAATCATCAGATAGTCGCCACTCCTTAGCTGCTGATCGCCCGATCCGCCAAACAGGGCTGCTCTAATTAATAGATTGTACCGTAATGCAGAGTCATTGGTGTAGGTTATGCAAATAAGAGGGGGCGGGATTTCGGGCTTCAAGGGCTGATACACTTCAGCCCACAGCTTGCCTACACCTTCCGCTGTCGTGGATTCGATCTCGTCCTGGTGAGGTTTGATCACAAGCTCATTGAACTGTTCACGCTCGATGTTGTTGCGAATTCGTGTGGCTGCCGCCAAGATAGCGCTATCCGCTGCTTGTCGCACGACCTCCTTTAGGCAATATAACTCCGGCTCGATGTCATACTTGGATTTCATGTAGTTTGCGTCCAGCGCTGGGGAAGTGGACATGTTGACCGGCGGCAGTTGTGCCAGATCTCCCACGAAGATAATCTTCGTAAGGCGGGTCTTGTCGTACATGCCACTAAACTCGAACAGGTCTTTCAGGAGACGACCCGACCCAAAGCGAATGAACTCACCTTCGGATTCAGCGTCTGAAACCATCGAGGACTCGTCCACAATATAAACTATATTGGTCTCATCCGCTTCTGTTCTTTTGAGCTGGAAATAGAACTTGAAGTTTGAATGCTCAGCATCATTTTCGATCAACTCATCGAGGTTGTAAATACACCGGTGGATCGTGTTGGCCGGAATTCCTGTCTTATCCGTAAGAACGCGTGCAGCCCGTCCGGTCGGCGCCAGTAGTTGGACGACCATATTATTTTCCAGCAGCCAGCTTGCAATATGACCAATGAGAAAGGTCTTGCCTGTGCCCGCATATCCTTGCAGGATGAAGACTCGCCGATGTTTGCTATTAATGAAATCACGGATATATTCGAAGGCAACCTGCTGGTTAGAGGTAAGTTGCGCTACTTCGGCATTATTCATAAAATGACCCTCTTGCTTTCCTAGGGTTTTCGTTGCATCCTGCTTTATAACCCTATAGTCTGCAGCATCTCTCAAAAATGTATTTGGCTTACCATCTAAATTAAACGATTTCAGCAGAGAATATACCATAGCCTTTCCCTGTACGTCAATGTATAGGTCAGCAATTCCCAGGGCAATCGCGTACTTTTGCAAATTGACAGAAGGGGAAAGTTGAGTATGCTTTAGGGCATCACAAAACCAAACGGAGGATTCGGAAGATGGACACCAATATCGATGCAAGCATCAAGACCCACTTTGTGTCTTTGGAAGACCCGCGGTCTGAGATCAATCGCAAGCATGAGCTGCTGGATATCATCGTCATCGCCATCATCGCCGTGATCTGCGGTGCGAACGACCGGGAAGCGGTAGCGTTCTTTGCGCAGGGCAAAGAAGCGTGGCTGAAGACCTTTCTGGAGTTGCCCAATGGCATTCCCTCCCATGATACCTTTTGGCGCTTGTTTCGCCGGCCGGATGCGGAGCAATTCCGCTTATGCTTTAGTAACCGGATAGCAGCCATCAGTCAGGTGACACGAGGGCAAGTGATTGCCGTTGACGGGAAGACGTTGCGCCGTTCGTTTGATAAGAGCTTAGGCAAGGAAGCCATTCACATGGTGAGTGCTTGGGCTTCTGCGAACCACTTGGTGTTGGGGCAAGAGAAAGTGGCTGAGAAGTCGAATGAGATCACGGCTATTCCCAAACTCTTGCAATTGTTGGATGTGCACGGCTGCCCGGTGACCGTTGACGCCCCGGGCTGCCAGACCGAGATTGCCCAGACGGTTGTCGAGCAGGGCGCGGATTATCTGCTGGCGCTGAAAAAGAACC
>Ga0209101_1001671_pt1 | contig 15908 bp, 13 predicted proteins | sample ConPoolayeCmetaG_FD_185481 | JGI IMG/M metagenome (GOLD analysis project Ga0209101, IMG submission 185481) | Hot spring microbial mat communities from California, USA to study Microbial Dark Matter (Phase II) - Cone Pool mat layer C metaG... ...
CAAGACGGCGGGGATCATGGTTGCGACCAGGCCGAGGTCCTTGGCCTCGCGCATCACGGCGATCGCGGTCGGCACGTCCTCGATCGGGGTAATGGCAACGCCGAACAGCCGTCCGCGGCTGGTGGCACAGTATCCCGCCAACCACCGGTTGTAGGCGCGAGCCACCTCTGCGGCGAAGCGCTGGTCTTCGTACCCCGGCAGGCCAAGGGCGGCGCTCGGGAAGAGCACCATCGTGTCGATGCCCTCGCGGTCGGCATCGGCGAGCACACCGTCGACCGTGAAGGGATTGGCGCCACGATCGAGACACATGCCCTCGTCGAAGCGACAACCCGCGCCGGGCCCGCTCGACTGTGGGTACGGACGCCCCTCGATGACGAGGGCGGTCTCCTCCTCCGGCGTGGCGAAGCGGATGCGGTCGGGGAACCGTTCGATCAGCTCGGCCAGGAGCTCCCGGCCCTCGACAACGTGCGCATCGCTGTCGATCACTCGCGCCATCGTGACCTCCCTGCGCGTGTCGGCAGGCTCGTCGCTCCGGCATCGCGCGGGGGCGAGTGCTAGCCGAGCTCGTCCCCTCCGGTCAATCGTTCGATCACTGGCCCGGTCGAGCTGCGCGCGCCTTTGCGGTCGAGGGTCCTGGCGAGCTCCCGGGCCATGCCCAGGGCCTGTTCGAGGTGCCGGATCCCGACCGCCCGAAGTGGGGCGCCATCGGCCGCGCAGGACTCCAGCGCGGCGCGGGCGGCGACCAGCGTGTTGTGAATCTCGTGCATGGTGCCGCGTGCAAGGCTGCGCGCTTCGCTCAGGGCAGCCTCCAGCTGTGCATAAACGTGGTCGCGGCGCCGTCGCTCGAGCGCTGCGCTGGCGCTGGCCGCCACGATGCCGAGCAGCGGCAGATCTCCGGGACAGCGAAGGCCGCTCTCGGCCTGCTCGACGGCGGCGAGCACGCCGAGCAGCGAGCCGCGGGCACGGAGCGGTATGACGAGCGTCCAGCCGGCGAGCCGCCGGGCCAGCGCTGGCCGTGAGCGTCGGAGCTCCCGCGCGAAGGTCGGCCCGTCGAGGGCTGCGAGGATGCTGACCGCTGGCGGCGCCATCCCGATCACTGGTCCATGGAGACAGGTGGCCTGCGCCCCCCTGTACTCCCAGAGCGCACAGCGGCGGATGGCGGAGAGGGCCTCCAGGGCTTCCGCGAGTCGCAGGAGGGCGCCGGGACCGTTGCCCATGGCCGCGTCGAGCGCTGCATCGAGCAGCCGCCGGCGCTCGCCCTGGCTGTCGCCCCCGGTGAGGACCCGGTAGACGCAAGGCGCGCACAGCCGGCTCTCCGGGAGGGGGAACGGGGTGTAGGGTTGGCCGCACTCGCCACAGTGCGGCAGCGGGCTCGCCGAGACGTGTGGGTCAATGGCAGGCATGGCTGGTTCCGGACGGTGCAGCCGAATCCGTGCCAACCACATGGGCCGTGGGGTCTCGGCGTTCCGTCGTCCGGGGAGCCACCGCCGGACAGACGCGAACACGTCCGCACGTCCCTGTACGGGTCTCGCCCGGCGAGGAACGGTCAGCGCCCGCGAAAGACCGGCTTGCGTTTTTCCTTGAAGGCGCGGGTCCCCTCGCGGCAGTCCTCGGAGAGCGAGACCGGAATGCCGATCTCCATCTCCTTCTCGAGGGCCTGCTCCGGAGGGTATTCGAGGCCGGTCAGGACCGAGCGCTTGATGGCCTGCACCGCCAGCGGACCAGCCTCGGCGAGGATGCGTGCGTAGCGCATCGCCTCGTCCATCACCTGGGCTGGGGGGACGACCTTGTTGACGAGGCCCATCTGGAGCGCCCGCTCGGCCGAGATCTGCTCGCCCGTGAGCAGGATCTCCATCGCATGGCAGTAGGGGATCTGGCGCGGCAGGCGCACGGTCGAGCCCCCCATGGGGAAGAGGCTCCACTTCACCTCGGCGAGGCCGAAGCGGGCGTCGTCGCCGGCCACGCGAATGTCGGTGCACGAGAGGATCTCGGTCCCGCCGGCGACGCAGAAGCCGCGCACGGCGGCCACGATGGGCTTCCAGACCTTGTAGTTCCGCAGCAGCCCCTTGTAGATGATCGTGTGATCGGCCAGGACGCGCTGGTCGAACTCGGTCTCCGGCGGGCGCAGCCCCTGCATCATGCGCACCAGGCGATCGAGGTCGGCGCCGGCGCAGAATGCCTTGTCGCCTGCGCCCGTGAGCACGGCGACGCGCACGTCGGGATCGTCGTTGATGTCCTGCCAGGCGTCCGCGAGCCGGCAGAGCATCTCGGTGTTGATGGCGTTGCGCACCTCGGGCCGATTGAGCGTGACGGTGGCGATCCCGTCCCGCTGCTCGTACAGCACGGCGGGCTCGCTCATACCGCTGCTCCGACGATCCACATGGCGAAATACTGCGCGCCGCCGCCGTAGGCGTGCCCGAGGGCGTGCTGGACGCCATCGACCTGGTGCGCGCCCGCACGCCCCATGACCTGGAGCGCGGCTTCGCCGAGACGCAGCATGCCGGATGCCCCGATCGGATTGGTGCAGAGCACCCCGCCCGAGGGATTGACGGGCAGATGGCGGCCGAATCGCTGGTCGCCGCGATCGATGACTTTCCAGCCCTCGCCCTCGGCGCAGAAGCCGAGATTCTCGAGCCACATGGCCTCGAACCACGAGAAGGGTACGTAGATCTCGGCGGTCTGGATCTCGGCCCAGGGATTGTGGATGCCCGCCTGGGCGTAGACGTGTCGCGCGCAGACCTTGCCGGCGAGCGGGCTCACCTGATCGCGCCCGGGGACCCACATGGCCTCGGCATACGACGCGGCACCCTTGATCCACGCGGGTTTGCGTGGCCCACGGCGCGCTTGTTCCTCGTTGGCGATGACCAGGGCCACGGCGCCGTCCGAGGAGGGGCAGGTCTCGAGGTAGCGGATGGGCTCCCACAGCATGGGAGAGCTCATGACATCCTCGATGGTCATGGGCTCGCGCAGGTGCGCGTACTCGTTGCGCGCAGCGTTCTCCCGCGCGTTGGCCGCGATCATCGGCCCGATGTGCATCGGCGCGCCGGTCTTCTTGATGTAGGCGCGGCAATAGGGCGCGAAGAACCCGCCGGCACCGGCGACCAGCGGCGGCGTGAACGGCAGCGAGGGCGAGAGCGCCCACATGGTGTTGCCTTCCGACTGCTTCTCGAAGGCCACGGCGAGCACGCGGTCGTAGAGGCCCGACTGGACGTGAACCGCCGCGGCGATGGCCGTGGACGCACCGACCGAGCCGGCCGTGTGTACGCGGAGGACGGGCTTGAGATGGCCGCCGAGCGCGCCGACGAGGAACTGCTCGGGCTGGGCGACACCCTCGAGCATGTCGGGGGCCTTGCCCACGATGACCGCGTCGATGTCGCGGTGCTCGAGGCCGGCATCGAGAAGGGCACGGTCGATCGCCTCGCGCACCAGACCCGGGATGCTGCAGTCGGATCGCCGTGCGGCGTGTTTGGTCTGGCCGACGCCGACCACCGCCACCGGACGCTTCATCGCCACCTCCGCTCGGTGCCGAGCACGAAGCAGACGTTCTGCTGCAGGCAGTGTCCCTGCGCGCCGTGCGCAATGGCGTGGGACGCCTGGGGGAGCTGTCGCGCGCCGGCGCGCCCCGCCAGTTGCCGGAAGGCCTCGCCGAGGCGGATGGCCCCCGTGCTCATGATGGGGTGCCCGCAGAGCGGCCCTCCGGAGGGATTGACGACTGGGCCGTCAGGGCTGCGTCCGTCGAGTCCCAGGGCGTCGAGCAGAATGAGCTCTTCGACGGGCGTCGTCGCCGAGAGTTCGATCAGGTCGACCTCGGCGGCGCTCGCGAGGCCTGCCAGCGCCAGTGCCCGCTCGGCCGCCAGCCGCGCCGAGGCACTGCGGCTCAGGTCGCGGGCGCCGAGCGTCTGCAGCTCGCTTGCGTGATGCGCGCCGTGGATCCACACCGGTCGCTCGCACAGCCGTTCGGCCACGCCCTCGGCGGCGAGCACCAGGCAGGTGGCGGTCTCGCCCAGCGCGGGGAGATAGCTCTCGCGCAAGGGGCGCACGTGGAAGGGCGCACGCTGCAACACTTCCGCGGGAACGGCCTCGCGCAGCTGGGCGTCGGGATTGCGGGCCCCGGCAGCCCGGTTGCGGGCGACGATCCGGGCGAGATCCGCGTCGGTGATCCCGGTGCGCGCCATGTACGCGCTCGCCTGCAGCGCGCTGGTCGAGATCGGGTCGAGACCGAGGGGCGCATGGTAATAGGGGTCGAGGGCCAGGTTGAAGATGCGTTCGGGCTGCCCCTCGCTCGTTTTGCCATGCGTGGCCACGAGCACCGAATCGACGTCGCCCGCCTGCAGCTTGACCCAGCCGTAGTAGGCAGCGAACGCCCCGTCCATCTCGAGGTGCAGATCCTGCCGAGGCGGCCAGGAGCCCATCACATCCAGCGCTGCGACGAAGCCGAAGGGGCGACCGTCCAGGTAGTCGGTCGATGCCGAGATCTGGTACTCGACGGCGTCTCGCTCGACGCCCGCCTGGGCGAGGGCCTCGCGGACGACGGGATACAGCATCTCCGTGGCCATGCGATGCTCGTCGCGCGTCACGATGGGACGCTGCGCGAAGGCGACGATGGCGACATTGCGCAAGGAGGCGGTCACAGGCGGTTGATGAACGACTCGAGGGGCGCGGCAGGCTCGCCCGTTGGACGAAAGTACAGGATGTCGTCGTGCGCCCCCTGCCGCTCGCCGTCGGGCTTCCACACCGCTTCGACGCGCATCCCCATGTGCACGTCCTCGGCGCGACATTCCTGGATCAGGGCGAAGATCGAGATGTCCGCCCCGTCGAGCGCGACGGAGGCCGCCACGTACGGTAGGTCTATGCTGCGCCCGATCACGGGGATGTTCACCACGCAGAAGGTCGTGACCACGCCGCGGTCGGGCAGCTCGACGAATTCCGTGCACGGGGCGAAGCTCTCGGGAGAATTCGGCAGCGGAGGGATGAAGACCTTGCCGGTCTTCGAGCAGCGCGAGCCTAGAATCTTGCGGTCCTTGAAGGCGCGGAGCTGGCGAGCACGGTAATCGCCGGCCACGTAGCAATAGGGCAGGCGCACCGTGGTCTCGATGTACTTGACGGGATCGGCAGGTGGCTCGTGCATGACGGTCACAGCGGCCGGAAGCGGGCGATGTCGAGGATGCTTCCCGTACGCTCGCCGTCGGCTCGCCATACCGCTTCCACGCGCGAGCCGACGGCGATGCCCTCGTAGCCCTCGGTGACGATGTGCGCGAGCGCCGTGTCGGCGCCGTCGAGGCGGACGAGCACGAAGGCGAAGGGCGCCTCGCTCGGATGGAGGCCAGCCAGGGGACGTTCGACCACGGCCACGGCGGTCACGGTTCCCTGAGGACCGACCGCCACCCACGCCCCCTCGCCCGAGCCATCGACCTCGGAGTATCCCATTGGCGGCACCGTGACGCCGCTTCCCGCGAGCCGCTGCCCCCAGATCTGGCGCTGGTCGCGCAGGCCGGCGAGAAAGCGCCCGATCGTCGGCCCGGTCGAGTGCTTGTAGGGAAACTCGAGGATTTGCTCCTGGAACATCGGCTCGATGGGCTCGAGGGCCGGCATGCCCGCGGTGGTTAGGATGCCAAACGGACGTTTGTCAATCGGCGGCGCCTGGGAAGGTGCGTCGAGGGGCGCCCCGTCCATGCTGCGGGGTCGCCCACGCTTGCGTGGCCCGCGCTCGCTGTGCGATCGGCACCAGGTCCGCGACCCGTGCCGTCCATGAGCGCCTCCGTCTCGCCGTCCCTCCCACCGAAGCGACGCCTGGCGATGCTCCTGCGCCTACTCGGGACGCGTTGCGCACGACCGAAGCCGCGCACGATCCCCGCGCTCGCGGTCAGCCACCTGCCGCCGGTCCGCGGGCGGCTCGAGATCGTGCGCGACGCGCGCGGCATTCCGCACGTCTACGCCGAGGATCGGCGGGATCTCTTCGCTGCGCTGGGCTGGCTTCAGGCTGCGGATCGGTTCTTCTTCATCGACTCGCTGCGGCACCTGGGCGCCGGCCGGCTCTGCGCGCTCGTCGGCGACATTGCAGCGCCGCGGAGCGACCCTATCCTGGGCGGGAAGCGCATGGCCGATGTGGATGGGTTCGTGCGCCCGCTGGCCTTCGAGGCCCAGAGTCGGGTCGATCTGGCCCGGCTCGAGCCCGAGACAGCGGCGCTGCTCGAAGCCTTCGCCGAGGGAGTCAACGCCGCGCTTGTGGCCATGCGCGGGGTCTATCCTCCCGAGTACCTGCTCGCCGGTCCCGTCCGCCCCTGGCATCCTGCCGACGCCCTCCTCGCGGCGCGGGCCTGCGCGTTCGTGGTCTCGCTGACGCCCTTCGAGAACGAGCTGGTCTTCGACGCGGTCCGTGGCCGGCTCGGCGACGATCTGGCGCGCCGGCTCTACCCCGATGCGCCCTGGGATGCCGTGCCGACGAGCTACCGTCCGCGCGGGGCGGTGCCGGAGCCCGAGCTGCCGATCCAGGGGACGGGGGGAGGCAGCAACAACTGGGCGGTCAGTGGGGCGCGGAGCGCGAGTGGCGTTCCCCTGTTCGCCAGCGATCCCCACGTGCCATTCGTCCCGCTGCCGACCTTCTGGTACCACGTGCACGCCGAGGCGCCCGGTCTGCGCGTGCAGGGCGGGATGCTCCCGGGATGTCCGGTGTTCGGCTTCGGCCACAACGGGGCGGTCGCCTGGGGTCCCACCACCGGCTTTCGCGATGCCTGGGATCTCTATCGCATCCATCGGCTGCCGGATACCCCCGCCTTCTACCGTACGGCGAACGGTCCCGCGCCGATCACCGCGCACCGCGAGGTGCTCCAGGCACGATTCGGGCGCCGCGTGACCATTGCCTGGGAGTCGTGCCAGCACGGCATCCTCTATCCGGCGTGGCGACATCACGATGGCACCGAGCTCGCGGTACGCCACGTCTCCAGCGATCTCGCGCGCTGGTTCGAGGGCTGTCTCGCGCTCGCGGCCTCGCAGAGCGTCGCGGAGCACCGCGCAGCGCTCGCGGCGATGCACGAGGGACCTTTCGACTTCAACCATGTCTACGCCCATCGCGACGGGCACGTCGGCTGGGAGCTCTACGGTCGAACGCCGCAGCGGCCCCGCGACGGGTTGTTCGTGCGCGATGCGCACGATCCCGACGGCGACTGGCTGGGCTGGATTCCCTTCGAGGCCATGCCCAAGCAGCTCGCCCCCGAGCGCGGGTTTGTCGGGACGGCCAACTCGGCCACGTCCCCCGACCACACCCGGGTCTTCACGACCGTGCACTGCGAGCCCCGCTACCGCACCGATCGCATCGAGGCCGTACTCGGGGCGAGCACGGCGCACACCCTCGAGAGCTTTGCGGCACTGCAGCGCGACGTGCTCGCGCAGCACGTGCCACGGCTGCGCGACGCGCTGCTCGAGATGCTGCGCGCGGAGCCGCTCGAGGGCGATCTCGCGCAGGCCGTCGAGACGCTTCGTGCCTGGGACGGCAGCTTCGACGTCGACTCGAGCGGCGCTGTCATCTTCGGGCTGCTGCAGCACGAGCTGCCCGGACGGGTGTTCCAGCCCCTGCTGGGGCCGGCGCTCGGGCGGCGCTACGCGGCTGGTCGCCGGGCGATCCCCCGGCTGCACGCGCTGCTGCTGGACGCCGACGATCCACTCCGGACCGACATCGAGCGGGCCGTCGCGAAGCCCCTGACCCGGGTCATACGCGAGGCGTTCGCGGCAGTCGTGCGGCGCCTCGAGCGGGTTCAGGGTGGGGATCCAGCGCGCTGGCGCTGGGGTGCGCTGCACCGCATCTGGCTCGGGACGCCGGTCGGCCTCGTGCCGCTGCTGGGCACGCCCTTCGTGGCGCTCGAGGACGCCTTCCCCGGCGACGAGTACACGGTCAGCCCCTCGCGCGCGATTCCGCTGCGTGGGCGGCTCTACGCCTTCGTCGGGGCGACGAGCCGCTTCCTCTGCGATCTGTCCCGACCGGACGAGGGCCTCTGGGCGCACTCGGCGGGGCCGAGCGCGGAGCCCCGCACGGCCTTCTTCGCGAGCCTCTCGCGGCCATGGTGGCGCTTCGAATACTTCCGCTCCGCTCTCTGGGCGGCGAGCGAGGTGCCCGAGGGCGTCGAGCGGTTGATCGTCGAGCGCGCCGTCAGGCCAGGCCCGCGCGCCGCGGCCGGTGCGCCCCGGGCCTAGGCTGCCGGTCGCCGGGGCGCCCGCTCGGCCGACGGCTGGTCGAGAGCGCGGCGTGCCACCACGCGGTAGAGCGCGAGATCGGCGCGGCGGGTGCGCCACCAGTAGCGGACCGTGCTGCCCGGCCAGTTGTTGGTGATCGTTCCCGCGGCGTTCTTGTACCAGCTCCGCGCGCTCGCGGCCCACACCGTCGTGGCCAGCTCCCGCTGCACCTCCGCGTTGTACGCCTCGAATACCTCGGGCCGCAGGTCGATCCAGGCAGCGTCCCGCGCATCCATCTGCTCGAGGCAGTCGAGAATGTAGGCCGTCTGGCATTCGATCATGAAAATGATCGAGTTGTGACCGAGGTTCGTGTTCGGCCCGTACATCATGAAGAAGTTCGGGAATCCTGGCACCGTCAGGCCGAGATACGCCTGCGGGGTTTCGGCCCACTGGCTGTGCAGCGAACGACCGGCCAGTCCCTCGATGCGCATCGGGGCGAGGAACGCGCTGGCCTCGAAGCCGGTCGCGAGGATGATGACGTCCACGGGCAGGCGGCGGCCGTCGCGAAGCACGATCGCCTCCTCGTCGATGCGCTCGATGCCCGTCGTCACGAGCTCGACGTTGGGCCGGGTGAGGCTCTGATAGTAGTCGTCGGAGATGAGGAGGCGTTTGGCTCCGACCGGGTAATCGGGCGTCAAGGCTGCACGCAGCGTCGGGTCGGCGATGTGGCTGTGCAGATATGCCTCGCACGCCCGCTGCACGAGACGGCTCAGGACGCGGCTGCGCTTGAAGACCGGGAAGCGCAGCTCGTGGAGCAGCCAGATCCACCAGCGGTAGAGTCGGGCGAGCCACGGATAGCGCGCGAAGCGGCGCTTCGTGCGCTCGCTGTAGGCCCGATCGTTGCGCGCCATCATCCAGTTCGCGCTCCGCTGGAGGACGTAGAGCTGCCGCACGACCTTGGCGATCTGCGGAATGAACTGGATGGCGCTGGCCGCGTTGCCGATGACGGCGACGCGCTGGCCTGCAAGGTCGTGGCGATGATCCCAGCGAGCCGAGTGGAAGCAGGCCCCGGCGAAGCGTTCCAGACCGGGAATGGGCGGAATGTGAGGGCGGTTCAGCTGGCCGACGGCGCTCACCAGCACGTCGGCGAGGTGTTCCTCGCCGCGGTCAGTCTGCAGGCGCCACACCGCCTCGCGCTCGTCGAAGCGCGCAGCGGTCACCTCGGTGCCGAAGCGGATATGCGGCAGCAGGTGGTACTTCCGCGCGCAGTGCTCCATGTACTCGAGGATCTCCGGCGCCGGTGCCCACTTGCGCGACCAGTCGGTCTTCTGTTCGAAGGAGAAGCAGTACGCGAAAGACGGCACGTCGCAGGCGGCCCCCGGGTACTGGTTGTCGCGCCAGGTGCCGCCGAGCTGCTGGGCCTTCTCGAAGATGGTGAAGGAGGCGATCCCTCGCCGCTCGAGCTGGATGCCGAGGCAGAGCCCCGAAAACCCCGAGCCGATGATGGCGATCCGGCGCGGCGGCCTTCCTCGCTGCTGTGCGTTCGGGTGTTTCACGGGTACAAGCCCCCTCCTCACGAGTAGCCGCGGTGTCCGAGAAAGGAAAGGTGCAATCGCGCCGGGGAGTTGATAGTTTCGGCCATCGCATGAGCGGCACGGGACCGTGGCGGGTTCGTCGGGGCATCGCCAGCGTGCACCTGCTCGTTCAGCTCGCGCAAGAACGCGGATGCGATCCGCAGGCGTGCCTGGCCGGTTCGGGGATCAGCATGCGCACGCTGCGCGACCCTCACGCCGAGATCGAGGCGCGCCGCGAGCTCACCGTGGTGCGCAACCTCCTGCGGCTGACCGCCAACCCCCCGGGCCTCGGACTCGAGGCGGGGCGACGCTACCGACTGACGACCTACGGCTTGTGGGGGTACGCGCTCTTGAGCAGCCGGACGCTGCGGAGCGCGGCCGAGCTGGCCATGCGCTACCTCGATCTGACCTTCGCCTTTGCCCGCTTTCGCGCCGAGAGCCGGCCGCGGGAATTCCGCATCCTGCTCGACGAGACGGACATCCCGAGCGACTGCCAGCAGTTTCTCCTCGAGCGCGATGCGGCGGGAACCGTGGCCCTGTACCGCGACGTGTTCCTCGGAGACATTCCCCTGCGGCGCGTTGGCTTTCGCTTCGCGCGCCCGGCCTACGCCAGCCGATTCGAGGAGTACTTCAACGGGCCCGTCGCCTTCCGGCAGCCGGAGAACGAGATCGTGATCGACGCAGCCATTGCGGACCGGCCCTTGCCGCAGGCACACGAGCACACGGCTCGTCTGTGCGAGGAGCAATGCCGGGCACTGCTCGATCGCCGGCGCACCCGCCTCCCGGCGAGCGAGCTCGTGCGCTACCACCTCGTCCGTCCGGGCGCTCGGACCACGATCGGGGCAGTGGCTCGATCCATGGGCGTCGCGCCCCGCACGCTCCATCGTCGCCTGGCCGCGGAAGGGACGAGCTTTCGCCAGCTTCTCGCCGAGGTACGCCACATGCTTGCCGAGGAGCTGCTCGCCCAGCGCTTGAGCGTCGGCGAGGTGGCCGAGCGCCTCGGCTACGCCGAGCCGGCCAGCTTCATTCATGCCTTCAAGCGGTGGACGGGGGGGCCGCCGGGCGCGCATCGAGTGGCCGGCTGAACGGGCCCCTCGTTGGGGCGCCCCGCGGCAGGGCTGGACGGACGCGGCGCGGTGAGCCACGCTGCAGTGCATGAGACAACCTGCGGTCTTGCTCCTGGTCGTGGTGGCGGTCGCGGGATGTGCGAGCGGACGCGGTGCGGTTTCGCCTCGTGCGCCGGAGCTTCCGCCGGCCCACGGCGCCGCCGGTGAGACGATGGCGGTCGAGGAGGCGACCTTTGCCTTCGCGCCGCCCGATGGTCTCGTCTGCCACGAACGGCGGCGGCAGGTCGTCCGCAAGGATGCGGGAACGGCCGGGGGCACGACGGAGGATGTGACCGACGCGGTCGTGCGCCACCGTTTCGTGCGGACGCCCGCGGGCTGGCGGGTCACGAGCCAGACGCTGTCGGCCGAGGTCGTGCGCAACGGCACGCCGGTCACCGATCCCGTGACCGCGGCGCTCGTCGGACGCGAGCTCGTGTACGAGGTCGGCGAGGACGGCGCGCTCCGGGCGGTGCGGGGGCTCGAAGATCTCGGTGAGGCGGCAGCACGCTTTGCCACCCCCGATCTGCGGGACGTCTTGCGTCGTATGCTCGATCCCACGATCCTGGCCGAGCGCGAGCGCACCGAATGGCAACGGCGCATCGCCGATCTCGTGGGTCGGCGCGTGCGCGTCGGAGAGATCTGGGAAGGGCAGGCCGAGATCGGGAGCCAGAGCGGATCGATGCCGGTCGTCACGCTGACGCGCTTCAGCCACATCGCGCCACGGGACGGCCGGATCCTGGTGAGACTCGACTTCGCCTATGCCGAAGATCGCGAGACGGCGCGCCGCCGCCTGGAGGAGACCGACCGGGTCGGGGCGGGCCGCCAGCCGGCGGTGGCGGTGCGGGCGGGCCAGGACTCCCGACCGGTGGTGATCGGCGGGGGCAGCCGGCTGATCGAGGCGAGCACCATGACCGTGCTCTCCGAGCAGCTGCGGCAGGTGACGGTCGCCTCGACGGAGCTCGCGGGCATGGGCCGCGTGCGCCTCGAGCGCACCGACGCGCGGGAATCCACCTTCGATTGCACAATCCCTGGCATGGCGCGGTAGCCGCGACCTGTCGAGGTGTGCAGGGCGTTCGACACGGGCTTGCGCCGTGGCAACGGCGGTGGTTGTGTCCGGCCTGAAGCGGAGGTCATCGCATGCACGCACCGCGCACCCCCGAAGCCGAGACGCACGTCGTCTTCAACCAGTCGGGACCCCTCGAAGGGCACAATCTCTACCTCGGGGACCGGGCCTTGCGCGACGCCGTGGCCCGGGAAGGCGCGGGGTGGGCGGAGGGCGAGCTGCGGCGCTACGGGGCTGTCTGTGGCGAGGCGGCCACGATCGAGCTCGGCTTCCTGGCGAACGAGGTGCGCCCCCAGCTCTACACGCACGACCGCTTCGGCTACCGCGTCGACCTGGTCAAGTATCATCCCGCCTACCATGCGCTGATGCGCCTCGCCCTCGGCGAGGGGCTCCACAGCAGCCCGTGGACCGATCCGCGCCCCGGCGCCCACGTGGCCCGTGCGGCCAAGTACTACCTGCACACCCAGGTCGAGGCGGCCCATTGCTGCCCGGTCACGATGACCTTCGCGGCGGTGCCGACGCTGCGGGCAACGCCGTCTGTCGCGGAGGCGTGGCTTCCGAAAGTGTTAGCCCGCGACTACGACCCCCGCGACGTGCCTGCTGCGAGCAAGGCTGCCGTCACGGTCGGCATGGGCATGACCGAGAAGCAAGGGGGGTCCGATGTCCGGTCGAACACCACCCAGGCGACACCGCTGGAGGGTCGTGGGCCGGGCGAGGCGTACCTGCTGGTCGGTCACAAGTGGTTCCTATCGGCGCCGATGTGCGATGCCTTTCTCATGCTGGCGCAGGCCCCGGCCGGCCTGAGCTGTTTTCTCGTGCCGCGCTGGCGACCGGATGGGCAGAGGAACCCCCTGCACGTGCAGCGCCTCAAGAACAAGATGGGCAACGTCGCCAATGCGTCGAGCGAGGTCGAGCTGCGGGGCGCGCTCGGGTGGCTGGTCGGCGAGGAAGGGCGCGGGGTGCGGACCATCATCGAGATGGTTGCGCTCACCCGTTTCGATTGCATGATCGGCTCGTCCGCGGGGCAGCGCCAGGCTGTCGCCCAGGCGGTGCACCACGCGGCACGGCGGGTCGCATTCGGCAAACGGCTGATCGATCAGCCGCTGATGCGCAACGTGCTGGCGGATCTCCAGCTGGAGGTCGAGGGCAGCGTCGCGCACACCCTGCGCATTGCGCGCGCCCTCGACCATCCCGAGGATGAGCGCGAGCGCGCGCTGGTCCGGCTCGGCACGGCAGTCGGCAAGTACTGGATCTGCAAGCGCACGCCGCAGCACGCCTACGAGGCCATGGAATGTCTCGGAGGCAACGGCGTGATGGAAGACTGCATCATGCCGCGGCTCTACCGCGAGGCGGTGATCAATCCGATCTGGGAAGGCTCGGGGAACGTCCAGGCGCTGGACCTGCTTCGGGTCATGGGGCGGACGCCGCGGGCCGTGGAAATCTGGTTCGAGGAGCTCGGGCGGAGCCGAGGCGGCCATGCCCTGCTCGATGCGGCGCTCGATCGCCTCGAGGCCATGCTGCGAGACCCGGCGGAGATGGATTACCGGGCGCGTGCCCTGCTCGATCAGCTCGCCCTGACCTTCCAGGCGCACCTGCTGCTGCAGGCCGGGAACACCCCCGTCGCCGAGGCCTTCATCGTCTCCCGGCTCGGCAGCAGCGGAGACCGCCACTACGGCACGCTTCCGCGCGGCATCGACGTGCAAGCCATTCTCGAGCGGGCCGATCCGCATGGTGGCGAGTAAGGGGGGCGTATGCCTGGGATCCTCGCGGGTCTGCGGATCGTCGAGGGCTCGGCCTTCGTCGCCATGCCGCTCGGCGGGATGACGCTGGCGCAGCTCGGCGCCGACGTCATCCGCTTCGATCCCATCGGCGGTGGTCTCGACTACACGCGCTGGCCCGTTACGCTCGATGGGCAGCACAGCCTCTTCTGGGCCGGGTTCAACAAGGGGAAGCGCTCGATCGCGATCGACTTTCGCACCCCGCGGGGGCAGGAAATCGTGACCCGGCTCATCTGCGCGCCTGGCGAGAACGCGGGGCTCTTCGTGACGAATTTCCCTGCCCGGGGATGGCTCGATTACGCGACCCTCCGCCGGCATCGCGCGGACCTCATCATGGTCAACCTGGTCGGCCGCCGCGACGGCAGCTCGGAGCTCGATTACACGGTCAATCCCCAGGTCGGTTTCCCGCTGGTGACCGGACCCACGACCTGGCCCCGGCCGGTCAACCATCTGCTGCCCGCCTGGGATTGCATTGCGGGCCAGATGGCCATGGTCGGCCTGCTCGCGGCCGAGCGACACCGGCGACTCACCGGCGAAGGGCAGCTCGTGCGCATCGCGCTCAAGGACGTGGCCCTCGCCATGCTGGGACACCTCGGCAAGATCGCCGAGGTCATGATCAACGACGCCGATCGCCCGAAGGACGGGAACTACCTCTACGGGGCGTACGGCCGGGACTTCGGAACGCTCGATGGCAAGCGACTCATGGTCGTCGGACTCACGCGTGCGCAGTGGACGAACCTCGTGCGCGCGACCGGCCTCGGCGAGGAGCTCGCGGCACTCGGCAAGCGCCTGCATCTCGATCTCGACAACAAGGAGGGCGATCGTTTTCGCGCGCGTCGGGAGATCTCGCGCATCCTCGAACCGTGGTTCGCCACGCGCATGCTGTCGGAGATCCGCCGCATCTTCGAAGAGTACGGGGTGACCTGGGCGGAGTACCGCACCGTGCGCCAGGCTATCGAGAAGGATCCCGACTGCTCGACGGCGAATCCCATGTTCGCGATGGTCGAGCAGCCGGGTGTGGGAACCTACCTGATGCCCGGGTCGCCACTGGAGTTCAGTGCCGTGGATCGACTGCCTCCGGCCCGTGCGCCCAAGCTCGGCGAGCACACCGACGAGATCCTCGCCGAGGTGGTGGGGCTCAGCGAGGCCGAGATCGCTCGCTTGCACGACGACCGGATCGTCGCCAGCGCGGAATCCTCCGCATTCATCACGCGCGTGGACTGAAGTTGCCGCGGGGCCGGCGCTCGGGCGATCTCAGCTGGTGCTGGCCGGTCGGGCGGCGGGCGCTCGATCGGCCGAGATGCGGTCGGGTGACGGTGCAAGCGTTTCGTTGAGGAGCGTCGGTGCGAACAGGGTCCGCGCGTTCAGCACAGCTGCCACGTACGGTTCGGCCACCGTGTAGCGGCCGTGCGCTCGCAGGGCCCCGAGTCCCTGGTAATAGGCGGCCAGCGCATCCTCGAGGCTGTCGGTCTGCTCGAGCAGATAGCGCAAAAAGCGCGCGCTCATGCGGATGTTCTCCTCTGGCAGCCAGGGAGGCGGGGCGAGCGCCACGTCGGGCCGGCATTCTCCGCTTGCCGGCGTCTCGAGAGCGAGCTGCAGGTCGACGGGTGTTTCGCCGAGGAGCACAGGCTCCGCTGCTGCGGGCGGACCAGCCAGGGTCCCCGCAATCAGCATCGCAATGGCCATCGAGGGCGAGAGCCAGTTGCCTGCCATGGCCGGGCGCGACCGGGTTCCCTAGCCAAGCTGGCCTGCGCAGATCAACCTCTCGGTGCAGCGCGAGGACGCAACATTGTCCTTGCGGCCTGACGGGGGCTTTCCTAGCATCCGCTCCTGTGACCGTGCGGTCTGCGGCCGAGCCGACGACGAGGGTACGGTGAGCGCGTCTCGCGGCCTCCTGGGCTTGCTCATCGTTATCGCCGGAGTGGCGGTCTACGCCAACGGGCTTCAGGCTGACTTCCACTTCGACGATCACCTGAACATCGTCCTGAACGCGGGGATCCGCACGCTCCCGCCCGGCGAGCCGGTGCCAGTGGCGCTGTTGCGGCGGCCGGTGGTGCGCTGGTCGTTTGCGGTGAACTACGCGTTGGGGGGGCTCGATCCGCGGGGCTATCGGGCGACGCGAGCGATCGCCGCGGATCCCCACCTGCACGTCGCTCATCTGCATCTCGGTCTCGCCCTGGAGGCAATCGGGGAGGAGCGAGACGCCGTCGCCGCGCTCCGC
>Ga0209101_1001672_pt1 | contig 15895 bp, 17 predicted proteins | sample ConPoolayeCmetaG_FD_185481 | JGI IMG/M metagenome (GOLD analysis project Ga0209101, IMG submission 185481) | Hot spring microbial mat communities from California, USA to study Microbial Dark Matter (Phase II) - Cone Pool mat layer C metaG... ...
GGATACGGACTGGCGTGTTGGGGAAAGTGGTGTATAATACCCACCGGGTTGGGCACGTTCAAACGCCCCGAATCCCGACTGAGGGATTGAAACCTTCGATCTTCCGTGGATACGCGGAAGAGGGAGGAGTTCAAACGCCCCGAATCCCGACTGAGGGATTGAAACGGTAAAAATCGGATATATCAAATAACGTGGGCTGCCTGTTCAAACGCCCCGAATCCCGACTGAGGGATTGAAACACGATAACAGGAACCACCATCATCCCCTCCATCGTGGGTTCAAACGCCCCGAATCCCGACTGAGGGATTGAAACACTCGTATAGGCGGCAGCGCGGACATCATCCTCAAGTTCAAACGCCCCGAATCCCGACTGAGGGATTGAAACTTACAGATGTTCTTGGGCTGTCTGGGGGCCATATGTAGTTCAAACGCCCCGAATCCCGACTGAGGGATTGAAACTTGGCGACGACCACCGGCTTTGTGCCCCGGATTGAGTTCAAACGCCCCGAATCCCGACTGAGGGATTGAAACATCCGGCTCGTACGCGTCCAACATCGGCGTCGGCGTGGTTCAAACGCCCCGAATCCCGACTGAGGGATTGAAACTGCCGAATTGTTGCACTAATGCTTGTAATTGTACGATGTTCAAACGCCCCGAATCCCGACTGAGGGATTGAAACTCCGGGGGGCCCCTGTTGCCTATCGCTGGGAACTTGGGGTTCAAACGCCCCGAATCCCGACTGAGGGATTGAAACATCATCGGTCCAGCGGGTAGGGAATCTCATTCCCTCCAGTTCAAACGCCCCGAATCCCGACTGAGGGATTGAAACTTTCCCGGGGCGGAAGTACGATTGGGCGGAGAAGATGTTCAAACGCCCCGAATCCCGACTGAGGGATTGAAACGTGCAAATCGCCCCCAGGTCCCGCACCGCCCTCAAGTTCAAACGCCCCGAATCCCGACTGAGGGATTGAAACCCGGTGAGCGTCAACGTCCAGGGAACGACGTTGGTCAGGTTCAAACGCCCCGAATCCCGACTGAGGGATTGAAACTGATACCGGAGAGGCCGAGTCGCTTATCGGGTTCTGCCGTTCAAACGCCCCGAATCCCGACTGAGGGATTGAAACTGAAGACCGGCACGCCGGTGCGCTCGTAGGTCGGGAGTTCAAACGCCCCGAATCCCGACTGAGGGATTGAAACTTTGCCAGGTATGCCCTGGCGCAAGACCCATCGCCGGTTCAAACGCCCCGAATCCCGACTGAGGGATTGAAACACCTTTTCCCCTGACGGGGAGACTCTCTTTGAAATGGTTCAAACGCCCCGAATCCCGACTGAGGGATTGAAACACCGACTGCGCTGTCATCCCCCAGCCCTTCGGCGCGTTGGTTCAAACGCCCCGAATCCCGACTGAGGGATTGAAACTTGAAGGCGCTGGAAGAACTGGGTGGAAAAGCAACGTTCAAACGCCCCGAATCCCGACTGAGGGATTGAAACATTCCTGGCTTGGGGGACATCCTCAGCGTGGAAGCGGGTTCAAACGCCCCGAATCCCGACTGAGGGATTGAAACCAGACACTTTCCGCTGCGGCCTGTTGCGCCGGACGAAGTTCAAACGCCCCGAATCCCGACTGAGGGATTGAAACAGAATTCAAAGACTTCACCGCATTTCTCACATACCGCCAGTTCAAACGCCCCGAATCCCGACTGAGGGATTGAAACCTCCATGCTGCTGCATGAAGCCGTGTACCAGACCCTGGTTCAAACGCCCCGAATCCCGACTGAGGGATTGAAACTCCCCAGATGAAAACTGGGGAGCACGAACCGCTGCGTTCAAACGCCCCGAATCCCGACTGAGGGATTGAAACTACAGCATTTCCAACATCCCGGATGGCCCGGGGCTGGTTCAAACGCCCCGAATCCCGACTGAGGGATTGAAACCCGACACGGCTTTGCGGTGGCCTACCTCAACAACGGTGTTCAAACGCCCCGAATCCCGACTGAGGGATTGAAACATCCCCTTCGCATCGCCTCCCGGAGCAAGTCCGGGGTTCAAACGCCCCGAATCCCGACTGAGGGATTGAAACAACAAAGAAACTGGCGAGGTACAGGGTATCAGTCTCGTTCAAACGCCCCGAATCCCGACTGAGGGATTGAAACGGCAAGGCTCCCCGCCACCCGGCGGCCAGGGACCGAGTTCAAACGCCCCGAATCCCGACTGAGGGATTGAAACGGGTACATAAGCGCATCGCGGAACTCCTGGCGGGAGGTTCAAACGCCCCGAATCCCGACTGAGGGATTGAAACTTTACATGGGCAACCCGTTCATCCAGCCCTGGTGGGGTTCAAACGCCCCGAATCCCGACTGAGGGATTGAAACCCGCCGGGCCCGGACGGTGGTGGCGGAATAGGGAGGGAGTTCAAACGCCCCGAATCCCGACTGAGGGATTGAAACTCTCCCCGGCGAAGTGGCAGACCCTCCCGCTGCTGAGTTCAAACGCCCCGAATCCCGACTGAGGGATTGAAACCCGGTCCCGACGGTTGAGGCTGGTGCTCCATTCCCCACGTTCAAACGCCCCGAATCCCGACTGAGGGATTGAAACCGTCTGCGCCCGGCGGGAGTGGTCCGACTGCTTCTGCGTTCAAACGCCCCGAATCCCGACTGAGGGATTGAAACCGCGCGGGAATATCTACCTTGGAAGAGAACTGGCAATCGTTCAAACGCCCCGAATCCCGACTGAGGGATTGAAACCCCAGCGATGGCGCCAATTCCTGACCAGTCGGCGCCATTCGTTCAAACGCCCCGAATCCCGACTGAGGGATTGAAACCATCGCATCCAGCAGCGGTACGGCTTCCTCGCCGACGTTCAAACGCCCCGAATCCCGACTGAGGGATTGAAACAACGGCTGGAGCGAGTCCCCGCCCAGAGACCGCGAATGGTTCAAACGCCCCGAATCCCGACTGAGGGATTGAAACCGGGTCCTTGAGTTGACCAACGAAAACCAGCGAACAGGTTCAAACGCCCCGAATCCCGACTGAGGGATTGAAACAGTTGGCCGTATGCCACGCACCGGACGTGGCACTCTCTGGTTCAAACGCCCCGAATCCCGACTGAGGGATTGAAACCAAATCAATGCCGCGGCGCAGGCTGCTTTCCAAGACCGTTCAAACGCCCCGAATCCCGACTGAGGGATTGAAACCGGCAAATTGCGCGGTCAATAAGCCCATCTCCATTGAGTTCAAACGCCCCGAATCCCGACTGAGGGATTGAAACGCGGGTACTTCTGATTCTTTGCCCGTGTCGCTATTTGGTTCAAACGCCCCGAATCCCGACTGAGGGATTGAAACAATTGCGCTCGTCGTAATCCGGAATTCCGTCCCCGTCGTTCAAACGCCCCGAATCCCGACTGAGGGATTGAAACGCTGCAACGAACGGCACCGACGGCAAAAGCGCCCGGTGAGTTCAAACGCCCCGAATCCCGACTGAGGGATTGAAACCCCCGAATCGTCCAATACGAGGAACAGCGCCTCCACGAGTTCAAACGCCCCGAATCCCGACTGAGGGATTGAAACCTGCTACCCCCTCTCCAGCCCCCGGACTGCGATCGCTGGTTCAAACGCCCCGAATCCCGACTGAGGGATTGAAACAACCACCAGCGCCTCCGCTTCCTCCAGCAGGCCAGCAGTTCAAACGCCCCGAATCCCGACTGAGGGATTGAAACAGACGAACCTTTTCTTGGATCGCCATATCTGTATCGGTTCAAACGCCCCGAATCCCGACTGAGGGATTGAAACATGGTCACCCCGTCCCACCGGGCCTCCAAGCCGCACGTTCAAACGCCCCGAATCCCGACTGAGGGATTGAAACGACTCCATATCCCAGGACCTGGAGCATGTGGAGCATGGTTCAAACGCCCCGAATCCCGACTGAGGGATTGAAACACACCCGTCACGGGTCCCGCGCGCCATTCGCACCACGGTTCAAACGCCCCGAATCCCGACTGAGGGATTGAAACGACAACAGGAACCACCATCATCCCCTCCATCGTGGCAAGTTCAAACGCCCCGAATCCCGACTGAGGGATTGAAACTCACATCGTCGGGAAGGATATGGCGCGGCTGGCGGGCTGGTTCAAACGCCCCGAATCCCGACTGAGGGATTGAAACCCTTCCCGGCGCCGTGGATGACGCGGGCGCCGGGAAAGTTCAAACGCCCCGAATCCCGACTGAGGGATTGAAACATCAACAGACAAAAGGGTGAGAGGCAATATTCGCTGGTTCAAACGCCCCGAATCCCGACTGAGGGATTGAAACGGCAATCCGTCGGCTGGCCCAGATGTCCGATCGGGAAGTTCAAACGCCCCGAATCCCGACTGAGGGATTGAAACCCTCGGTGAGGGAGCGGATAAATCGCTCCCACACATCGTTCAAACGCCCCGAATCCCGACTGAGGGATTGAAACTGCGCGGCGGACGTCCACCCGCCGTTCTATTATCTGGTTCAAACGCCCCGAATCCCGACTGAGGGATTGAAACCTGATTTTCCAGTACAGTGGCGAGTTGATGTGTCCTGGTTCAAACGCCCCGAATCCCGACTGAGGGATTGAAACGAATCTTTTCTTCTTGCTCCTGATTGGCCAGCCATTCGTTCAAACGCCCCGAATCCCGACTGAGGGATTGAAACGCCACCACACGATACCACTGCCCAAAGAGATTTTGGGTTCAAACGCCCCGAATCCCGACTGAGGGATTGAAACTTCGGCTAATGTGGACAGCGATGGCCATGCCTTGCCGGTTCAAACGCCCCGAATCCCGACTGAGGGATTGAAACCTATCTGTAATGGTTTTCACGGTATTCCTCGCCAATCCGTTCAAACGCCCCGAATCCCGACTGAGGGATTGAAACCAAATGCACGCGGACCCCACTCTACAGTCCGCAGCGCGTTCAAACGCCCCGAATCCCGACTGAGGGATTGAAACTCCGGGGGGCCCCTGTTGCCTATCGCTGGGAACTTGGGTTCAAACGCCCCGAATCCCGACTGAGGGATTGAAACACACCTTCCTTTCTCTATCAGGATATCTCCTTCCTCGTTCAAACGCCCCGAATCCCGACTGAGGGATTGAAACGCCCGCCACGAGGCCCTGCGGATTGCCCAGGACGCGGGTTCAAACGCCCCGAATCCCGACTGAGGGATTGAAACTACATTTCGGTAACCGGACCCAGCAGGCGAAGGGATGTGGTTCAAACGCCCCGAATCCCGACTGAGGGATTGAAACTGCGACAGCCCTCATCAAAGTATCCACACTTCGCCCAGTTCAAACGCCCCGAATCCCGACTGAGGGATTGAAACATTCTTGATCATCTTGTGCCTCCTCTATGATGAAGATAGTTCAAACGCCCCGAATCCCGACTGAGGGATTGAAACCTCCACTTGTCCAGCCGCCGCTCACGACCGCTGGTTGGTTCAAACGCCCCGAATCCCGACTGAGGGATTGAAACAATCAGGTTGAAGCACCGGTTGCCTTTCCTGCTCTGGCGTTCAAACGCCCCGAATCCCGACTGAGGGATTGAAACCCTCGGTGAGGGAGCGGATAAATCGCTCCCACACATCGGTTCAAACGCCCCGAATCCCGACTGAGGGATTGAAACCACGACCGACGAAGGGAAGCGTCGCGCCCTGGCGGGTTCAAACGCCCCGAATCCCGACTGAGGGATTGAAACGTCCTGGTTGGCGGTGGTGCTCGGTCGGGCTGGGTATGCGTTCAAACGCCCCGAATCCCGACTGAGGGATTGAAACCCTGGCCTCGCGGCACATCCAGGTGTACGTGACCGGCATGTTCAAACGCCCCGAATCCCGACTGAGGGATTGAAACCCGTCGGGGTAACGGTCACCGTCGGTGCTGGCATTGGTTCAAACGCCCCGAATCCCGACTGAGGGATTGAAACCCGAATATCCTCCACCCACACGATGGGCCAATACCACGTTCAAACGCCCCGAATCCCGACTGAGGGATTGAAACGACGGTGGGCCCCAGCGCATTCCAGGCGCTGATGACAGACGTTCAAACGCCCCGAATCCCGACTGAGGGATTGAAACAAGAAGTCGCCTTGATGGAGTCCAGCGGTCATCCTCGGGTTCAAACGCCCCGAATCCCGACTGAGGGATTGAAACCCGCAGGCGCCGGAATGCCTCGGCCTCCTCCAGCGGGTTCAAACGCCCCGAATCCCGACTGAGGGATTGAAACTAAACGACGTTGTGCAACTCCTCCAGCATATCCAGAGTGTTCAAACGGCCCGAATCCCGACTGAGGGATTGAAACTCGTGCATGTTCCCAGCGAAAGGTCCGCCGGGCCGTGGTTCAAACGCCCCGAATCCCGACTGAGGGATTGAAACTGGACGTCTACCCTGCCGTCCTTCATCTGGGGCGGTGGTTCAAACGCCCCGAATCCCGACTGAGGGATTGAAACTACCTCGTACCCGGCCAGGCCGGAATGCGCGTCCGAAGTTCAAACGCCCCGAATCCCGACTGAGGGATTGAAACAGCACCAGTGGGCCGTCGGCACCGCGCGGGCTGACTGGTTCAAACGCCCCGAATCCCGACTGAGGGATTGAAACTTGGGCAAATAGTAACCGGTGACTAATGCTCTGGCAGTTCAAACGCCCCGAATCCCGACTGAGGGATTGAAACCTCCACGCGCTTGTGGAGCGCCTGGCCTTTCGCGTTCGTTCAAACGCCCCGAATCCCGACTGAGGGATTGAAACCTGTCGTCTTGTCGCTTGGGACAATATCCAGGTTTTGTTCAAACGCCCCGAATCCCGACTGAGGGATTGAAACGAAATTCTGGTTTGGGGAATTTTTGACGTCAGAAAGTTCAAACGCCCCGAATCCCGACTGAGGGATTGAAACCCAGGAACTTGCTCGCTTGAGCAAGTTCCGCTACCAGAGGTTCAAACGCCCCGAATCCCGACTGAGGGATTGAAACCCTCCACCTTCCGGGTTGCTGTTGAATTGTGGGGCTGGTTCAAACGCCCCGAATCCCGACTGAGGGATTGAAACCAAAACACTCCCACTCGCGTCTGGAGCGGGACGGGGGTTCAAACGCCCCGAATCCCGACTGAGGGATTGAAACCTTCTGAGTGCTGTCTGGGAAGGCAGATCCCTGATTCGTTCAAACGCCCCGAATCCCGACTGAGGGATTGAAACAAGTTGTCAATAGGTCTAAAGGACAAACTTCAAAAAGTTCAAACGCCCCGAATCCCGACTGAGGGATTGAAACGGAGACGGCTCCGGTCACGGCGGCCATCCCCAGGTCGTTCAAACGCCCCGAATCCCGACTGAGGGATTGAAACCCCCGCGATGAGATTTTCCCCGTCCGGCTGGCCCCTCGTTCAAACGCCCCGAATCCCGACTGAGGGATTGAAACCCCTGGCTTTTGAAATGGCGATATTCCTTGCTCAAAGGTTCAAACGCCCCGAATCCCGACTGAGGGATTGAAACCGCGCGGGAATATCTACCTTGGAAGAGAACTGGCAATCGTTCAAACGCCCCGAATCCCGACTGAGGGATTGAAACGCCCGACATTCACCGACTGGGACAAAATCCTCCCCGGTTCAAACGCCCCGAATCCCGACTGAGGGATTGAAACCTTCTTCCTCGGCATCCAGGATGTGGACTGGGTCTGGTTCAAACGCCCCGAATCCCGACTGAGGGATTGAAACTCCAGCGACGCCGACGCCGACCCTCACGGCGACGCCGGTTCAAACGCCCCGAATCCCGACTGAGGGATTGAAACCGGCGATCGTGGTGAGGTACATCAAAATCGGTTTGCGTTCAAACGCCCCGAATCCCGACTGAGGGATTGAAACGAGATGCGGCTCCGATAGTCGCCGAGGGTCGCATCGGTTCAAACGCCCCGAATCCCGACTGAGGGATTGAAACATCATCGGTTCCTCCTTATTCTACCTTTAATGCCAGGTTCAAACGCCCCGAATCCCGACTGAGGGATTGAAACGACAGCGATGGCCATGCCTTGCCGCTCTGCTGAGCAGTTCAAACGCCCCGAATCCCGACTGAGGGATTGAAACGGCCTGGCGCTCCCGCGCCCGCAGGAAGGCCATCAGCGGTTCAAACGCCCCGAATCCCGACTGAGGGATTGAAACTATATATAGAGCCCGGCTAACCGGGGCAATCCAACTACCAGTTCAAACGCCCCGAATCCCGACTGAGGGATTGAAACTGGTCTCTGGGGGTTCAATTCCCCCACTCCCGCCTGGTTCAAACGCCCCGAATCCCGACTGAGGGATTGAAACGCCCTGTTCAGGGTGTCGTTGCGCGTGCCGATGGGGGCGGGTTCAAACGCCCCGAATCCCGACTGAGGGATTGAAACGACAGCGATGGCCATGCCTTGCCGCTCTGCTGAGCATAGGTTCAAACGCCCCGAATCCCGACTGAGGGATTGAAACCACCCGCTCTCCCGCTATCATCTGATGCGTCTCCTGGTTCAAACGCCCCGAATCCCGACTGAGGGATTGAAACTGGCAAGAGGACACACACCCTGATGTCCGGAAAATGCCAGTTCAAACGCCCCGAATCCCGACTGAGGGATTGAAACTGCGTGCAAACGTCACAACTCCACTTCCTCACCGTCGTTCAAACGCCCCGAATCCCGACTGAGGGATTGAAACATCTTCTGATTATCCCGCTGGTGGTTGTTTTCACCGGTTCAAACGCCCCGAATCCCGACTGAGGGATTGAAACGAATATAATCCACCAGCACCAGCCCGATACCGTGCTCGTTCAAACGCCCCGAATCCCGACTGAGGGATTGAAACCAGCAAGCAGGAAATCGCCAGTGGCAGATACCACCCGTTCAAACGCCCCGAATCCCGACTGAGGGATTGAAACTCGCAAGCCTGTTTGAATCTGGCTGGCTCAATGGCAAGTTCAAACGCCCCGAATCCCGACTGAGGGATTGAAACACGCGCTGTCCCGAGTGCAGGGAGGAACTACCAGTTCGTTCAAACGCCCCGAATCCCGACTGAGGGATTGAAACTCCCCGATGTGGGAGATACTGGTGAGGGCCGTGATGAGTTCAAACGCCCCGAATCCCGACTGAGGGATTGAAACCACAGATAGCTGGGAATTGTCCCCCACCGTAGGGCAAGTTCAAACGCCCCGAATCCCGACTGAGGGATTGAAACCGGGTGGAACCGGAGTGGGCGCTGGGCCGGGCCGACGTTCGTTCAAACGCCCCGAATCCCGACTGAGGGATTGAAACCCAGGGGCCGTCGGGCCCGCCAGCGGACCGCGCTGGAGTTCAAACGCCCCGAATCCCGACTGAGGGATTGAAACGGTGGGGGGCTGACTGGTGCCGGAGGTGTGGATGGTGTTCAAACGCCCCGAATCCCGACTGAGGGATTGAAACGTACTACGCCCGCTTCGCGCTGGACGATCTCCAGCGCAAGTTCAAACGCCCCGAATCCCGACTGAGGGATTGAAACTTCGGCTCCTGCTCTATATCCACTCCCAGCAGAATGTTCAAACGCCCCGAATCCCGACTGAGGGATTGAAACTGCACCCAACGGGAGCGTGGGTATCTCTGCGGTTGCGTTCAAACGCCCCGAATCCCGACTGAGGGATTGAAACTCAACCACAGGCAACCTCATTGCTGTCTCCTCCGGAAGTTCAAACGCCCCGAATCCCGACTGAGGGATTGAAACACACCTCCTCGCTGTTGACGGCAAAGCGGTGCTTCGTTCAAACGCCCCGAATCCCGACTGAGGGATTGAAACCACCCGGACCACTCGCCAGCCCCGGTCACGCATTGCAGGTTCAAACGCCCCGAATCCCGACTGAGGGATTGAAACATGCTTCTCACTGCAGAGCGTAGCAACGTGTCCCCTAGTTCAAACGCCCCGAATCCCGACTGAGGGATTGAAACCGGGCCTGGCGGGGCAATCTCCCCATCATACCAAGACGTTCAAACGCCCCGAATCCCGACTGAGGGATTGAAACCTCAAAAGTAACAGTAATCACACCGCCCGTATTACTACGTTCAAACGCCCCGAATCCCGACTGAGGGATTGAAACAATGTATCAAAGAAGTAGAAAGACGCACCGACGAAAAGTTCAAACGCCCCGAATCCCGACTGAGGGATTGAAACTCCATTGTCGCTCTGGGCATCATGCGCCTGCATCTCGTTCAAACGCCCCGAATCCCGACTGAGGGATTGAAACCTCGACCTCTTCCATCGGTGCGGGCCTCTTGAGATAGTTCAAACGCCCCGAATCCCGACTGAGGGATTGAAACTCCTCGTGGCTTCAGATTCGTGGCGGTGATGCTTCTTGTTCAAACGCCCCGAATCCCGACTGAGGGATTGAAACTCCCACGAAAGCGCGCGCCATCTCCGGCTATGTCGGACGTTCAAACGCCCCGAATCCCGACTGAGGGATTGAAACCTCTTTCAGGAGAGGCCGGGCGACCTCTTTCAGCGTCAGTTCAAACGCCCCGAATCCCGACTGAGGGATTGAAACGACCTGGCGCCGGGAGTGGACACGGAGATATTCGTCTACGTTCAAACGCCCCGAATCCCGACTGAGGGATTGAAACCCGCCGTTAAAAATATACCTTATTCTTGCTCCCTGAGTTCAAACGCCCCGAATCCCGACTGAGGGATTGAAACCGGAAAATGAACATCGGACTGGACATCGGCTATAGCGGTTCAAACGCCCCGAATCCCGACTGAGGGATTGAAACTGACTCAATGGCGGATGCTCTGGGAGAAGCATCCAGAGAGTTCAAACGCCCCGAATCCCGACTGAGGGATTGAAACTCGGGGCTTTGATGCTCGCCGCGCGGCGGCGGCCTACGTTCAAACGCCCCGAATCCCGACTGAGGGATTGAAACTATTTTGACGGATACGAAGCAGTCACGCGCTGTCCCGAGGTTCAAACGCCCCGAATCCCGACTGAGGGATTGAAACGCCCGTAGGAGCGATGGCTACCGCGGTGATCGCGCTGGTTCAAACGCCCCGAATCCCGACTGAGGGATTGAAACTCCCTTGCTCTTCTTTTCTTCCTCATTCTTTTCCTCGTTCAAACGCCCCGAATCCCGACTGAGGGATTGAAACGCTTTGCCCATTTTCCCATACTATGCTCTTGTTCGGTTCAAACGCCCCGAATCCCGACTGAGGGATTGAAACTTCACCGGAAATCTGCGTGGACATCCGGGATTTTCATTGGGTTCAAACGCCCCGAATCCCGACTGAGGGATTGAAACCCTACTTCGGTAGTGCCTGGGCTTCTTCCCAGGCTTCGTTCAAACGCCCCGAATCCCGACTGAGGGATTGAAACGCGATGACATGGCACTTCCCCTGTCTTCGGTTGTTAAGGTTCAAACGCCCCGAATCCCGACTGAGGGATTGAAACTGTCCTTGAGGGATTCCAGAGCTACCAGGGGATTTTCAAGTTCAAACGCCCCGAATCCCGACTGAGGGATTGAAACGCGTCCGAGGGCCCGGCGGCGTGGGACGCGCTGATGTTCAAACGCCCCGAATCCCGACTGAGGGATTGAAACTATTTTGATGATGGTTCGTATCTTGATTTTTCCTGTCGTTCAAACGCCCCGAATCCCGACTGAGGGATTGAAACCCCACGCTGGCGACCGCGATAGCGATGTCCAACAGCGCGTTCAAACGCCCCGAATCCCGACTGAGGGATTGAAACCTATCAGAAGATCACGGGACGGCTCGGAGTCCGCATTGTTCAAACGCCCCGAATCCCGACTGAGGGATTGAAACTACCACAACGTCTGTGACCCATGTTCCGGAGATTAGTTCAAACGCCCCGAATCCCGACTGAGGGATTGAAACCCCGGTCCGACCGGAAGCGGGCGCCGACCTTCTCCTTGGTTCAAACGCCCCGAATCCCGACTGAGGGATTGAAACGTGGGGCTGGGGGGCTGTTGTCACCTATGGCTTCCTGGGTTCAAACGCCCCGAATCCCGACTGAGGGATTGAAACCCGGCTTGTACGATGCCAGGCGCTCCACCCACATCGTGTTCAAACGCCCCGAATCCCGACTGAGGGATTGAAACCGGGGAGGCCCGGGACTCCCTGCATTTCCGATTGGGGGGTTCAAACGCCCCGAATCCCGACTGAGGGATTGAAACTGCGGCCACGGACTTGCCGAAGCGGGTGTCCGCCACGTTCAAACGCCCCGAATCCCGACTGAGGGATTGAAACACAGAAAGAAAAACCGCTGCTATGATTTGGAGTGCTTTGTTCAAACGCCCCGAATCCCGACTGAGGGATTGAAACCTCATTATATTTATCACAACAACCGCTACCCTGCCGTGTTCAAACGCCCCGAATCCCGACTGAGGGATTGAAACGTCAGGCGCAGATAAGGTCCGCCGTGCGATGATTCCATATGTTCAAACGCCCCGAATCCCGACTGAGGGATTGAAACTTCCTGTCGTACGCCACTGGTGGGAAGCGAAATCCGAGGTTCAAACGCCCCGAATCCCGACTGAGGGATTGAAACGACTCCTCCAAGTTGCACTTTGTGATCCTGGATACCGGTTCAAACGCCCCGAATCCCGACTGAGGGATTGAAACTCCGGCCCGATCGTCTCGCCCCCGTTCTTTGACTTCGTTCAAACGCCCCGAATCCCGACTGAGGGATTGAAACCCAATTCATACCATTTGGGGAAAGCAATCAGCTTCTCGTTCAAACGCCCCGAATCCCGACTGAGGGATTGAAACAAAATCGACCCCACACCATGGTATTTGGTCTTTTTGATGTTCAAACGCCCCGAATCCCGACTGAGGGATTGAAACAACCTCTGCCGGGCCCTTCACGACAGCACCGCTAACGTTCAAACGCCCCGAATCCCGACTGAGGGATTGAAACGTCTACGTGATGCTCCAGCGGCTGGAGACGGACGTGTTCAAACGCCCCGAATCCCGACTGAGGGATTGAAACAGCGAGGAAAGGCGACGGGAACGCGGACCTGGCGGAGTTCAAACGCCCCGAATCCCGACTGAGGGATTGAAACAAGCTTAGCGAACTGTCCCCCTGCTCCGGGCGCTGAGTTCAAACGCCCCGAATCCCGACTGAGGGATTGAAACGGGAGAAAAAGACCCGCTGGCGGGTCCCGAAAGGGACGTTCAAACGCCCCGAATCCCGACTGAGGGATTGAAACCGGGCCGGACGGCGACCTCCGGGGCCGGAGAAGCCGGTTCAAACGCCCCGAATCCCGACTGAGGGATTGAAACCTCCCTGGCCGTCCAGCCCGCCTTCCGCTCCGTCCGGTTCAAACGCCCCGAATCCCGACTGAGGGATTGAAACTCGTGCATGTTCCCAGCGAAAGGTCCGCCGGGCCGTGGTTCAAACGCCCCGAATCCCGACTGAGGGATTGAAACGGAACAGGCAAAGCACCATTCTCAAAAGTCAAAGTAATGTTCAAACGCCCCGAATCCCGACTGAGGGATTGAAACGCATCGGAGTAGGCGTAGGAGTCAGAGTAGGCGTGAGTTCAAACGCCCCGAATCCCGACTGAGGGATTGAAACCTTGCTGCGCTCGCTGGCGACAAGCCGAAATCTAATCCGGTTCAAACGCCCCGAATCCCGACTGAGGGATTGAAACCCTACTTCGTCCATATCCCCGACGCAGTACCACTCTAGTTCAAACGCCCCGAATCCCGACTGAGGGATTGAAACTTCCGCCAAGAAGGACTCGCTGTGGCACTACGTACGAGGTTCAAACGCCCCGAATCCCGACTGAGGGATTGAAACAACCACAACGGCCTCTGCCGTATCCTCCAGCAGGCCAGGTTCAAACGCCCCGAATCCCGACTGAGGGATTGAAACTAGGACCAGCGCCGGGACCAGGCCGATACCGGGGAGCAGTTCAAACGCCCCGAATCCCGACTGAGGGATTGAAACTGGCTTGTTGCCTGGCTCTCTCTTGTTTGTCGCGGGGAAGTTCAAACGCCCCGAATCCCGACTGAGGGATTGAAACGCGGCGACGGCCTCTATCGCCGCTACCGGCCAGGCGGGGTTCAAACGCCCCGAATCCCGACTGAGGGATTGAAACTGTATCAGCGACGGCTCGGTTGCAGGAAGAGTAAGAGAAGGGTTCAAACGCCCCGAATCCCGACTGAGGGATTGAAACAGCGGAAGCGGGGCCAGTTCTCTCCGAGGAGGAGCGGGAAGTTCAAACGCCCCGAATCCCGACTGAGGGATTGAAACCAGGACTTCCTCCAGGATTCGCTCCCGGAAATCCAGGTTCAAACGCCCCGAATCCCGACTGAGGGATTGAAACCTCCTGCACGATCAGCCCCAGCCCCATCTCGGCCAGGGGGTTCAAACGCCCCGAATCCCGACTGAGGGATTGAAACTTCATATTTCAAGAGTGGCCTTGTGCTGCCCTATGCGGGGTTCAAACGCCCCGAATCCCGACTGAGGGATTGAAACCGCATTCAACCATCCGACTTAGAGAGGGTCCAGACCAGTTCAAACGCCCCGAATCCCGACTGAGGGATTGAAACGTCCTCGTCCGTGAAGCCCTTCTCGGAGAAGGCCAGGTTCAAACGCCCCGAATCCCGACTGAGGGATTGAAACAAATTCTCGTTCGCTCTCTTTCATGGCATGGCCAGCGTTCAAACGCCCCGAATCCCGACTGAGGGATTGAAACCGTATCTGCAAAGATCTGCGATGTTTTTAATATCGCGGTTCAAACGCCCCGAATCCCGACTGAGGGATTGAAACCCAAGCAACTTCCCCGACTATGAGCACTTGATTCCCAGGTTCAAACGCCCCGAATCCCGACTGAGGGATTGAAACCTGGGTATTGAAAGGATGACAGCAGACGAAATCCTGGCGTTCAAACGCCCCGAATCCCGACTGAGGGATTGAAACTTCTTCATCGGTCACCTCCTGAATCTTCGCGACATAAGGTTCAAACGCCCCGAATCCCGACTGAGGGATTGAAACCCCCTCGCTCGGTGGAAAATTGATGACCCAGGATCACGTTCAAACGCCCCGAATCCCGACTGAGGGATTGAAACGCCAGCCGCCCCGGTCCAGAATCTCCAGCGCCTCCTGGTTCAAACGCCCCGAATCCCGACTGAGGGATTGAAACGGGGTTCTCCCGCTTCTCCCGGTTAAGACGGCAGACGTTCAAACGCCCCGAATCCCGACTGAGGGATTGAAACTCCAGGAAGCGGGCCGGGTTCTCCTGCATTCGGTTCGTTCAAACGCCCCGAATCCCGACTGAGGGATTGAAACCATCCTGGATTTCTACTGCGAACCCATATCGCAGATGGTTCAAACGCCCCGAATCCCGACTGAGGGATTGAAACGACAGGGGCCCGCCCCTGGCAGGCCGGGCCAGCCGCACGTTCAAACGCCCCGAATCCCGACTGAGGGATTGAAACCATCTTCGGTATCGCGGCGGCTTTGCCAGAGATACGCAAGTTCAAACGCCCCGAATCCCGACTGAGGGATTGAAACTATGTACACGAGACGGAAAAGTGTGATGGAATGATGCCGTTCAAACGCCCCGAATCCCGACTGAGGGATTGAAACTTGCCCGCACCGCGGGCACCACTCCTCGCCGTCCAGGTTCAAACGCCCCGAATCCCGACTGAGGGATTGAAACTACCAGCGCGCGGACTGGGCGGCCTGCAAGGAGTGGATGTTCAAACGCCCCGAATCCCGACTGAGGGATTGAAACTCCCTCTTCGGAGGAGCAGTGGGGAACCAAATCCTCGTTCAAACGCCCCGAATCCCGACTGAGGGATTGAAACGACAGATCTGACCACTGACCATAGACCACAGACGACAATTCAAACGCACCAAATCCTGAATGAGAGTCTTCCGTCGTCTGTCGTCTGT
>Ga0209101_1001673_pt1 | contig 15893 bp, 2 predicted proteins | sample ConPoolayeCmetaG_FD_185481 | JGI IMG/M metagenome (GOLD analysis project Ga0209101, IMG submission 185481) | Hot spring microbial mat communities from California, USA to study Microbial Dark Matter (Phase II) - Cone Pool mat layer C metaG... ...
TATGTATTCGGCATGTTCGAGGGTAGGATGGCCGATGCTAAAGTGGCCGGAATGCCCGGCCAGCGCCAGGAGCATCGTTTCGGCCAAGCACGCGTAAGACACCCCCGGCGGCAAAGCGATGCTGCGCGTAAACCTCAGCGAGGGCACCGATACCAGTCCACCGTCTACTATGGTGACGTCGAGACGCGCCCGCAGAAGGCTGGGATGTGCGTTGCGCGGCTGGGTGCCATCTAGTACGAAGGCCCCTTGCTTAAGGTGGCCTGCTTGCAACACACACTCGGCAGCACTTGTCAGCAAGACAACGATATCTGCTCGGCGTATCGCCTGCATATCGGTCGAGGAGACTATCTTGCCGCGCGGACTCAGCTGCATCAACTCGTATCGCAGCTGTTCCAGCTTTCGCTCGTTGCGCGCAACGAGTAACAGATCTACCTCCGGATGATGCTTGACCAACAGAGCACTCGTCAATGTGCCTACGCTGCCCGTGGCGCCCACCACGGCGACTTTGGGCCGGGCGGGCATCACCTCGGAGAGCCGTTCCGCAACGCGCTCGTACACAATAACGGCCGTGTAGGCATTGCCGTTGGTAATGTTTACCCGGGGATGATCCATCAGCAACCGTCCACCCAACGAAATCGGAGACGTGAGAGCCCCCAAGCCGACGATCTCCGCCCCCTTCGAAGCCGCCAGCGACAGCGCTTGCTCCAGATGAGGAAGCACGACCCGCTGCTGTTGGAGCAGCTGTTGGGCTAATAGAGGCACCATAATGATGTACCCCTCCGCCTCGGTAGCGCCGGGGCGCACGCGCACCTCGCTCCAAACGAAGGGCTTTAGGGAGCGACCCTCTAAAAAAAGGCGGTACACCGACTCAGGGATGAACCCAAAAGGCCGCGCGAAAATCGACAGGTCTTTCCGATAGCTGTCGCGCAAGTGGATTAAGAATGCAAACTTCTTCATTTCTGTGAATGGATTTTATTAAAAAAATGTGATTTTTTCCGGTCTTTTTGTATGTCGATAAAAAATACAATATTGCCTTATCGCCACCTAACAGGGCATGCCGTAAAAAACATGTACACACACTTCTCCCCCAATACCCCAGACAAATCCTTAAAGGGTACGAGAACGGAAGGCCGTGTTGCTCAGACCGTATTGGCAAGAACCGACAGGGTAGGGAAATAGAAAATACAACTCAATAAGAGTGGCTATAGCGATTAAAGTAAGTCGTAATGTAAAAAGACGGCAGAGAGGAGATAAAAAACGTGCCAATCGACTTCGCCATAAGCCCTAAAAACGTCGTCTACAAACCAAAGTCGGTATAGCGTCTGCCCGAATAAAAACAGCCTCCGTCCATTACGGAGGGAGGCTGTGGGGTGTCTTGCACTTCTGAAGAGAGGATTACCACCTGATCGTGATGGTGATGCCGTCTTTACTGATGGTGATGGTGATCGTGATGCGCGGGGGGCGCTGTCCGGCGGCGCCTTCAACATTAATCGGGTACCTCCCGGCTTTGACGCGCAGCTGTTGGCCGTCATAGGGCAAGTTGGCGTTCTCGTAAGCTTGGCGCAGGAGCTCCTCGCCGATGTCAATGGTTTCTTTGGTCTCTGCGAAGCGACCCTCGAACAGCTGGGCTTGAACGCGCTGACTGAGGTTTTTTGTTTCTACTTCGGCCGTCAGCACCAGGGAGCCGTCTGGGTTCACGACAGGCCGCACGGCTACTTCATCGACGGCAGCGGGCGCCTTGAGCAAATCTGGATAAGGACGCTCATCGCGCCGGATGCAGATAAACCCACCTTCGGCGCAAGAGTTGAACACCTTGCCGATACCGATCCACCAGCCGTGTTGGCGGGCATTAGTAGGGGTAACGTCGTCTTTCTTGCAAGCGGTAAACGGGATGGCCACTAACGATGCCAACAGGGCGAAACTCCAAAAGGACTTTTTCATACGAGATGAATGTTGTTTAAAGAGTTAGAGATGTTGATTTGAAAAGACACCCGTATATCACCGGCCCGACGGGAGTGTTACGTCGAGAGAGTGTTAAGAAAAATTTATCGCCGCACGGGCCAGCCCTACAAAAGCCCTTTCAATATCGAATCCGACTATGATACGGCATCCTATGATGCGACTTAGATTACAATACTTTACCACTCCTGCTTGGGATGTCCTTTTTCCGGGTTACCTTTGGCTGTACCATTTCAGACAACATGGTATTGAAGATTGCGTGCCTGGCGTTCCTTTTGCTCCCCTTGGGCCTGAGCGGGCAGCGGGTTTATCGCATGGGTGGGGTGGTCGGGGCGCAGTATTCGCAGCTGCGCTCCGACTTGTTCACCACTGCTTTTGGTCAAGTATCACCTTCAATAGGCCTTGCTTTTCTCGTCCGCCCTCAACCGGGCGGGTGGGAGGTAGCCCAGGAGGTGGTGCTGACGCGCGGCGGTGCCTACGCCCGAGCCGTTTATTTCCGGGCAGAACGGCCGCCGGAGGAACACCTATATTTATATTCCTTCTACACCTTTGAGACCTCCCTGTGGTCGGGTGTTCGACCGTCGAAGCACTTCCCCCTATGGCTGCAGGCGGGTGGTTTCTTGGGTGGCAATTTTGACCACCTGCACCGCCAGCAGCGCGATCTCATGGTAGGCAACTACGAAAACATCAATCGGGCCATTCGCGCGGTAGAACTCAACGATGCCTTCTCCGGAATGGACTTCGGCCCGGCTGTAGGTGTTGCCGTCGGAGAAGGGCGCCTTCGAGTAGGGGGGCGCTACTATATAGGGGCAAAAAACTTCTACCGCTATCTCGACTTTGCCCCTTCGGGGCCTTACATCCGAACGTCTGCCCTGAGGGTTTCGCTGACGTGTTATTTAAAGTAAGAAAAAAACTCCGGTAGCTCCTCCTTCTCCCAACGGAGCCTATATTTGTGCGTAATGGCCAGACGAGTAGAGAAAAAAGGAAATGTGGAAAAAAAAAACGGCGAACCTCTTGCATATAGCAAAAAACCGTATTTACCTTCGCAGGGTAAAATTGTCATGCGATAGGGCTTGGAGCGAAAAGGTATGGTTTTTGTTTTCGAGAAAAAGTTCTTCGTTTCAAAGGCCGACTCTCGTGAAGAATACTTTTAATCCCCTGAAGAGGTAAGTAAATACCGATTATCTCTAATACTTTAACTAAAATTATCAATCTCATGAAAAAAGTCTACAAGGCCTCTAAGCCTGGTTGTGGTCGTGCTGAGAGCGTATCGACCAACTTTTTTGTGAGCAGAACCATGTCGCGTTTACCCCGCTTGTTGACATCGTTCTGCTTAACGCTTTTAGGGGCGAGCTTTGCCCACGCCCAGTGCACAGGCGTGTCTTGCGACATCGGCTATGCACCGGGTGTTTCGATGAACATCAACCTTTGCCTCAATGCTTTAGGGGAAGGTCAGATTAATGCCGCATTTTTGACGCCTTTCACCACTACTTCCAATCCCACCTGCTGTTCGGTGGTCAAGGTGTGGGAAGATGCGGCGGCCACCGACCCGCTAACGCCCTCCGACCCGAACTACGACGTAGATTGCACCGACGTCGGAAATACCTACACGGTCTGGGTAACTCGGGAGTTGAACATACCTCCGACGGGTAGTGGGCGGAGTGCCGCCATCCAATTTAACATTACGATCTTGGATTGTTCACCGCCGACCATTACTTGCCCTGCGCCGGTGACGTTCCAGTGTGCGTCTCAATATGTGAGTTATGCACCGCCCTCTCCACTCACGCCGGCTCAGTTTGCGGCTTTGGGTGGGAGCGCCTCAGATAACTGCTCCGTAGTTAGCGTTTCTTACACCGATGTTCTGACCTCCTTCACCTGTGTCAACGGCTTTACGGTGACGCGCACCTACGTGGCCACCGATCCGAGCGGCAATACGCGTTCGTGTACGCAGGTCATCACGGTGTCGGACAACACGCCCCCGCAGTTTACGACCCTGCCGGCGGATCTAACCATGTCCTGTGACCTTACTCCCGCGATGCAGACAAGTATGATTGACGCGTGGCTGATGGCCTTTGGCGGTGCTACGTATACGGACAACTGCGGCGGAACGATTGCTACCAACCCCATCGTGTGTCTTTCAGGGCCTCCCTTCCCGGGATGCGCTCTTCCCACACCGGCGACGGCAGGGGTCATCTTATCCCAGATGCCTGCCGCCTGTGCTCCGCAGCCGCGCGAGGTTCAGGTAGGCTTTTACATTCAGGACGAATGCGGCAATCAAGCCTTTGCCGTGGCAAAGGTGATACTGGTGGATAACGTTCCACCTACTATCAATCCCTTACCTCCATTAGGGCCGTATACTTGTGCCACTCTGGTACCTCTACCCGACCCGGCTTCTGTCAGCGCTTCGGACAATTGTACTCCGACAGCAGGGTTGCAAATAATGCATCTTAGCGACGCGCCGGCTACGGTAACGGGCTGTCCAGGTGCCCAAACCATCATCCGCACGTATCGCGTGACGGACTGTGCGGGCAACTCGGCCACGGTTACGCAGACCATAACGGTGGACGACAACGTCCCGCCGACGTGGAATACCAATCCGGCGAACCTCACCGTGGATTGTGATGCGCCGACATTATCCACCATCATCAATAATTGGCTGAACACTAACGGCGGTGGCAGTGCTACAGACAATTGCAACGGCGTCACCATTACCCGCGACTACGCCGACGCGGCAGCCGTGTTGGCAGCCATGCCGGCCTGGTGCCCGCCGGGAGGTCCGATACGCTCGGTGACGGTTACCTTCACGGCAACCGACGGTTGCGGCAATACGGCAACGCGAACGGCTACGGTAAACCTCCGAGACAACAAGCCGCCCACCGCCGACCCCATCCCGCCGGCGACGGCACAGTGCTTGAGCGCTTTGCCGACTCCTGACCCTGCAGTGGTTCCCAACGTGCAGGACAACTGTACGCCGAGCGGTAGTGTTAGCGTGGCTTACGTGGGAGATGTAGTATTGTCGGGCGGTAACGGGTGTCCGGGGACTCCCTATGTGGTGCTTCGCAGCTATGTGATGAGCGACTGCGCGGGGAATACTGCTCTGGCGCTTCAGACCATCGTGGTAGCCGACACTACCCAGCCCACGTGGACGACCGATCCCGCAGATCTTACGCTTGCCTGCCCGGCGAATAGCATGGCCAACACTAACGCTATTCAGAACTGGCTCAATACTCAGGGCGGCGGCTCGGCGACGGATAATTGCCCGTCTCCCGTAACGTATTACACCATTCCGGGTACGGTGGCGGAAATCCAGAACCAACTCTCGTGCGGTCCGCTGGCGGGTACACTGGTCGTCACCTTCGTGGCGCAAGATTTCTGTGGCAACTCGTCTACGCGCACGGCTACCCTGACGGTGACGGACAATACACCGCCGTCGGCGAACCCTATCCCGCCGGCCAATGTGCAATGCTTCTCCCAAGTGCCGGCTCCCAACACGGGTGTGGTGACGGGTGTTATGGATGATTGCTCGCCCGCGGGCACCATTACGGTGACGCACGCCGGTGATACTAACAACGGCGCTTCGGGCTGTGCCGGCGATCCACACATCATCACACGTACTTATCTTATCACGGATTGCTCAGGCAATACGACCACGCTCACCCAAACGATAACGGTGGAAGACAATATCGCTCCGAACGCCAATTGCAAGAATGTTACGGCTTACCTGGGCTCGGGCGGCACGGTACAGGTGTGCGCCTCCGCCTTTGATGACGGCAGCGCCGATAACTGTGGCGGTCCGCTGACGTTCGTGTTTGCGCGCTCGACGAATCCGCCTATCAACGACGTGTTTGATAGTTACTCGGCGTGTAAGACGTTCAATTGCAACGATATTCCGGATATCGCCAACTGTACGGCGAGCACCGATAACTCGGAGGTCATCGTTATTCGCCTCGTCGCGATAGATAACTGTGGCAATATCTCGGGCTTTTGTACGGCCAGCCTGACGCTGGTAGACAGCATTCCGCCCAGCATTACGTGCCCTGCCGATCGCACGGTGAACACGAGCGACGACGGTGGCTATGACTGCAGCGTGGAGGTGACGCTGACGCACCCGACACCCACCGACAATTGCACGATACCGTGCTACTTTATGGAAGTCCGCAAGGAGATCAATGGTATGTTCGTGACCATCAACCCGAACACGGGTGCTCCTACGCCCAATTACCTCCTTCCGGTAACACCGGGCGGCACGGATGACTTCATCTTCAACAAGGGCCCGTATTGTAACGACACGCAAATAGACGACCAGTATCAGATCATTTACTACGTGCGCGACGAGCACGGCAATGCCGATACGTGCATGTACACGATCACGGTGCGCGACGATGAGGCGCCGGTATTCCTCAACTGCCCGGTGCTTCCCATCGTTGCTACGGTGGTAACGGGTGACTGCTACCAGATGAAGTGTTGGGACGCCATCCGGTACTACGACAACTGCCAGTTTCCGTTTGCCGGCTTGGGCAGCGGCGACTGCCCCGTGCCTACGCTGGTTGTGACGGCAAGCGACTCGACGGTGATGGTGGATACCATAGGCGACGACCACTGCGCGCTCTTCCCGGTGGGTGAGACGTTCGTATATTATACGATAACCGATATCTGCGGTAACACGGCGACGTGCACCATCACGGTGCAGATCTCCGATGAGGAGGATCCGATGGCTATGTGTGTGCCTTACCGAGAGATCAACCTCGACCCGGATGGATTGTATCACCTGACCTTTGCCGATGTAGACGCGGGCAGCACCGATAACTGCGGGCTGTGCACCAAAGAGGTTGGGCGCAGCTACGGCAGTGGCCCTCTGACCTTCGGTAGTTTCGTGTACTTGACGTGTGCAGATACGAATTCTATTGTAGACATAGTGGTGCGCGTTCGGGATTGCTCTGAGCCGATTCCTAATGAAGATACTTGCATCACAAAAGTGCGGGTACTGGATATGCGAGACCCGGGCATCGCCTACTGCCCGGCAGACATCGTGGTGTGCACAGACCCCAACGCCTGCACGGCGGTGGTGACGTATCCCACTCCTACGTTCAACGACGGTTGCGCCAGCCAACACTTGGGAACTCTTCAGATAGGGTTGCCCTCGGGCTCGGCGTTCTCCCTGGGACGCACGCGGATAGTGTACGATTACACCTCCGCCAGCGGCTATAACGTGATTTGCGAGTTCTACGTCGAAGTGCTCGACTGCCAGGCTCCGACCATCGTGTGTCCGCCCAATCAAACGCTGACCTGCTTGCAAGACCTGCCGGCGCCGCTGACCGCAACGGCCTTTACGGGCGGCACGCTCACGGATAATTGCGGGGTTACGGCCCTCCAGTTCAGTGACCACGACAACGATTTGACCCACTGCCCGTATGACGGTGTGCGCATCATTGATCGCTACTATACCGCGTGGGATGCAGCAGGCAACTCGGCCTCTTGCGTACAGCGCTTTACCTATCAAGAAGATACGCAGAAGCCTGAACTGCAGGTGAAGCCGCTCGGCTTGACCGTTGCGTGTGCCAGCGACGTGCCGGCACCGCCTGTGCAAACGGCCACGGACAACTGTGGAACAGTATTTACTGACTACAGCGAGTCCGTGATCTTCGATACGTGTCAGAACAAGCGCGTCATCATCCGCTACTGGATCGCTACCGACCTGTGCGGTAATACCGACGACTGGGAGCAGCGCATCGTTGTCCGCGACGATGTGCCGCCCACGCTGGAGGTGGTGCCGATAGACCGTACCTATGAATGCGCCGATGAGGTTCCCGCCGCTCCGTTCCAGAGAGTGGAGGACAACTGCGATGTGGCGTGGTTCGACTTCTCGGAGTCCTATGAAGGCGGCTCGCCGGGCGACCCCAACTGGAGCTGCCCGAACAAGTTTGTGCTGACCCGCCGTTGGATCGCATGGGACCTCTGCGGCAACACTACCGAACATATTCAAACGATCACGGTAGACGATAATATACGCCCCGTCTTCCTCGTCACGCCGGTGGATCGCACCTATGAGTGCCTGGAGGACGTGCCCCCGGCACCCGACCAGCATCCAGATGTGGCATTAGACAACTGCGAAGTCGTATTCGTAGACTTTATGGAGACGCGCGGAATGGATTCGTGCGACAACAAAGTACTCATCATCCGCCGCTGGGAGGCCACCGACCTATGCGGCAACAAGAACACGCATTGGCAATACATCACGGTGTACGACAACGAGCCGCCGGTATTGGAGGTAACGCCGGTTGACCGCACCTTTGACTGTCTCTCCGACGTAACGCCTGCTCCTGAGCAGCGTGTTACCGATAACTGCACCGACATGCCTTTCGTGGACTTCTCCGAGTCTATCGATTCGAGCGATTGCACTAACCGCATTACCATCAGCCGCCGCTGGACGGCGTGGGATGCCTGCGGAAACAAGACCACCCACTGGCAAACGATAGTGGTCAACGACGACATTCCGCCGGTATTGCAAACGAAGCCACTCGATCGCACTTTCGAGTGCTCCGACTCCATCCCACCGGCTCCGGTGCAGACGGTGGTAGAAAATTGTGATATTTATTTCTTAGACTTTAGCGAAACCGTAGAATACGGGGGGTGTGAAGACAACTTTACCGTGGTGCGCACCTGGGTGGCGACCGACCTGTGCGGCAATACCGACTATCACCAGCAGCGCATTACCGTGCGCGATACGCGCCCGCCAGTGTTCAGCGACGTGCCGGCACATTACGCGGTTGACTGCGCGGAGGGTGTGCTTCCGGTCGTCCATCCGACGGTGGAGGATAATTGCAGCGAAGTGTTTGTGGACTTCTCCGAAACCACGCTGCCGGGCACCTGCCACGACCGCTTCAGCTTGGTGCGCGTTTGGGTAGCCACAGACTTGTGCGGAAACCGGGCGACTACTTTCCAAGTAGTTTCGGTCAACGACGTAACGCCGCCCACGTTGCAAAATCTTCCTGACGCTGCCGTATCGGTGTCGTGTGCCCAAGATGTGCCGGCCGTGGCGGCCGTGACGGCTACGGATAATTGCGGTGAGCCGCTGACGCTCGACTTTTCTGAGGTAGAAATACCGGGCACTTGCCACGACCAATATCAGATTCGCCGGACGTGGATTGCTCAGGATAACTGCGGCAATCGCACCTCATTCGTTCAAATCATTACGGTAAACGACGATGTTGCACCGGTGTTGGCGAACTTGCCACCGGCGACGGTGAATGTAGAATGCGCCGAGCAGGTACCGGCGGTGGCGAACGTGACGGTTTCCGACAACTGCGGCGCTCCGGTTGACCTGTACTTCAGCGAGGTAGAGGTACCGGGCACGTGCATGAATCAATATCAGGTGGTGCGCACGTGGCGTGCACAGGATGCTTGTGGTAACTCAACGGTGTTCACGCAGACGATCACGGTGAGCGACACGGAGGCACCGGTGTTGGCGAACTTGCCACCGGCGACGGTGAATGTAGAATGCGCCGAGCAGGTACCGGCGGTGGCGAACGTGACGGTTTCCGACAACTGCGGCGCTCCGGTTGACCTGTACTTCAGCGAGGTAGAGGTACCGGGCACGTGCATGAACCAATATCAGGTGGTGCGCACGTGGCGCGCCCAGGACGACTGCGGTAACTCGACGGTGTTCACGCAGACGATCACGGTGAGCGACACGCAGGCACCGGTGTTGGCGAACTTGCCACCGGCGACGGTGAACGTAGAATGCTCAGAAGATATTCCGGCGGTAGCCAGTGTGACGGTTACGGATAACTGCGCTGCTCCGGTTGACCTGTACTTCAGCGAGGTAGAGGTACCGGGTGGCTGCTTCAACCGCTACACGGTGATCCGCACGTGGCGTGCACAGGACGACTGCGGCAATTCTACGGTCTTTACGCAAACGATCAACATAAACGACACGCAGGCTCCGGGCTGGGACAACGTAGTGCAGCAGGTGTGGATTAACGAATTCCACTACGATAATATAGGTACAGATGCCGGCGAATTCATCGAGATAGCGGGTACGGCAGGTGTAGACCTCTCCGCTTATTCTCTGGTGCTTTACAACGGAGCGACTCCGTCTGCAGCGATAGTTTACGATGTACGTCCGCTGTCGGGTGTTATACCTAACCAAAGCAACGGCTTTGGCGCCGTAGCCTTCAGCTATCCGGTAAACGGCATTCAGAACGGCCCGAACGACGGTATTGCCCTGGTGAGAGGGACGACGGTCATTCAGCTGCTGAGCTACGAAGGTGCCTTTACGGCCGCCGACGGGCCGGCCGCGGGTATGACCTCGGTGAACATACCCGTCTCTGAGGACGGCTCGAATCCGGTGGGCACTTCCTTGAGCCTGATCGGCACGGGTAATAAGTACAGTGACTTCACGTGGAGCGGTCCAAGTGCGGCTACACCCGGCACGTTGAACACGGGTCAGACGATGACGGCTCCGCCGACGGCTTCTCTGCCGGCCAACCTCACGGTACAGTGCGGTGAGGACGTTCCGGTGCCGGTTATTTTGACGGCCACGGACAATTGCGATGCGCCGGTCGACATAGAGTACTACGAGGTATTCTTGCCGGGTGCCGGTCCGAACGACGGTGTAACCATCATCCGCACGTGGACGGCAGTAGATGTCTGTGGTAACTCCATCGTGCACACGCAAACGATTGTGGTGAACGACGTAACGCCGCCGACGCTGGGCAACCTGCCTCCGGCCACGGTCAACGTCGTATGTGCAGAGGACGTGCCGCCGGTGGCGAACGTGACGGTGAGCGACAACTGCGATGGCACGGTATACGTTGACTTCAGCGAGACCATATTGCCGGGTGACTGTGCGCATCGCTTCACGCTGACGCGCAAGTGGGTGGCGACGGACTTTGCGGGCAACACGACGCAATTTGTACAGACCATTAATGTGAACGACAACGTGCCGCCGACGTGGACGAGCGCGCTGCCGGCCGACGTGACGGTGCAGTGCGGCGAGGATGTGCAGCCGGCCAACCTGACGGCCTCGGATAACTGTTCGGGAACGGTGCTCATCGAAGCGAACGAGACCCTCTTGCCGGGCGCCGGTCCGAACGACGGCGCGGTGCTGGAGCGCACGTGGACGGCTTACGACGAGTGCGGCAACACCATCCGGCACACGCAGCGCATTACGATACTCGACGTGACGCCTCCGACACTGGGTAATCTGCCTCCGGCGACGGTGAATGTTACCTGCTCGAATCAGGTACCGCCGGTGGCGAACGTGACGGTGAGCGACAACTGCCAAGGCACGGTAGACCTGGATTTCAGCGAGACCATCATCTTGGGTAACTGCGTGAACCGCTACACCTTGGTGCGCACGTGGCGCGCGACGGACTTTGCGGGCAACACGACGCAGTTTGTGCAGACCATCAACGTGAACGACACTGTGCCGCCGGTGTGGACGAGCGCCTTGCCGGCCGACGTGACGGTGCAGTGCGGCGAGGACGTACAGCCGGCCAACCTGACGGCTACGGATAACTGCGGTGGTGTGGTGGTCATCGACCGGAACGAGAACCTGCTGCCGGGCGCCGGTCCGAACGACGGCGCGGTGCTGGTGCGGACGTGGACGGCGTACGACGAGTGCGGCAACACCATCCAGCACACGCAGCGCATTACGATACTCGACGTGACGCCTCCGACGCTGGGCAACCTGCCTCCGGCTGTGGTGAACGTTACCTGCTCGAATCAGGTACCGCCGGTGGCGAACGTGACGGTGAGCGACAACTGCCAGGGCACGGTAGACCTGGATTTCAGCGAGACCATCATCTTGGGTAGCTGCGTGAACCGCTACACCTTGGTGCGCACGTGGCGTGCGACGGACTTTGCGGGCAACACGACGCAGTTTGTGCAGACCATTAATGTGAACGACAACGTGCCGCCGACGTGGACGAGCGCCTTGCCGGCCGACGTGACGGTGCAGTGCGGCGAGGATGTGCAGCCGGCCAACCTGACGGCTACGGACAACTGCGGCGGCACGGTGATTATCGATACGAACGAGAACCTGCTGCCGGGCGCCGGTCCGAACGACGGCGCGGTGCTGGTGCGGACGTGGACGGCGTACGACGAGTGCGGCAACACCATCCAGCACACGCAGCGGGTGACCATTCTGGATACACAGGCACCTGTGTTGGGTAACTTGCCGGTGGCGAACATCACCTTGGAGTGCTCCGACCCGCTGCCGCCGGTGGCGAACGTGACGGTGACGGATAACTGCCAAGGCACGATAGATCTCGACTTTACCGAGTCCATCCTGCTGGGCAATTGCGTCAACCAGTACACCCTGACGCGCACGTGGCGTGCGACGGACTTTGCGGGTAACTCGACGGTGTTCACGCAGACCATCTCCGTGAACGATACGCAAGCGCCCGTGTGGGATCAGGCGGCTCCGGCTAACATCACGGTGAACTGTGCTTCGGCCGTTCCGCCGGTTCCGACGCAGACGGCTACGGATAATTGCGGCGTTCCCATCATTGCCGACTTCAGCGAAATCGTGCAGCCGGGCAACTGCCTGAACCGCTTTACGATTATCCGCCGCTGGTCGGTACAAGACGATTGCGGCAATGCCACCTCGCGTCAACAGGTTATCACAGTAGACGACAATGTCGCTCCGGTGTTGACGTGCCCGGCTCCGCTGCAAGCGCAGTGCTCGCCGGCCGAGCAGCCGCCGTATGCGAACCTGACGGAATTTGAAAGTGCCGGTGGTACGGCTACCGATAACTGCGGTCTGAACGTCAACTCCTTCGGCCTGTTGAGCGAGACGGCTGTGGGTAATGTATACACGCGCACCTATCGCGTCATCGACCAGTGCGGCAACAGCGCTACGTGCACGCAGACGGTAACGGTGCTCGACACGCAGGCGCCGGTGTTCGTGAACTGCCCGGCAGGTCCGCTGGTGTTCGGGAATGACCCGGATCAGTGCTCTGCCAAGGTTAACTGGTCCGTACCGGTAGCGACGGATAACTGCAGCATTCCGACCATTGTGCAGATCGGCGGCCCGACGGTAGGCTCCGTATTGCCGGTAGGTAACTACACGGTAACTTACCGCGCTACGGATGCTCAGGGCAATGTATCCTTCTGCACCTTCCAAGTTCAGGTGATGGATACGCAGAAGCCGGAGTTCAACGCCAACATCGTCATGCCGGGCAACATCACGGTAGAGTGCGATGCCGTTCCGGCGCCGTTTGTGCTGACGACGGCCGACGTGAACGACAACTGCACGCCGTCGAACTTGCTGGTGATTACCTTCACCGAGGTGCGTACGGACGGCAACTGTCCGTTCAACTACACGCTGACGCGCACGTGGGGAGTGACCGACCAGGCGGGCAACCAGCGCGTCCACACGCAGGTGGTGACGGTTCGCGACACGAAGGCGCCGACGGCGTTGTGCAAGAATGCGACGGTGACCTTGGATAAGAACGGCAATGCGACGATTACGGCAGCCCAGATCAACAACGGCTCTTTCGACAACTGCTCGGCGGCGAACAACCTGACGCTGACGGTGAGCCCGAACAGCTTCACGTGCGCCAACCTGGGAGCAAATGTGGTGGTGTTGACGGTGACCGACCAGTGCGGCAACAGCGCGACGTGCACGGCGGTGGTGACGGTGCTGGAGGGTATTGGTCCGTGCCAGCCGCAGTATACGGTGGCGACGTCGTGCTTGAACAACGCCACGACGATGGACAACGGCCAGTTTGTAGACCTGATCACGGTCAAATCGCTGGCGATGCAGACGTGGACGGTGACGACGAACACGGGCTTGTTCTCGACGTCGAGCCCGGCTCCGCCGGCGGCACCGGTGGCGTTGCCGGTAGGCACGACGTTTACGCCGGGTCATGTGGACGGCATCGACAACAACGGCAACGGCGTGGTGGATGAGCCGGATGAGATGGTGTTCTACACGTTGCGCGGCGTGCACGTGGAGGGTGTGGGCTATACGATTACGATTCAGAATAACTTGGGCACGACGGCGACGATAGCGAACAAGGCGTTCTACCCGACGCCGGTGTTCTTGAACCTGGATGGTCCGTTCTGCTTGAACACGCCGCCGTTCACCATTCAGGTGGGCGAGGCGTACGGAGCGACGGGCACGGTGAAGAACATCACGGTCAACGGCGTAAGCACGAACACCTTCAACGCGGCGGCGTTGGGTCTGGGTACGCACATGGTGATGGCGACGTTTGATGCGGGTGCGGCGACGACGAACCTGATTATCAACGGTGTGTTGGTAGGCGGCACCATTGACCAAGCGCTGGCCGACCCGGGCTGCGAACAGAAGATTACGAAGGTGGTACAAGTAGTCAATACTCCGACGGTCATTACCTGTAATGACTTAGTGCATGTATCGCTCGGCCCAGATTGCGTAGCAGATATCAAACCGGATGACGTACTGGAGGGTAGCTATCTGTGCGACGACGACTATCGCGTAGTGCTGACCTACCCGGCAGGTACAAACACCTACAATCCGCCCAGCCGCGTGGACGCTACGCATATCGGAAAGACGATATCGTATAAGCTAATTCATTCGCAGAGCGGCAACGTCTGCTGGGGCAACATCAAGGTAGAAGATAAGCTGGCACCTAAACTCACCTGTCCGCCAAACGTCACCTTGGCCTGTAGCCAGGGTACCGATGTGGTCGTAGCGGGCAATGTAGGTATTCAAGACTGCAGCCCCACGACAACGCAGCTGCACGATGCGGCGGTCAACAACGGCCAATGCGGCAACCCACGTGTCGTGATTACCCGTACCTTCTTCGTGACGGACAGCTGGAACAACCAGGCGGCTTGCACGCAGACCATTACGGTGTTGCCCTTCGACCTCTCCGGTGTCCTCTTCCCGGCAGACATTACGCTCAACTGCGACGCTATTGCAACCAATCCTCAAGCGACGGCTCCCGGCCACACCGGTGCACCCAGCATCAACGGCGCCTCCATCCTGGGCAGCCCGCTATGCGATGTGAAGGTGAATTACACGGATACGCGCTACGAGGGTTGCGGCGGCACCTACACCATCCTGCGCACCTGGAACGTACTGAGCGATTGTCTGCCCATCGGGCCCAACAATCCGCGCACCCACGCGCAGCGCATCGAAGTGCGCGACACCGGTGGCCCGCAGTTTAGCTGCCCGGCTAATGTAACCGTGAGCACCGATCCGTTCACTTGCTGCGCCACGGCTCCGCTGCCCTCCGTAATCGTCACAGAGGGGTGCTCCGGAATCTACGATCTGGAGGCCAAAGTGAAAGGTGTTGACCCGGCTACGGGCAATGTCATCACCTTCACCGTAAGCGGTTCGCTGTCCGACTTCGCCGGCAATAACCACTGGCATCCGGACACGATGGCGAACTTCCCGTACACCAACTGCCTGCCGCTGGGCAATTACGAGGTTACCTACACGGCTACCGATGCCTGCGGCAACACTTCCGCGTGTAAGTTTCAGATGACCATCGAAGACCTCACACCGCCGGCAGTGTCCTGCGTGGAGTTCACTCAGGTGGCGCTGGGCGCCGGCGGAAAGTCTGTGGTCAACGCATCGACCTTCAATAACGGCTCCTACGACAACTGCGGCTCCGTGTACTTCAAGGCGCGCCGCATGTTCGATAGTGCTTGCCAGGACAGCATTTCCTTCCGCGACCAAGTGCAGTTCTGCTGCTCGGACCTCGGTGATACGGTTACCGTTGTTCTTCGAGTGTACGATGTTCCGGTGCCCGGTGGCAATGTCGGCCAGGATGACTTCAAAGGCCACTACAACGAGTGCATGGTACAGGCCTTTGTGGAAGACAAGTTGCGTCCGGCCTGCACGCCTCCGGCCAATGTGACCGTGTCGTGCGAGAACTTCGACCCGTCGCTGTGGGCCTACGGCTTTGCCCAGGGTGTGGACAACTGCGCGCTGGATACGA
>Ga0209101_1001674_pt1 | contig 15886 bp, 13 predicted proteins | sample ConPoolayeCmetaG_FD_185481 | JGI IMG/M metagenome (GOLD analysis project Ga0209101, IMG submission 185481) | Hot spring microbial mat communities from California, USA to study Microbial Dark Matter (Phase II) - Cone Pool mat layer C metaG... ...
GTCCGAAATACCTCTCACTCTATTTCTATACTATCCACGTAAAGCTCCTGGCCAGCGATGACCTCGCCGGCATACGCGCCGCAGACAGGGCAGGTCCAGTCTGCGCTGGCTGGCACGAATTCCGCGCCACAGTCGCGGCAGCGGATTTTCACGGGCACACGCCGAAAGACCAGCTCCGCGCCCTCGGCGATGGTGCCCGCGCTCAAAGCGTCGAAGCAAAACTCAATCGAGTCGTCCACGAAGCTGGTCATATCGCCAATGACCAGCTCGACGCGGGTTACCCGACTTGCTGCACTGGCTCCGGCGTGGCGCAGAACCACGTCGAGGACGTGTTGGGTGACAGCCAGTTCGTGCACGCTTCAGCCCTCCGGCGGTGGCGCGACATGTCGCATCCCTACGGCACCGGCTCCACCTTGACAGCGCAGACCTTGAACTCCGGTATCTTGGCCGTCGGGTCGAGGGCGGCGTTGGTCAGCTTGTTCGCCGCAGCTTCTGCAAAGTGGAACGCCATGAAAACGACCCCTTGGTCTGTCACCGGCGCGACCCTGGCCTTGGCGATCACTTCTCCCCGCCGCGATGCGATACGGATTCTGTCGCCGTTGCGGATACCCAGCTTTTCCGCATCCTCCGGGTTGATTTCAGCCAACGGTTCCGGGTAGAGCGTGTTCAGGCCCTTGGACCGCCGCGTGAGTGTGCCGGTGTGGTAGTGGTACAGCACGCGCCCGGTAGTGAACACAAAGGGATACTCGCGGTCGGGTTCTTCCGCTGCGGGCTGCCACTCCACCGCGCTGAACAACCCCAGGCCGCGGCTGAATTTCCCCACATGCAAGATGGGCGTGCCTGGATGGTCAGCGGACGGACACGGCCACTGAATGCCCCTCTGCTCGAGGCGCTCCCAGCTCAAGCCAGCATAGATGGGCGTCAACGAGGCCATCTCGTTGAAGATTGCCTGTGGGTTATCGTAGGTCAGGCCCGCGTATCCCATGCGGCGGGCAATTTCGCCCACCGTTATCCAGTCCTGCCGGGCTTCACCTGGCGGCTGCACGGCGGGACGTACCCGCTGCACTCGCCGCTCGCTGTTGGTAAAGGTCCCGTTCTTCTCGGCGGACACCGCCGCCGGCAGCACGACATCGGCCAATTGAGCCGTCTCGGTGAGAAATACGTCCTGGACGACCAGGAAGTCGACCTTCTCCAGGCATCGGCGCACATGATTGACGTCTGGATCGGAGAGCAGCGAATTTTCGCCGACGATATACAGACTGCGAATCCTGCCAGCCTCTACGCCATTGACGATTTCGACCACAGTCAGGCCGGCATCGGAGGGCAGGTTGACCCCCCAGGCGTTCTCGAACTTCAGGCGGTTGGCCTCGACGTTGACCTTTTGATACCCCGGATAGAAGTCGGGCAGGCCGCCCATGTCGCAAGACCCCTGCACATTGGCCTGCCCGCGCAGCGGGTTCACTCCACCGCCTGGCACACCCATGTTACCCAGCAGCATCTGCAGGTTGGCGCACGACAGCACGTTGTCGTGCCCGGTTGAATGTTGGGTGATGCCCATCGCATACAGCAGCGCAGCCGGGCGGTGCGCGGCCAGCAGACGCGCGGCAGACCGAATGTCATCTGCATCTACGCCGCAGATGTCCGCCGCGCGTTCCGGCGGATAGGCCGCTACACAGGCCTTCAGCGCATCGAATCCTTCGGTGCGATTGGCTACAAAATCGTGGTCGTAAAGGTCTTCGGCAATCAGCACGTGCATGATGCCGTTCAACAAAGCGATGTCTGTGCCAGGCCGCTGTCGAATGTGCAGCGTCGCCAAGTCAGCAATCGGGATAAGGCGTGGGTCACAGACGATGAGCGGCACGCCCCGCTGCCTGACCGCCTGCCTGATCCTCATGCCCAGAACCGGGTGGTTCTCGGTCGTGTTCGAGCCGATGATGAAGTAGGCCTGTGCGTTTTCAACAATATCGTCGAACGAATTGGTCATGGCACCCGACCCAAAGGCCACGCCCAGTCCAGAGACAGAAGAGCTGTGGCAAAGTCGGGCGCAGTGATCGACATTGTTCGTGCCGAGCACTGCCCTGGCAAATTTCTGAATAACATAGTTCTCTTCATTGGTGCATTTGGCGGAGGCCAGGACGGCCATAGACTGTCCGCCATACCTTGCCTTGATTTCGGCAAATTTGGCGGCCACCAAATCGAGGGCCTCGTCCCATTCCACTTCCATCAATTCGCCATCTTTCCTGACCAGCGGCTTTTTGAGTCGCTCCGGATGCCCTACGAACTCCCAGCCATAACGGCCCTTCACGCACAGGCGACCGTGATTGGCCGGCGCGTTCGGGTCGCCGTCTACATTGACGATTTCATTCCCCCGCACACCAAGGAAGAGAGAGCATCCGACGCCGCAGTAGTTGCATACGGTCTTGACTTCACGCGCCGGCTTCTGGGTGTGAATGGGAACCAGCGCGCCGGTTGGGCATCTCACGACACACTCGCCGCAAGACTCACAGCTCGATTCACGAATTGGCTTGTCGCCAAACGTGCTGATAGCCAGGTCATAGCCCCGAAAGGCAAAATCAATCGCGGCAACGCCGTTGATTTCCTCACAGGTCCGGATGCAGATGCCGCAGTAAATGCAGCGATTCGGATTGCGGACAAAAAAGGGATTGGAGGTATCCAGCGGCCGCGACCTGTTGCCTCGCCTCAGTCTGGCTAGACGTTCTTCGGTCACACCGACGTAGTGGGCGACTTCCTGCAATTTGCAATTGGAGTCTTTGGGGCAGGCCAGGCAATCGGCGTCGTGGTTGGCGATGAGCAACTCAGCGGCCACTTGACGGATCAGCCTGAGCTCCGCGTTGTCGGTCGTCACGACCATGCCCGGCTCCACAGGCGTCTTACAGGCCACTGTGGGCCGTCTGCCCTTGATGTCAACCATGCACAGCCGACATGCACCTACGGAGCTCAAGTCAGGGTGAAAACAGAGATGAGGGATATAGATACCGTTTTCGAGGGCCGCCTCCAGAACGGTCTTCCCTTTATCCACAGTGATTGGCAAACCATCAATGGTGAGCGATACTTTGTCCATCAGGCCACCTCGTGTTCTGTTGCGGTTTCAACAGCGATATCTCCGGGCGACGGCTCAGATACTTTTTCCACCGCGCTGAATTTCGGCGGACAGGTTTCCAGGCACACGCCGCACTTGATACACTTACTCTGATCGATGACATGGGGCGTCTTCTTCTCGCCCCATATCGCCTCGGTGGGACATGCTTTTCGACACAACCCACAGGCGACACACTTCTCCGGATTGATCTGGTACCGGATCAACCGCTTACAGACCAGCGCCGGACAGCGATGCTCCTGAATGTGCGCTTCGTATTCATGGCGGAAATATCGTATCGTGGTGAGCACCGGATTGGGGGCCGTCTGCCCCAGTCCACACAGCGACCCTTGCTTGACGGCGATGGCCAGCTCTTGCAGCAGTTCGATGTCGCCGGGACGGCCGTGCCCCCTGGTGATGTCGGTCAGGATGTCCAGCATCTGTTTGGTGCCCAGCCGACAGGGCACACACTTGCCACAAGATTCCTTCTGGGTGAAATCGAGAAAATAGCGGGCGACATCTACCATGCAGGTATTTTCATCCATCACGACCATGCCACCCGAGCCCATGATCGAACCGGCGGCGGTGAGCGATTCGTAATCCACCGGATTGTCCAGCAAGCTGGCCGGCAGACAGCCGCCGGAAGGGCCACCGGTCTGTACTGCCTTAAACGCCCGGTCGCCCAGGATGCCATCCCCAATCTCGAAAATGACCTGCCGCAAGGTAATGCCCAACGGCACTTCGATCAGGCCGGAGCGTTTGATCTTGCCCACCAGCGCGAAGGTTTTCGTCCCCTTGCTCTTTTCCGTGCCCACTTCGGCAAACCAGGACGCGCCACGCTGCAAGATCATGGATACGTTCGCCAGCGTCTCGACATTATTGATCACAGTTGGTTTTTTCAACAGCCCCGAAACGGCGGGGAACGGCGGCCTCGGCGAGGGCATTCCTCGTCTGCCTTCGATAGAAGCGATCAGAGCCGTCTCCTCTCCGCATACGAATGCCCCAGCGCCTTGCTTAATCTCAATATGAAAATCAAAACCGCTCCCTTGAATGTTCGCGCCAAGAAAGCCGGCTTGCTCCGCCTGATTGATGGCTATCCGCAGTCTCTCCAGAGCGAGAGGATACTCCGCACGGCAGTAGATATAGCCAGTGCGTGCACCAATCGTGTAACCGGCTATCAGCATCCCTTCGAGCACAGAATGCGGATCACCCTCAAGCAATGACCTGTTCATGAAAGCGCCAGGGTCGCCTTCATCGGCATTGCAAATGATGAATTTTTCGTCTCCCGGCGAGTCAATACAAAACTGCCATTTCAGGTATGTAGGGAATCCTGCGCCGCCACGTCCTCTTAAGCCCGCTGCTTTGATCTCCGCCACAATTTGTTCACGGCTCTGGGTCAAGGCGCGCATCAGCCCGCTGTACCCATCGGTCGCCAGGTAATGTTCAATTCGCGTTGGGTCGATCAGCCCACAACGACGCAGCACTCGTCTCACCTGGGGGCTCAGCACGGGCGTCTCAGACAGGACGGGGATCCCTTCCACTTGCCCTTCACCCAGTGTTCCCAATGCCAGTTCAGGCAGGGGGTCATTATGTATCAGATAGCCGTCAACCAGATCAGATACTTTCTCAGGAGTTACACGACCGTAGCAAATGCCGGGTCGGTCCCTTTTGGTGATGGTGACCAGAGGCTCGGCATAGCACAGCCCGATACATCCCACCTCAATCACTTGAGCATCCACATTGTTTATTGCCAGGTCTTCGCGAAGCTGGCGCAAGACCTGCAGGCCGCCTGCAGACCGACCGCAGGTAGCTGTCCCCACCGTGATAAGCGAGCCTGCGCCACGCCAAAGCTGCTGCCAGTCTCTCTTCGCCTGCTCACACATCTCTTCATAAGACATTTTGGACATTCCTTTCTCCCTTCAGGGCTTACGCACCTGTTGCCGAGTGACGGTGAACATCTGGCCCTATTTCTTAAAGATTTCCTGAACTTTCTTGGGGGTCAACGAAGCCTGAACCTCGCCGTCTACCATCATGCACGGAGCGAGGCTACAGCATCCAATGCAGGCAACCGTCTGCAATGTGTATTCCAAATCGGGCGTTGTTTCGCCCTCTTTAATTCCCAGAACGCTTTCCACCTCTTCCAGTATCCGCGGCGCACCACGGACATGGCAGGCCGTCCCCCGACAGACCATGACTTCTCGGCGGCCTCTGGGCGAAAAACGGAATTGGCTGTAGAAAGATGCTGTACCAAACACCTGACTGGACGGTACGCCGGTGAAACGGGCCGTTTCAAGCAGGGCTTCTTCTGGCAGATAACCGAACGTACCTTGGATGTCTTGAAGGATTTGAATCAGCTCCATCCGGCTTCCTTTGAAATTTGAAAAAAGGGCTTCTAACTGTGGATGCATTTATCCCGCTCCTTTCAGTTCACCGCAAAATCAAACAATCATGTCCAGAATATCAGCGACGACCCGTTCAGCAAGGGTGGCCGTCCGTTCGGACAACTGAGTACAGAAGTCAAACTCATACCCACGAGCAGAGTACAGGTAAGCAGATGGGCAACAGCCATACATTGCTTTTGTCAGATATAATAGCGTTTCGGGCGAGAGGTGATGGGTCAACGCCTGGGGAGCATAGCCGGGTTCGACCCGGACGGCCCGCAGTTCCTCTGCAAATGCCCCGGTATGGGCATCTACGAATACAACCCGCTCGAACTGCGCCAATAGCTCGGCCATCTCCGGCATAAGCTGCCTTTGGAACAGAAGCCCTATGCCATCGGTGACCATCGTGGGCGCATCGCCATAAGGTTCCAGTTCAACATGAGCCAGGCGGTGGGCGATCTCGTTGACCACGTGATAGCCCAACCCATCATCGCCACGGTCTACATTGCCATAACCCAAAACCAACGTGTGCAACCGCTTCTTGTCTGAGCATTCGTCCATGTGCGGTTAGTCGCCAGACGTAGACATAGGGGCAAAGCGAGACCTTGCCCCTATGCGTCCACTCCATAAAAACATATCTCTGTCAAGCATCACACTTTGCGGCGACGCGGCAAAGCGCGTCATCGCTTCAGTCCCGCTTCAAAATCTCAACGGTCTCCCCGGCAGAGTTCTTGATCTCGACGATGAGGGGCATCTGCCCTACCGCATGGGTCGAACAGGAGAGGCAAGGGTCGTAGGCCCGGATGGCGGCCTCAACGCGGTTCAACATGCCCTCGGTTACATTATTGCCATCAATGAACTCTTTGGCGACCATGTCCACTGCCGTGCTCATAGCATAGTTGTTGTGGCCGGTAGCGACGATCAGGTTGACGTTGGTGATCTTGCCGGTCTCGTCCGTCCAGTAGTGATGGATGAGTGTGCCACGTGGGGCTTCGATCACGCCCACGCCCTCGCCAGTGATCTGGCCCGGTCCGCTGCGGATGTCCTTAGAAGTAATGTCTGGGTCTTCCAGCAACTCCCGGATGCGCTCAGCCGCGTAAATGTCTTCGATCAGGCGGGCGTAGTGCATAAACAGCGTCGGCTCGACCGGCCCTTCGGCTAACGCCTTGAACTTCTTGAACTCCTCGTTGGCGATCGGCGTACTGATGCGGTCGGCCACATTCAAGCGGCCCAACGGCGCGACCCGGTACACCCCTTCAGGCCACCCCAGCTTCTTGTAGTACGGGAACTTGAGGTAAGACCAATCTTCGGTATGCTCGGCAATATAGTTCAGGTAGGTGGTTGGGTCGAACTGCTCGAGCAGCCTGCCATTCTTGTCAATCAGGCGCAGTTCGCCGTCGTACAATCTCAAGCTGCCATCTTTGGGGTCAACCATACCCATGTAGCCGGTCTTGAAGTTGCCGAACCGTTGGACAAGTTCCATGTTTTTCTCCAGCCAGGCCTTGCCAATGGCCAGGCCTTCCTGCATGTAGCCGATCATCTCATCAACCGGCGCCAAGAGGGCATCCCTTTCTTTGACTGTGAGAGCCTTGTTGACTCCGCCCGGCACGGCAAAAGCAGCGTGGATTCGCTCGCCAGCGACGACGCGGATGACCTCCTGTCCCCACTTCCGCAATTTGACCGCCTTGACCGCCAGGTCTGGGTTGGTCTGAATAATGCCCACCACATTGCGAATGGCCGGATCTGCATCGAAGCCGAACAGCAAATCTGGGCTGGCCAGGTGGAAGAAGTGCATCGAATGGGACTGCACGAACTGCCCCTTGTGCATCAACGACCTCAGCAACGTAGCCGGGCGAGGCGGCGTGACACCGGCCACGCGATCGCAGGCTTTAGCCGAGGCCAGGTGGTGGCTGACCGGACAGATACCGCAGATGCGCGGGGTAATGGCCGGCATCTCAAAGAACATGCGACCCTGAGAGAACCGTTCAAAGCCACGGAACTGATCCACATGCAGGTACGCACGTTCCACCTTATTGTTGTCGTCGAGATGAACGGTAACTCGAGCGTGACCTTCTATGCGGGTCACAGGCTCAATGGTGATTTTTTGCGCCATCAAATACCTCCTCAGTTATTTCGGATTGGTGAATCGGGATTGCGGATTTTCAAGATAGTCGCAACCCCCGCTATCCGACAATTCACCGTCCGTGCTCTTGACTTTAGTGATTGTACGTGAGATTAGGCCCCGATAACTCTGGGATGCGCCCGGCCAACAGTTCCGTCAACACGTACCAAATGGAATCGGCCGGCGGTGGACAGCCCGGCAAGTGAATGTCCACCGGAACCACCTCGTTCAAGGCCATCACCCTGGGCAGCAGCTTAGCCAGTTCGTCCGACCGAGGCACTGCACCGTTGCTGTCGGTGCTGGCCGTTTTCGTGTACGCAAACTCCAGGACATCCTCTGCGCCGAAGAAATTGCGCATCGCGGAGATCCCGCCAAAAACCGCGCAGTCGCCCATCGAGATCAGAATCTTGCAGCGCTCGCGCATTTCCAGCGCGACCTCCAATTGATGCGTGTTGGCGACCGCGCCGGTCAGGATGCCTACATCTACGCCGTCCTTCGGCGGGTGTTTCAGGTCAGTGATGGGCGAAGACGTGAGCTCGATGTGCTTGACCAACTCCACAATGCGTTCATCAATGTCGAGCAATGACATTTCACAGCCCGAGCAGATGTCCAACCAATCCATTGCAACTTTGACTTTCGCCATGAATTCCCCTCCTGCAAATCGCGGCGCAGCCTTTACGCAACCCGCGCCATGTTATGATTTGCCTATTTTAATGGTATACAAACTTAGAGAAGATAGATGTAATCTACCTCACACTTCTCAATTGTACAAAAATTATTCGAGATCACATACCAAGCCGGGCAGCCAATTCCTTGAGTATCTGGTCGTCCGGTCTGGCCTCGCCTATCGGAGGTAAAGCCGCCGTAACGGCCAGTTTGCGGCCTTCTGTATTGGTGATGGTGCCGGCCCGCTCGCTCCAAATGGCCGCCGGCAGGACGACATCTGCCTTGTCCATCAGCGGCGTCTCGAAGCCGGTTTGCACCACAACGAAATCCGCGCCCTGTGCAGCATCCGTCAGATTGGCGTCCGCCGTGTCATCAGACAACAGCACGTAGAGCACTTTCACACCACTCAGGTTGGCGGGTTTGTCGAGGCCAGCCGCCTGCAAGCCGCGGCTGTTGACTCCTGGCGTTAACCCAACGAACCTGGCCTTGCCCGCCAGTTTCTCGCGCAGGAGGACCAGTTCACTGCCTGCCTTCGCTCCATAGACGACCACCGGTGAACTCGCTCCTTGCGCCAGAACGATAGCCTGTTCTATCTCGGCCGGCTTGAATTCGGCCATTGCCAAAGGCGAGAACTCGTTTTCGCCCTCGCCTACCAAGACGAGCCGGGCTCCCTTGTTGTTGACGCCACGTTTGACGGCGAACCCGGCTACCTGATGGTCCTTACCCAGGTCCGCGCCCACGACGACAAATAAATCGGCCTCATCGAGGTCGGTCAGCTTGCCCTCCTCCCGCTTCAGGTGCTCGGGCACAGGCGACATAGATCCAACTCTGGCCGCCGTACCGAAGACTTTAGCGCACAGCTTAGCCGCTTCGTTGGTCACGCGCGGCGAGACCAACACGCCTAGCGTGTTGCCAGCGGCCTTGATGCGTTGCGCAACCGCCTGGAGCGCGTCATCCCAACTTGCCTCGACCAGCTTGCCGTTCTGGCGGATAAGCGGGGTGGTGATGCGTTCACGGCGTTCATACAACGGCTCAAACCGCCCCCGCACGCACAGCAGGCCATGGTTGACTTCCGCATCCCAATCGCCCTCGATGCGAATCACATGGTTGTCACGGGTCACCAGCTCCGCGCCGCAGCCGACACTGCAGAACTGGCAGGTGGTTTTCACCCGCTCGACCTCTTCCTTGACCCCGCCATAGGCACTGGTGCGGTCCATCAACGCACCGGTCGGACAGACCTGGAGACAAGTGCCACAGGATATGCAACTGGACTCGCCAAAGGGCACGTCCATGTCGGCGACCAACATGGTATCTACGCCGCGGCGACGCAAGCCCAGAGTGTGATTGCCGACCAGGTCGGCGCAGGCGCGGATACAGCGGCGACACAGGATACAGCGATTGTGGTCCATCACAAAGTACTGGCGAGATGAATCTACCGGCAAGTTAGGATAAGCGCGTTGATAGGCCCAGTGGTCTAGCTGGTATCGGTAGGCCAGGTCCTGCAACTCGCAGTTGCCGCTCATCTGGCAGAACATGCAGAAATGGTTTCGCTCTGAAAAGAGCAGATTCAAGACGAATTTCCGCGCTTCCACCACCTTGGGCGATTCGGTCTGAATCACCAGGCCCTCGGAAACCGGAAAGGTACAGGCCGGCTGCAAGGCTCTCTGCTTCTCTATCTCGACCAGACACATCCGACACGCGCCGATGGGCTGCACGGCGGGGTGATGGCACAGCACGGGAATATCAATGCCCGCCGCTTGAGCCGCTTCCAGAATGGTCTGTCCTGCCCGAGCCTTGACCTCGCGGCCATCAATCGTTATCGTCACAGTCGTCATTGCACTCAATGCCTCCTTAAGAATCAACTCACTTTGAACGGAGGACCAAAGCACGCCCTCATCGGGCAATCGGCCTCCGAATTTCGCTCAATTTGGTTGCCTGTCACCAAACAGACGCTCGTTAGGGGCGCAAGATTGCTGCGCCCCTCTGTCACACCTTTTCTACGACTGAGATGTCTTGACCGGTTCCACCGGGAACATGTCGGCGACGGGTCTGGTCGCGCCGCCCATCTTGCGCAACCATTCCAGGTCGCAGCGCAGGCAACGCTTACACTCCTCGCGCGCCATTTCTTCGGTGAGACCGAGTTCAACCTCGGCGAAGGTCCGCACGCGTTCTTTCGGGTCCAGTTCAGGCATGTGGGGACGTCTGGCCTCCGCATAGTCGTCCAGGTTGAACTTCTGCTCTGGGAACTGATATGGCGGGTCCCAGACCGGGTTGACCAGCCTACCCTTTTGCAGGTACATATCAACGGCCACGGCTACCTCGTTGCCATGCGCCACTGCTTCGATGATGGTAGCTGGTCCCTTGGCCGCGTCGCCGGCGGCAAATACGCCGGGGCGGTTGGTGGCCAGGGCCTTGTTAGTCACAAATGTGGTATCTCGGTTGGTGGCGATGCCATCCCCATTCAGACAAGACAGGTCTGTCTGCTGGCCGATGGCCGGAATCAGCACGTCGCAATCCAGAACAAACTCACTGCCTTCGACGGGCACCGGCCGGCGACGCCCGCTCCGGTCAAAGTCTCCCAGTGTCTGATGTTGACATCGGATGGCGACAATGTGGCCGTGGTCGACGATAGCCTCAATCGGGTTGGTCAGGTAGTGGATGATGCAGCCCTCATCAATCGCGCCTTTGATTTCCTCATCGTAAGCTGGCATATCGGCGCGCGCACGCCGGTAGACGATGTTGACCTCGGCTGCCCCAAAACGGAGCGCCGTGCGGGCCGCGTCAATGGCTACGTTGCCGCCGCCGACCACCACCACCCGCTTGCCGCGCAGGTCTGGGTTTTTGCCCAGCGCAACGTCGCGCAGAAAGTCAACGCCGTGATAGACGCCCGCAGCTTCTTCACCGGGGATGCCGAGTTTCCGGCTCCGATGAGCGCCGATTGCCAAAATCACGGCATTGTAGCCATCGCGGTTCATCAGGTCGTCTATCGTGAAATCCCGCCCCAGCGCAGTGTTCAGCCTGAGCTCGGCGCCAGCACGAATGACGTTCTGAATTTCTTCGTTCAGAATGTCGCGCGGCAGGCGGTATTCGGGTATGCCCACTGCCATCATGCCGCCCGCTACAGGCAAAGCCTCGAAAATGGTCACCCCGTAGCCCATCTGGCGCAACCGCAGGGCCGCAGTCAGGCCGGCAGGCCCCGACCCAACAATCGCCACTTTCTCTTTCTTCGGCTGCCCAACCTGAGGCGTCCACGGATGCTTCAATTCCTGGTCGGCCATGAAGCGTTTGATCGCGCGAATGGCGATTGGCTCATCAATGTCGCCTCGACGGCAGCGGGACTCACAGAAGGCCGGGCACACGCGCCCACACACGAGCGCAAACGGGTTGCGGGTGCGATGAATCTCGAGCGCCTCAGCGTAGCGACCCTGTGCTGTCAACGCGATGTAGCTGGGCACATCTACGCCGGCCGGGCAGGCGTTCATACAACGCGCCTCGGTCAGCGACTCGCAGACGCCCGCGGGACACTTTCTGTCCTGGATGTGGGTGATGAACTCTGGCTCGAAATAGCGCAGGGCCGACACAACCGGGCCAGGAGTCAGTTGGCCCAGCGCACACAGGGCGCCACTTTCCATGCCCTTCGCGATCTCTCGAATCGTCTGGAGGTCCTGCATTTTGCCTTTGCCTTCGGTGATACGGGTCAGTATTTCCAACATACGCTGACCGCCCACACGACAGGGCACGCATTTGCCGCACGATTCCGCCGCAGCAAAGGTGAGGAAGAATTTGGAGAATTCCACCATGCAGGTGTCCTCATCAACGACAATCATGCCACCGGAGCCCATCACCGCGCCGATGTCCTTCAGTGAATCGAAGTCCACGGGCACATTCAGGTGCTCGACAGGGATACAACCGCCCAGCGGCCCGCCAGTCTGCACTGCTTTGAAATTTTTGCCGTTCGGGATGCCACCGCCCACATCGAAGATGATTTCACCTACGGTAATGCCCATCGGCACCTCCAGCAGGCCCGTATTGTTGACCTTGCCGGTCAGGGCGAACACGGCGGTGCCGGGGCTGCGCTTGGTCCCGATGCTGGCGAACCATTCTGAACCATTGGCGATGATGCGCGGGATATACGAGTAACTCTTCACATTGTTGAGATTGGTAGGCTTACCCCACAGGCCAGAAATCGCCGGGAAGGGCGGCCGAGGACGCGGCTCGCCGCGACGGCCCTCGATGGAGGCCAGCAGCGCCGTCTCTTCGCCGCATACAAAGGCGCCAGCACCCTCTTTTATGTGAAGATGGAAGCTAAAATCTGTGCCCAGAATGTTGTCCCCCAACAAACCGTATTCTTCCGCCTGGGCAATGGCGGTTTTCAGGCGTTCGATGGCCAGCGGATATTCCGCACGGCAATAGATATAGCCTTCTTTGGCGCCGACGGCATAGGCGCAGATTGCCATACCCTCCAGCAGACTGTGCGGGTCGCCTTCGATGATCGAGCGATCCATGAAGGCGCCGGGGTCGCCCTCGTCGGCGTTGCAGACCACATACTTGACATCGCCGGGCGCTTTGGCGGTGAACTCCCACTTCAAGCCGGTCAGAAAGCCCGCACCACCGCGGCCACGCAACCCGGAGTCTTTGACGACCTTGATGACTTCTTCGCGCGTCATCTCGTTGAGAGCTTTCCCCAGAGCAGAATAGCCGCCGCGGGCGATGTATTCCTCGATAACATCGGGGTTGATCATACCGCAGTTGCCGAGTACGATGCGCTGCTGTTTACTGTAAAAGGGAATGCTCTGATAGAAGGGAACCGCTTGATGCGTATCAGGCTCCTGGTAAAGCAATCGTTCCACCGGACGCCCTTTGATCAGCGTTTCTTCTACCAGGAAAGGCACATCAGCAGCCTGAACCTTGCAGTAGAAGATGCCTTCGGGATAGACAATCATGACCGGCCCCATGGCGCAAAAGCCACGGCAACCTGTCTGCACCAGCTTGACCTCATCTTCCAGGCCGCGATTCTTCAGCTCTCTGGTCAACGCCGACATCACTTCATGTGAGCCGGATGCCACACAACCCGTGCCTCCACAGACCAGAACATTGGCACGATACAAACGTTCGGCCATTACACGTTCCTCCTTAAACTCTTGTTTGTCCGAACTCTTAATTCCACTCTTCCTGTCTTGGACTTCAAGCCCAACCAGGGTCACACCACGCCGGCCCTGTGCGACATAGCAAGGGCCGGCATGATTCAGGTCCCTGCCGCTTAGAACTCCTTGTATACGTACTCTTCGTAGTACTTCTCGACCATCTGTTTGTGTTTCAGTTCTTCCTTGGCCAGAAGATCAAACACGTCATGGGCCTGGCCTTCTTCCACCAGGTCAGCCATGCTGGCGTAGAACTCATGCGCCGATTGCTCGCGTTTGATGGCGACCAACAGCACATCCTGAAAATCGGATTTCTCGCTGAGTGCGGGCGCAACCAGATAGTCTCCGATTTTGAGGTCTTTGACTTCTTCGCGGCGCGACTTGCGGATAGCCCAGTTGAGGTCTCCCCTGAGCAAACCCTCGATTTTGGCTTTGTGCCCGAGTTCCCAATCGGCCAGCTCTTTCAGCCATTCTTTGGTCTGTGGGTTCTTGACCGTTTGCATGGCCGAATTGTACAGGTTGTACGAATCCTCCTCGAAACGCAAGGCGCGCTTGAGGATGCTCTCCACACTGCTTTCCATTGCTGTATTTACCTCCCAAAGGTTGATTGTTCAATCACATTTTCGTCAGATTGCATTGCCAACACGCCCAACAACCCATTCTTCAACAACTCTCCCGTTCTTGAGATGCTCTTCCAGCAATCGCGGGACCATATCGGGCGTCACGTTGCCATAGGTGATGCGCGGCTTGCCTGCCTGCTCGATATCAACCAACGGTTCTTTGACGCACTGGCCCACACAGCCGACCGTCTCCACATTGGCCTCAATTTCGAGCCTTTGCAGCTCATCCAGGATGGCGCGCATGGTTTCACGCGCCCCAGCCGCGATGCCGCAAGTGCCCATGCCGACAATAATCCGTGTGCCAGTCTCTCGACGGACCTTCAAGTCTTTCTGAGCATCTTCCCGGATCTTCTTCAAGTCTTCAAGTGATTTGATTTTAGGCATCTTCATTACCTCCTGAATTACCTTCAATGACAAGAGAACCGGCCTGCTGAACCTGCACTGGTTCGTACAGCGTTTTCTCTCCTTCAGAAATGAACTCTTTCAACCAATCGCGTACCAATCGGTGTGTCAAAGGAATGTCCCCCAACTCTTCTCGGATCTGAGCTGTATCGAACTCAAATGTCCTATCGCCTACGCGATGTACATAACGCAGGTCACAGGCCCGGCTGAACGACTCCGACATGATGAAAGCCAGTAAAGTGTCGCCGATATTGCCCAAAGGCGCCCGATCAATATGGCTGTGCTGGAACCTGGCGATTACAGTCGTGCCCGCCCCCGGAGAAGACAAAATCTTGAAGTCTCCGGCGCAGCGTTCTGTCGCCGCTGCCAGCAAGGGCAACCCTAAACCGACATGACGGGTTTTGCGTGTGGTGAAAAACGGGTCGGTTGCCCTCGCCAGTTGAGTTTCATCCATCCCGCGGCCGTTGTCTATGACGGTGATGGACAAGACATCGTTTGTTAAATCCTCCTCCAGAAGCAGCTCGATCCGCGATGCGCCTGCTTCCAGCGAGTTCTGCAAGATATCCAGCACATGCAAAGAGAGCTCACGCACTTATTCCAGCTCGTTCACTATCTTTAACATCTTCTCCGGCACCAGGTTACCTACCACTTTGTTGTCAATGACGGCGACCGGCGCCAGGCCACAAGAGCCCAGGCAATAGACGACTTCATAGGTAACCTTATAGTCGGGCGTGGTTTCGCCAGCCTTGATGCCCAACTGTTCCTCGACGGTGGAAATGATTTTGGCCGCGCCGCGCACATGGCAGGCCGTGCCATCACACTGCCTGATGATGTGGCGCCCACGGCGGGTCAGATAAAACTGGGCGTAGAATGTCGCCACGCCAAAAATCTGGCTGGCCGGAATGCCGGTTTTCTTTGAGATGTAGCCGAGAACTTCCTTGGGCAGATACCCGTAGATTTCTTGGGCCCGCTGTAAGATCGGTATGACCGCTCCTTTCTGCGTCTTGAATCCGTCGAGTATTTCGTCCAAAGGAGCCATATCCAGAGTTTCCTCAGAGGCCATGCGTACCCTCCTAAAAATAGAATTTAATAGTACTTAAACCAGAGCCTTCGGCTTCGGTCTTACCAAATTAGACAATCACCCGCCGTCCATCTTGACCCTTGAAGGCCAATCTCAATTCGGCGACGTTTAACTCGCGCACTTTTACCATTGTTCGACGTTGCATCTCCGCCAGCCTGTGCGCATCGCCATCCACCAACAGAGTATACCCTGAGAGCTGAGGGAAACGCTCACAAGCCTGTTCAGGGGACAACCAGTGCGACAGTTCCACCGCCTCGAATCCCAATTCAGGCGGGACAAAGCCCAAATTGGCGAGCAAACTGAAAGATGGCCGATCGACATGCGCCGGAAAGCAGAGCCCATTCAGCGCTCGAACTTCGGCTACCACCTGGTCAAC
>Ga0209101_1001675_pt1 | contig 15885 bp, 10 predicted proteins | sample ConPoolayeCmetaG_FD_185481 | JGI IMG/M metagenome (GOLD analysis project Ga0209101, IMG submission 185481) | Hot spring microbial mat communities from California, USA to study Microbial Dark Matter (Phase II) - Cone Pool mat layer C metaG... ...
TTTCACACCATATTCGTCAATTCACATTTGGGCTGCCCCCAAATGTGAATTGACGAATATGGTGTGAAAGGTTAAAATAATGACATCCGGCTGTTTTACAATTCGTGCCAATGGGCTGCCGACCTGGTGGACAGATGGTCGGGCTGAGCGGTTATGTGCACCTTGATTGCAGGTAAACCCCGATGCCCGATTGCAGGCCGGCCAAGTCTTTCCGAGTGTTCGAGTTCATTGAGGTTGCTGATGGGTTCAAATGCCAAGATTTTACTTGTTGATGATGATGCGCTTGTGTTATCAGCTTTTCGCCGCCTGCTTGAGAAGGGGGGATACCAGGTTAGCACGGCCGGTAGTGGCGAAGAAGCGGTTCGAGTGGCTTGGGCGCAGCTTCCAGATTTGGTGTTGCTCGACCGCGTTCTGCCCGATATGGACGGCATCGAAGTCTGTCGGCGCATTAAACAAGAGCCCAAGTTGGGCCATTGTTTGGTGGTGATCTTGAGCGGTACCAGAATTTCATCTGAAGACCAGGCTGATGGACTGGAATGCGGTGCCGACGGTTACATTTCCAAATCGATTTCTAACCGTGAGTTGTTGGCGCGGGTTGAGGCTCTGCTGCGCATTCAACGTGCCGAAGCGCGAACGAATCGTCTCAACCATATCTTGCGCACGATTCGCCAAATTGATCGGCTGATTGTCCAGGAAGACGACCGCGATCGACTGGTTCGGCATATCTGTGAGAGCCTGATCGAAATGTGCGGTTATCAGGAGGCCTGGATTGTGCTGTTGGACCGCAAAGGACAAGTGGAAAGCATAGCAAAATCCGGCCCGAATACGGTTTTTTCGTCGTTGCGCGCGCAACAGACAGGGAGTGGGGACCTGCCGGCTTGCGTCCGGCAGGCTTTGACACAACCCGAAACCTTGATCGTTCGGAACAGCGCCGATGTGTGTCATACTTGCTCGTTGGGTGGGCTTTGTACGCCTGCCGAAATGATCTGGATTCGACTGGCGCATCAGGCACGGGTTTACGGCTTGTTGGGTGTTGCAGTTCCGGCATGGTTTGCTGTCGATGAGGAAGAGCGTTCTTTGCTGTGCGATATAGCCCAGGACGTTTCGATGGCTTTGTGTCGTCTTGAATTAGAGGTTGAGCGCAAAAGGGATGAACACGCATTACGTCAAAGTGAACACAAATTTCGCAGTTTTGTCGAACAATCTTGTGATGGCGTTATGCTGACGGATGAACAAGGGATTGTGGTTGAATGGAATTGGGCAATGCAGCAACTTACCGGTCTCGATGCAGAGCAGGTGCTTGGCCGACCCATTTGGGATGTGCAGTTTGAATTGAATCAAGATCGAAAAATGCCAGACCAACGCCTGCATATCGAAGCGACGATCCGCGAGATGTTACGCACCGGCTATGTGCCGTTTGGCCAGGTTATGGCTCGCGAATATCGTCATCCCGATGGTGATCATCGCTACGTTGAAGAAAGTATCTTTACGATCGAAACCGATGGTGGCTTTATGCTCGGCAGCATCTCACGCGATGTAACTGCACGTGTACAGATCGAGAGACAATTGCGAGATCGGGAAGTCTTTTTGAACACGTTGTTGCAGGCGATTCCCATTCCGGTCTTTTATAAAGACCGGGCGGGTCGCTATCAAGGGTTCAATGCGGCGTTTGAACACTTTTTCGGCAGGTCGCAGGAAGAAATGATCGGCAAAACCGTGTTCGATCTACACCCTCCTGATCTGGCCAACATCTATTACGCTCAAGACAACAAACTCTTTGAGCAAGGCGGCCTTCAGCGATATGAAACCCAGGTGATGGACGCCGGTGGGATGTTGCACGAGGTTATTCTTGAAAAAGCGGCATTTGTCGATCACCGGGGCGAAATCGGCGGGCTGGTAGGAGCAGTGCTGGATATTACCGAGCGCAAACGCTCCGAAATGCTGTTGCGTTCCATCGTTGATGGCACGGCTTCAGTTATCGGTGAGGCTTTTTTCCGCGTTTTGGTGCGTTATCTGGCAGCGGCTTTGCAGGCCCGTTATGCATTGGTCGGCACACTCAGCGCAGATGGAAAAAGCGTGCAGACATTGGCTGTTTGGACCGGCGAGGGGTATGCCGAAAATTTCGTCTACGAACTGGCCGGCACGCCTTGCGAGCAAGTGATCGGAATATCCGAATGTTACTATCCGCAAGGTGTGCAATCGCTTTTTCCGCGCGACCGGCTGTTGGTTGAAATGGGCGTCGAAAGTTATCGCGGTTTTCCATTGTACGACAAGGCCGGCAATCCACTGGGCATCATTGCTGTGCTCAACGACCGCCCGATGGTCGAGAATGAACAGGCCGAGTCGATCATTCGCATCTTTGCTGCGCGAGCCGTGGCCGAGTTGGAACGTTTGCGGATTGAAGCATCGTTACAGGCCAGCGAGATGTGGTTTCGTTCTTTGCTGGAATCTGCTCCTGATAGCATCGTCATCAGTGATTCAAACGGTCGGATTGTATTGGTCAATGCACAGACCGAGGCGTTGTTCGGTTATACACGCGATCAACTGATCGGCCAACCGATTGACCTGCTTTTGCCGCCGCATTTAGTGCAGAAGCATCGGACACATTGCAAAAATTATCTTGCTCATCCGGTGACCCGTCCAATGGGCAGCGGACTCGATTTGCATGCACGCCGTGCCGATGGGCACGAATTTCCGGTCGAGATCAGCCTCAGCCCGGTTCATACTCCAGACGGCGTCCAGGTGATCGGTGTGATTCGTGATGTCAGCGTGCGCAAACAAGTTGAAAGTATGCTGCATCTGCAAAGCGCGGCGCTTGAATCGGCGGCAAATGCCATTGTCATCACCAACCGGGAGGGCCTGATTACCTGGGTCAACCCGGCCTTTACACACCTGACCGGTTACACACTGGAAGAAGTGCGTGCAAAAAATCCGCGCCTGCTCAAATCGGGCCGGCAAGAGGCAGATTTTTACCAAAATCTCTGGCAAACCATTCTGTCCGGACAGGTGTGGCGAGGTGAGCTGGTTAATCGTCGTCGAGATGGCACGCAATATGTCGAAGAGATGACCATCACGCCGGTCAAAGACAATCGGGGACAAATTTCGCACTTTATTGCCATCAAGCAAGACATTACGATGCGCAAAGAAATGCAGCAAATGCTGGTTGACGAACTGCATGTGAGCAATACTCTTTCCGAACTATCCAAAATGCTCTTGTCGGCAATGTCATTCGAAGACATCTCTTCGTTGGTCCTCGAGCGCGCTTTGGAACTCACCGGCAGCGAATTCGGCTTTGTGGGGTACATCGATCCACACAGTGGCAACCTGATTTCACCGACGCTGACCAGAGACATATGGCAAAAGTGTCAGGTGCCCCGAAAGTGTTTTGAATTTGACAGGTTTACCGGATTGTGGGGATGGGTGCTGAACAATCGACAGCCCTTGCTTACCAACGAGCCGATGAACGATCCGCGTTCGACCGGGGTGCCGGAGGGACATCCACCGATCAGACGGTTTGTTGCCGTGCCGGCCCTGATCGAAGACGAGCTGGTGGGCGAAATCGCCCTGGCCAATGCCGCACACGATTATTCGGCACGCGATCTGCAAATACTCGAACGGCTGGCCACACTGTATGCCTTGAGCATTCAACGTCAACGTTTCCAGCAGCGACAGCAAGAGTTGGCTTTTTACCTGAATGAGCGTGTCAAAGAGCTGAGCTGTCTGTATGGTATTTCGAGTTTGGCCGGCCGACAAAATCTCTCGTTGGATGAAATTTTGAGCCAGGTTGTCGAACTGATCCCGTCGGCGATGCGCGAGCCTGAAAATTTTTGCGCCCGCATTCTTTGGGACGGTCGTCAATTTGTCACGGCTAATTTTCGAGAGACACCCTGGAAGGTGGAACGGCACATTTTTGTCGGCAGTGAGCCGGTGGGCAGTCTGCAGGTCTTTTATCTGGGGACCAAACAAGCGGATCGAGAAGTCTTGGTAAAGGAAGAGCAAGAACTGCTCACCGCTGTTGTGGAACGACTGGGTGAAACGGCCGAGCGCAAGCGTGCCGAGATGCGCTTGCGCCAATATGCTGAAGAACAAAGCGCACTCTATGCGATTACCTCGGTGGCTTCGGCCTTTTTAGAACCAGAGCGTTTGCTCTCGGCCGTGCTCGATGTGCTCCTGGCTTTGCTTGGCGCCGATGCCGGTTGGGTGCTTGTGTCTGGAGCAACGGCGCAGGATCCGCCACGAATGGTGGTCTCGCGTGGTCTGATGCCCAAGTCTCAGACAGCCCCGGCGTCGACCTGGCTTGATATATGTTCGGTCTTTAGTCCATTATTGACCCAAAATACTCATTCACACCTTCCGATGCTAATAACCAAATGCCCGCGCTTGCCGGCCGAGGTGTTGGCCGGTGTAGGGCTGTACGATCATGTCGGCATCCCGTTGTATGCCGGGGGCCACGTGTTGGGCATTTTGAATGTGGGTTGGCGAAAACCGCACGATTATTCGATTGTTCAGCAGACATTGTTGGACACGCTCGGACAGCAGATCGGCCTTGCCTTGCGTAATGCCCAGCTTTATCAGGCCGCGCTTCAGGTCAACCGGTTGGAAACGCTGAATGCTGTCAGTGCGGCAGCCGTGTCGTCGCTCGACTTGCATACCGTGTTGTACGAAACGTTGCGCTTGACCTGTCAAGCCCTGGATGCCGCGGAAGGCTCGATCTTGCAGCGAAACCCAGATACCGATGAATTGGTCTTTGTCACTACTTTGAGCGAGTCAAGTAGTATGCTGCGTGGCTATATTTTGCCTCCTGACCAGGGCATTGTCGGCTGGGTGATCAAGCATCGGCAATCGGTCTATACCAATGAGGTGTATACCGACGAACGTTTTTATAAGGCCATTGATGAACTGACCGGGGTTCTCACCCGTTCATTGATGTGTGCCCCCCTGGTTTATCAAGACCAGATTATCGGCGTTATCGAGATCACCAACAAACGTGATGGTGGTTTTACCCGTGACGATCTGAGCTTGCTGGAAGCCGTGGCTTCCATTGTCGCCTCGGCTATGGCGAATGCACGACTTTATCAGATGACGGTATTGCGCGCCAATGAACTGACCGTGTTGAATGAAATCGGTATGAGCGTTACCGCGACGTTGGATCGGGAAAAGATTTTCACCGACGCCTTGACGCATATACAACGTCTCTTTCCGGCCAACGGCGTTGTGATGCGGTGTACAAACTTGCAGCACGATGATCTATACCTTGTTCGTGCCCGGTTTGAGGGTGACGCGATCGCAACGCTCGAATTACCCCAAATCGACACCTTTTCCAGGCTTGCCGTTGACCGTCGGGAGGCGATACTGGTCACAGACGTTCAAAACGACCCTCGATGGCCTGCCGGACGACCTTACGATCTCGATCCATATCTTGGCAGTGCTGTGCGTGGGATGATGGTTGTCCCGCTGTTGACTTCTGATCGGGCGATCGGCGTGATCCAGGTAGTCAGCTGCCAGCCCGGCGCATTTACCACCGACAATTTGCGCATCTTGCAGGCTATTTCGACCACCGTGTCCATTGCGTTGGAGAATGCGCGTCTTTATGAAGAACTCAGGGCGCTGCTTTGGGAGCGCGAACGCGCGCAGGCACGGCTTATCCACACCGAAAAAATGTCGGCACTGGGGCGGCTGGCTGCTTCTTTGGCTCACGAGATCAATAACCCGCTGCAATCGGTAATCGGCTGTTTGGACCTATCACTGGAAGAGCTGGAAACCGATGACATGGTTCGGCAATACTTGCAAGTCGCGCGTACTGAAGTGGAACGCGTGGCGCGAACGATGGTGCAGATGCGGCATCTTTATCGTCGTTCTTCAACCGAAAGAGAATATGTCGAGGTAAACGACTTGGTTGAGCAAGTTATCGAATTGACCCGCAAACGATGTCAAGAAGCCAATGTCCAGGTAAGCTGGATGCCGGCTCCCTATCTGCCGATGATGATGTTGTCTGCCGATGAGATGCGTCAGGTGTTCTTGAATCTCTTGCTTAATGCGTTGGAAGCCATGCCCGGCGGCGGTAAATTGACAATACGTACCACCCTGACCCAAGAACCGGCCGGGGTACGCATCGAGTTTACCGATACCGGCGTCGGCATCCCGCCAGAAGTGATGCAACATCTTTTTGAGCCCTTTTACAGCACCAAGCCGGAAGGCACGGGGCTAGGGCTTTCGATCAGCAGCGACATTGTGGAACGTCATGGCGGACAAATTGCAGTGGAAAGCCGGGTCGGAGAGGGAAGCACGTTCACGGTATGGTTGCCGGAAGAAGCAGACCGGTTGGGGCCAGAAAAATTTCAAGATAAATAAAATGTATCTGCTCAGCCTATGCTTATTTTGTGAATGGGACACAGATTTTCACGGATTTGACGGATGAACACGGATAGTTTTTATCAAATCGGTGAAAATCCGTCGCATCTGTGTCCTGAAAAAGCCAGGCCGAGCAGGTACGATCCGTGTTCATCTGTTCAGTCCGTGTTTATCCGTGTCCTGGTACCAGGCTGGGCAGTTACAATAAAATGCCGATTATCCGGTTAGAGAGGGGAGAATATGGGATCGGCACGCATATTGATTGTCGATGACGAAGAAAGCATTCGCTTCTTTTTGACCAACACGCTCAAGCAAGAATATCAGGTTGTGACGGCCGAGAGTGGTGAAGCGGCCTTGGTTTGCCTGCAAGAGTCTGCTTTCGATTTGGTGATGCTCGATTTGCGCCTGAGAGGCCGTATGGACGGCATGCGGGCTTTGGAGACGATCAAGCTACTTTGGCCCGAAACGGCGGTGATCATCATCACTGCCCACGGCTCGTTTGAATCGGCGTTGGCTGCCCTTCGTGAGGGTGTAGACGGCTACTTGCTCAAGCCGATCGGAGTCAACGAGATCCGTCAGGTAGTTGGCGAAGTGCTGGCACGTCGTGAACGTCTGCTCAAGAACAGCAGCGTGGCGCAAGAAGACGGTTATTTGCAGGCCGGAGATTTGCTCGTTGATCTCAAAAAGCATATGGTTACTTGTGAGGGCCAACCGATCGAGTTGACGCCGGGTGAATTCAAACTGCTCGTTTACCTGATAAAGAACCGACATCGCACCATTTCGCCCCAAGAATTGGTTGCCGTCGTACAAGGATATGAATGCGAGGAAAAACAAGAGGCCCGCGAAATCATCAAGTGGTATATCCATCGTCTTCGTCACAAGATCGAGCGTGATGCGAGTCATCCACGATATATCCTCAATGTGCGTGGCGTGGGGTATACATTTAGCGAATAACGGTGATGCTTTGTGTTGCACCGACATTTTTACCCGGCGATGATGACAAGGACGGCGACGTCCTGGTCAATCCTCAAAAAGTTCGGCGGCCTGGTATCCGATGAGTCAGTTTGATTTTGTCTGCACAGGGCCGTACTAACCAAACACTAACTCGGCATTAACGTAATTCAAAGGCAGTTCCAACAGATTCCCTTCTGTTGGAACTGCTTTTTTATGATAGAATTTTGGTAACCTTTTACCCTTGCACAGATTTTGTATATCGACGATCACATCGTAACTTGTGCGAGGATAAACCGAGTTCGATAGCGCAAACAACGGTCATCACCGAGCATTCACACAGGAAAAAGCATGCAAAACCGCAAACGCATTCTAATCATTGATGATGAAGAATCGGTCGTTTTTACTTTGTCCAAGGCGTTGGGCAAAATGGAGAACGATTACGAGATTGTCACGGCCCAAAATGGACACGAAGCCCTGGAGCATATCAAGAGTGGCTTTTTTGATGTGATTATCACCGATCTCAACATGCCCGGCATTGACGGCATTGAACTGACCGAGGCAGTACAGGCGGTTGATCCCTCGGCCTTGATTATGTGGATCACTGCTTATGGAGATGATGCGGTCAAAGCGCGCGCCGATCGTCTGGATGTGCATCGGTATCTGACCAAACCGCTCAACATTGCCGAAATACGGCACAATGTTCAGGATGCGCTCAAGATCGCTGCACGTCAGCGCAGAGAGCGTCAGCGTTTGGCCCGCGATTTGCACGATGGCCCAATTCAGTTGCTTACGGCGCTCACTTTACAATTGGAATGGTGTCGGCAATTGGCCGAACACAACGAGTTTGACGAACTCAAAACCGAGTTGAACAATCTGACCCAGATGTTCGGCAAAAGCATCCAAAGCCTGCGATCATTTGTCTCCGGTTTACGTTTGCCGGTTTTGGAAGGCAAAAAGTTCAAAATCACGCTTCAAAACCAGATACAAAGCTATCGAGAACGAACCGGTATTCAAGTGACCGTGAATTTGCCCGACGAGGCTACGTTGGATCTGCTTTCACCTCAGCAGCAAATTGCCGTTTTGCGCGTTGTGCAGGAGGCGATGCAAAACGTCTACAAGCATGCTCAGGCCTCGCAGGTAATCGTAACCCTGGCGGTGGTGGCCGATCAATTTCGCGTGTCGATCCAGGACAACGGACAAGGATTTGATGTCGGTCGTTTTTATCATCGTGGTTCATTCCACGCTGGAGTGGTGGGCATGCGGGAGTGGGCCGACGAGGTGCACGGAGAACTAGACATCGAGTCGATAATCGGAAAAGGCAGCACCGTCACACTGACTTTTGATTTGATCCGGGATTTGCCAATCACAAAAGAAGCGGAATATCAGCTTGTGGATCAGAGCTTGATGGGTTAAATGACCGATAATTGGAGTCTACAGATGGATACAAAGCGAGGGCATCCGCTCAAACATGTGTTAATTGTCGATGATGAGCCGCATGTGGCCGTGCTACTGGCCAACGCGCTGAAAAAACTGGGCGACGAGTATCTTTTCGAGGCTACTCAGAGCAGTACAACAGCGCTCGAAATGATCCGACAGGCAAAGGTGCCCTACGACCTGGTGATCACCGATTATAAAATGCCGGACTTGAGCGGAGTCGATTTGGCACAGGCGGTACGCAACATTTCACCGCGTACCCAGATCGTTGTGATGACCGCTTATGGTACCGAACAGTTGCGCGAAACGGTCGCCGATTTGGGTATCGAAGGATACATCAGCAAGCCTTTTTCGATGACTCAGATCAGAGAGATTGTCAAACAGGTTCTTGAGCGAACCGCTTATCGAGATGTACATCCATCATCTGCTTCTGCTGTTGTCGATGTGAATGTCCACAAACATTTGCACACCCTGCGGGTCAATGTCGGGGCACGCTGTGTGTTGTTGCTTGGTGTCAGCGGCTACCCGCTTGATTTCGACGGGATAACCGAGGGGATGGATATTGCCAGTTTGAGCGCATTGGTTGCTGCCAACTTTATGGCTGCCGCTGAAATCGGCCGTTTGCTGGGCAGTGGCTCGGTGTTCAAGTCGAGCTATCATGAAGGTCCCGAATATAACATCTATTCCTACGACATCGATGGAAAATTTTTGTTAGCCGTTATTTTTGGCCCCAACAGCAAGCCGGGTGCGGTCTGGTTCTATACCAAACAAGCAGCCGCCGAGATTCTTCCGCTGGTCAAAGAACTATCGACGCCGGCCGAGTTTATGCAAGACTTGAACACCATATTGGAGGAACAATTTGACGAATTGTTTGACGCCGCCACACCGGGCGAATGTCGGCCAGATCGGTCTGCGTCATCGGCGGACAGTTCTTCAGTCCAAGAGCGTCCTTCTTTATCTGAGCCTGTCCCAACAAAGGTCAGGCTCTTGAGCTTTGAAGAGGCGGTGGCATCCGGCCTGCTTTCAGGCAGGTTGGCTGAGGATAGCTCTGTTAAGGATCGAGGATAAGGGACATAACTGAAATCGGCATCCTGGGTGTGGAGTGAGAATCGGATGTTTATCAACTGGCGACAACGTGAATTGAACCTCAAGATCGTTTATTATGGTCCGGCATTGAGCGGCAAGACGACCAATTTGGAGCAGATTTATGCGCGGACCAATCCCCAGCGTCGCAGCGAGCTGCTTTCGCTCAAGACACAGGGGGATCGCACCCTTTTTTTTGACTTTTTGCAACTTGAACTGGGCAAGATCAGCGGGCTGACTCCCAAAATTCACCTTTACACGGTTCCCGGTCAAACGTATTACGAAGCTACCCGCAAACTGGTGCTCAAAGATGCCGATGGCGTGGTCTTTGTGGCCGATTCGGCACCCGATCGGTTGATGGCCAATGTCCAGTCGTGGCAAAATCTGAAAACGCATCTTGCCTCGTATGGCGTACAGCAGGAAAAATTTCCGCTGGTGGTTCAACTTAATAAACAAGACCTGGTCAATGCCATGACGCCGGCTACTTTGTGCAACGCGCTTTCTTTGAATGGGCATCCTTTTATTCCGGCCTCGGCGATCGGCAACCAGGGGGTTTCCGAAACGCTCAAGCTGATTCTGGAACGCGTATTGAAGCAGATCAAAAACGAGTTGACATAGACGCAAATGACAGAGATGAAAGCAAACGCGGGGACCGGTCATGGATAAAGAGTCCATTTTGGTTATCGAAGACAACCTGGGCATCGTTGATGTCATCAGGGAGATGCTGGGCACACAGTACGAGTTGCGCTTTGCCGACAACGGCTTGCAAGGTCTCCAGGTTGCGCTTGCTGATCCACCGGACTTGATCTTGCTGGATCAAAAATTGCCCGGCCTTTCCGGGTTGGATGTGTTGAGAGAATTGCGGGCGCACAACCTGGACGTGCCGGTAATTTTGAATACTGCTTATGGTTCCGAGAACATAGTCATCGAAGCTTTACGGTTGGGTGTTCACGATTACCTGACCAAACCCTTTATGGTCGAGGAATTGAGCCGATCGGTTGAGCGTGCTCTGGAAAATCACCGCCTGAGGCGCGAGCAAGAAATTCTGGTACAAAAGTTGCATACCGCCAACCAGATTTTGAAAAAACTATATCACGAATCGCAAAAGCAAACCCGTATGTTGGCCACGATTAACCGGGTTGCTAAATCGGTAACCTCTTCTTTAGAGTTGCCGCAGGTATTTCAGGCGGTTGTGCGCAGTGTGAACGAAATTCTGAGTGTCCAGGCCGGTTCAATTGCGTTGCTCGATGAGACCCGACAAGAATTGGTTTTTCAAATTACCCTCGAAGGAGATGTGGCCAGGCTATCTCCTTTTCGACTCAAGGTTGGAGAAGGGATTATCGGGTGGGTGGTTCAGCATCGACAATCGGCGCGGGTCAACGATGCCAGGCGGGATCCCCGTTTTTACGGCCGCATCGATCACCTGATCGATTTTAATACCCGTTCTGTGTTGTGTGTGCCGCTGATCGCTGCCGACCGAGTGATCGGCGCCATCGAAGTGATCAACAAGGTCGAGCGAACCAATCCGGAGCAAGAGGCCCTTTTTACCGAACAAGACGAGATTTTGCTTCGCGCAGTGGCTGCTTTTACGGCAATGGCCATTGAAAATGCACGCCTGTACGCGCGGATGCAAAAAACAATTGCGGCGCAAACGGTGCAAGATATGGTCGTAACTTTATCTCATTATATCAACAATCCTTTACAGGTTTTGCTAAATCTGGCGCACGAGCTGGAAAGTTGTGGCACAGATACGCAGGTAGCCGACCTGGTGGAGAATCAGGTGAACAAAATCGCGGCCGTTCTTTCGGTGCTACAGGATATGGTTTCGCCACAACACACCCTTTATTTGGGCAACGCGCAGATGTTCGATCTCGAACAAGAGCTGACCAATCGTTTGGCCGGAAGCGATATCGTTCCAAATTGATATAAACCAGATTTAATGGATTCCACTACCAAGAGTGTAAAATGCCGTCTCAACCGTTTAATTTGTCCGAACGACAGCTTGATGCGATTGACAAATGCCTGAGCGACCTGCTTTGGGAAACCGAAGCGCGCTGCGCGTTACTGTCCGGTGCCGGCGGTCAATTGATCAGCGCAATGGGCGATTTTCAACAGATCAACATAGCCGTCCTTTCAGCATTGGCTGCCGGCGAGATTGCGGCAACCAAAGAAATGGCCGACCTGGTGGGAGAGCGAGCACGCTTTCGGATGGTTCTACACGAGGGGCAGAACAACAGTGTTTATCTCTCCGATGTAGGCGAAGAAATGTTTTTGCTTACCGTCTTTGAGACCCATATACCCATCGGGATGGTTCGTTTGTTTACCAAAGAAGTGGTCGATAAACTGCTGATGCTTTTGCAATCACCGTGTTCGGATAGGCTACGTAATGATGCAGCACTGGGCCAATTGGACGACTTGGACTGTCTTTTTGACGGACTCGATGCCGTCCTTTCTGAAAGCGAGTGAGGGGGGAACAAGTGTCAAGGAATATCGAGTCCAACCAGATGGCCTGGAGCGAAAAGGTGGTCGATGCTCCGGGTGTGGAACAGGCGATACGGGGTCCAGATTCCGGATTGGGCAGAAAAGGCAAACAAATGGCACACGGAGAGCGGGTTTCACGGAAAAAACTGTTGCAGCAGGTGCTGGACAAATTGTGCCGACATCCAGATATCAAAGCTGCCTTTTTGGCCAGTGGAGAAGGACTCCACATTGCTTCGGCAGCACCGGATTTGAGCCTGGATCAAGATGAACTGTCGGGATTGGTGACGCGGCTGCGCAAAATGGCCCAACACTTTCAACGCAAGATGAGGTGGGCACCGGTCGATGAGATCAGCATTGCTTTTGGTTGGCAACATCGACTGGTGGCGCGTAGTGTGCAGATCGGCGTGCAAGAATTGATCTTGATCGTATTGGTCAATCCGCAAGGTGACTATCAACGGATGATCGGCCGGGCGATGCAGGTGCTTCAGCAAGCCTGGCAAAGTTATCGGGTAAGGTACACCCGAGATTAAAAGGTTGAGGGCAGGGAGTGCGAAATGGCCGTCAGCGGCAGGTTACAAGATATCCCCTTAACGACTTTGATCTCGATCAACTGCACAGAGGGCAACCAGAGTCATCTAACGGTACGCCAGGCCGATCGAGAAGCACATCTGTTTTTCGAAGCCGGACAGATTGTGCATATCGAAGCCGAGGGCCGACAGGGTGAGGAGGTTATTTATGAACTTTTGACATGGAAAGATGGCGAATTCGAGTTAGAATTGGGCATTCCGCCACCGGCCCGGACGATAACTACTTCCTGGTCAAATCTGGTGCTGGAAGGAATGCGTCTGATCGATGAAGCGGAGGCGCAGTCGACATGGTCGGTTGAGGGGACAGCTGAACAAGATCAGATAACACATGACGAAAAAGAGGTGGCGACACAGTGGACTACTATAGTCGAGCAGGAGCAAGTGCTCGTAGAAAAGCAAGCAATTTCACCAAAGGAGAGTAAACCAATGGCAAAGAGAAGAAGCGAGATTTTAACCGAACAACTGGAAGCTTTGTTACGCGATTCATCCGACGTTAACGGAGCAGTTGTGGTCGGCACAGATGGCCTGGTGCTATCCTCGAACTTGCCGATCGGTGGACATGACGCCACCCGTGTCGGTGCAGAAGGAGCAGCGCTGGTCGGTTTGAGCAAACGCGCATTGAACAACTTGAAATGTGGCGAGTTTCAAGCGGCTATACTGCAAGGTAAAGACGGGTGGGTCATTGTCACCGCTGCAGGGACACAAGCGATTGTGCTGGGGCTGACCGATGCGGGCGTGAACCTGGGCATGGCCTTGTTAGAAATGCGTGATGTTGCGCGTGATGTAGCCCAAACGATGGGTTAAACTTGCATTTGTAAAACGAAAGGACAAAATGATGGCAACCGAAGAACAAAAGAAACAAAATTTGCTTCGTCTGGTCAATCTGGCCCTCCTGGGGCTGGCTGCCGGCACCTGGGATTTGCTGGGTGATGGTGCAAGAGGGCTAAGTTATGAAATCGGCGAGGCGATTTTGCCCATTCTGGAAAAAGAAATGGGGCTGGAAATTGCCGGCCAATCGCCGTTAGAGGTCCTTCAGGAAGTAGGCCGCTTGATGGTTGACGAATTTGGCTTTGCCGAAAATGTGACGATCGAAGTGGAAGGTCACGTGCTCAGAATGAAGGTATATGGTTGTGTCAATCGCGGTTTTACCGACAAGTTAGAGGCAGCCGGTGTGCCCATTCCCTTTATCTGTCCCTACCTGGCGATCAGCAACGCAGTGTTTACTCGAATGGGGGAAAAGGTGCGTGCCGAAGTTCAACGATGGCGCGAAGCCAACGGCTCGATCATTACCTTTGAATTGGTCTAAAAACCGCCGCTTACAGGCCTGCCAAACGAAGCACAAGCCGTTGGCAGGTCTGTATTGGCTTTGCTGAAAAAGGTCGATGATGCCCTAAACCGCTTTTCCGAAGACTCGTACCTCGCTCGAAAGCGGATCGCTCAATGCCGACCGAATTGTTGCCACTTGGTATTTAGAGCCTATCCGAAAAACCGTACGAGCGGCATCCCGATGCCGCTTATACCGACGCATAGGGATGCGTCGGCTGCGTTTTTCGGATAGGCCCTTATTCAGCCTGTGCTTATGAACATACAAATGGGACACAGATTTTCACGGATTTGACGGATGAACACGGATAGTTTTTATAAAATCGGTGAAAATCCGTAGCATCTGTGGCAACCCGTGTCCTAAAAAAGCCAGGCTGAGCCGTTACGCCACTTGGAAAGACCGGTGGTATCACCATGAAGGAACCGATCATTTTTCGCCGAGATGATGTATTGAGCCCCCTCCAGGCAATGTACTGGAAAGACTTGCTCTACCGCACGATCAAGATCGGCACCGAGTTGGAATTTGCCTTGCCCAAAGGGGCGCACAAAAATGAGGTGTTGCCGGCATTAGAAGCCGCCTTGCAACCATCCAGAGACCTGAACATGCTGGGGCGTTATGGTGTGCTCGACATCGTCAGTGAACACTGTGGGATCGAGATTCAGATCATCGGCCGTCAGCCTTACTATCCGGCCCTTTTGCAGCAGTATCGAGAAATTTTCGCATTGTTGCCGGAAGGGATTCGGGCACGTCCAACCTGTGGATTGCATTATCACGTGCTCACCGTTGGATTAAGCGAGGCTGTGCCCGAGATCATCCTGGCTAATGTCTGGAACCTGACCCGCCGCTACGCACCCGAACTCCGTTTTCTGACCAGTGCAGGAGACAGCTTGAGCGCCCTCTGTCGACGGCGCAATCATACCAGCCATCTGGAAATGGTCAAGCTCAGTCCGGGTTCAATGTCGATGCGCGAGATTCAGGAACATCTACGCGCGAGCAAGGTTGTTCCGGAGCACCAAAACTTTTTGAATTTGGAGAACACACGCTTTAACGAACATGGGGCGGTAAGCGAATTCCATCTCGAGTTTCGTTTTTGTGATGCCGATCTGTCACCGGTATCGATTACGGCCAAGACATTTCTCTTTTTGGCGATGGTGTTAAAAGCGGTCGAGATGAGTCAGTACGGGGTGATCCATGTGGGACGGATCGGTCCCTGGCGGCGCAAGATCGAACTCCTGGACATGTTGAGCAACAATGATGGGGCGTTAGCTACCAGTGACACCAGTCGAATCACGCCGGAGATCATTGAAGAATTGCGGGTAGGTTGTCGCGAGCTGTTGGAACTGCTCAAGCCGACTTTGGAACGGTTTGAGCACAATCCATCTTTTGAAGTGTTAAGCCTGCTGACCGAGACCCCCCTTTCGCTGCTGCGGGCCAGCGGGCGCAACTGGCGCGAAATCGACGCATTATTGGCCGAGCGAGCCGAGACCGAGGCCGGAGAACTGGACAAAACCGATCAACGTCTGATGCGTTGCATCGAATTGGCCGAGTTGACCGGCTGTCCGGCTCTGGAGGCGTGGAAATGGACGGTGGCCGGTGAGCTTTTTTTGACGCCCCAAGAATTGGAAAAGCGATTGGAACGGTTGGCGCGGCTGCGTGGCGTGGAATGGGATC
>Ga0209101_1001676_pt1 | contig 15867 bp, 13 predicted proteins | sample ConPoolayeCmetaG_FD_185481 | JGI IMG/M metagenome (GOLD analysis project Ga0209101, IMG submission 185481) | Hot spring microbial mat communities from California, USA to study Microbial Dark Matter (Phase II) - Cone Pool mat layer C metaG... ...
TACTAAGATAGAACTCGCGTGTAATCTTACACTCCTCTTCGACATAAACTTTTTTTACCACCTTTCCGACTTTTCCGGTTTGAGCCGTTAGCAAAGTCTTTCCCAACATCAACCGCGCAAGCTCTTCAGCCTCCTCCGGGGTTTTGGCAACCTTGATTCCGCCGGCTCTGCCGCGTCCTCCGGCATGAATTTGAGCTTTTATGACGCATATCCTGCCATTTATCCCGCCTTGCAAGTCCCTAACTGCTTCGGCCGCTTCTGCGGGCGTGGTACATAAACGGCCGCGCAAAACAGGCAGGCCCTTTTTGGCAAGCAGGCTTTTTGCCTGATACTCGTGAAGATTCATAGCCCCAGGTACTTCTTTAAAGCATAAAGCGTTACCTGGCGCCCGGCCTCGGCAATGGATTCAGTAAGCGGAATATGCTTGGGGCAGGCTTCCACACAGTTTTGCGCATTGCCGCAGTCGGCAATACCCCCCTCCCCCATTAAGGCTTCCAGGCGCTCCGGCGCCTTATAGGCCCCCACCGGATGGCTATTAAAAAGGCAGACCTGATTTATCGGTGCCGCCCCCATAAATTTGTTGTCCAAAGAGACTTGCGGACAAACTTGTAAACACACTCCGCAGCTCATGCAAGTTGAAAGAGAATAACGCCGCAGCGCCTGCTGGGGGTCTTGGCGTGGACCGGGCCCCAGATTATAGTAACCGTCGACGTCAATCCAGGCTTTGACCTTCTTTAAATTATCGAACATCCGAGAGCGATCAACCACCAAGTCGCGGATCACGGGAAACTTATCGAGCGGCTCCAGGGTGATTGGTTGTTCCAGTTGATCGATTAAAGCCGTGCAGGCTTGACGCGCACGTCCATTAATCACCATTGAACATGTGCCGCACACCTCCTCCAGGCAGCAGGCTTCCCATGCCGGGGGGGCGATTTTGCAGCCCGAAATATCAAGCGGGTTTTTTTGAATTTCCATTAAAAGCGAGAGCACGTTATGCCCTTTTTGATAGGGTAGCTCAAATTCCTGCCAATAAGGCAGCGTGTTTGGCCCGTCTTGACGCCTGATTTTAAGCCTGATTTTCACTGCCTGTGCCATCTTCTTAACTCCATCTACTATTATATGTCGTACCTTCTCGCCCGCGGCGGTATTAAACTTACATCCACCGGCGCATAATCAATAAGCGGCCCATCGGGAGACCAATTAGCCATGGTAGTTTTCAGCCAATCGCGGTCATTTCTTTGCGGATAATAGGGCTTATAATGAGCGCCGCGGCTTTCGTCGCGCTGCAAAGCGCCCAGCGTGATTACCTCGGCCAGCTCAAACATGTTATAAAGCTGGCGCACAAACAGTATTTCTTGATTAAATACAGTGGTGCGGCTGCCAAGCCCGATTTTTTTCCAGCGCTCTTTGAGGCTCTTAATCAAGTCCAGAGTTTCTTTCAGCTCTGAGTTTTTGCGCACCACGGTGACATAGTTTGTCATCGCCCGCCCCAGCTCTTCGTGAAGTTTATAGGCGTTCTCAGGACCGTTTAGGCGTTGAATCTGCTCCAAGGCAGCGGCTTGCCGGGAAAGTTCAAGCTCAAAAAGCTGATCGGGCAGTTCGGCGGAACGGGTCTTTAAGCCCTGGCAATAATCCATGATTTTTTGGGCGCCTTTTAAGCCGTCAAAGGTGCAACTTAAAAGCGCGTTGGCTCCCAAACGGTTGGCTCCGTGATACTCGTAATTGCATTCGCCGCCGGCGAAAAGCCCCGCAATATTGGTCATCAAATTATAATCAACCCAAAGCCCTCCCATCGTGTAATGCATGCCGGGAAAGATTTTCATTGGAACTTTACGTGGATCCTCCCCAACAAACGTTTGATAGATCTCAAGAATGCCGCCCAGCCGGCGGTTAAGAAAATCCGTCGACAGATGGCTTACATCCAGGTAGACCATGTTTTGCCCGTCGATACCGAGCTTTTGACGCACGCAAACATCAAAAATTTCCCGCGTGGCGATGTCGCGTGGCACTAAGTTTCCATAGGCTGGATATTTTTCCTCTAAAAAGTACCAAGGCTTGCCATCCTTGTAAGTCCAAATCCGCCCGCCTTCCCCACGGGCTGATTCGCTCATAAGCCTAAGTTTATCCAAACCGGGAATAGCCGTCGGGTGCACCTGTACAAACTCACCGTTGGCATAGGTCGCCCCTTGCTTATATACTTCCGCCGCAGCCGAGCCGGTGCAAATCAAGGAGTTAGTGGATTTGCCAAAAACAAGCCCGATACCACCGGTACAAAGCATAACCGCATCAGCCTTAAAAAAGCGCATTTCCAGGTTGCAAACGTTGATTGCCGTTATACCGCGGCAAACCTTGGAGCTGTCCAAGACGAGCGAAAGGAATTCCCAGTACTCATATTTCTTAACCCGCCCTGCCAAGGTTTCGTGGCGGCGCACCTGCTCGTCCAGGGCGTACAAAAGCTGCTGCCCGGTGGTGGCTCCGGCAAAGGCCGTGCGGGCATATTTTGTGCCGCCGAAACGGCGAAAATCAAGCAACCCTTCCGCAGTTCGACTGAAAGGCACTCCCAGCCGGTCAAAGAGGTAAACAATTTCCGGGCCGGCGGCGGTCATTTCTCTTACCGGCGGCTGATTGGCGAGAAAATCACCACCTACAATCGTATCATCAAAGTGCTGTTCCACGCTGTCGCCCTCGCCGCGGATGTTGACCGCAGCGTTGATTCCGCCCTGAGCACAGGCGCTATGCGAGCGCTTGACCGGGACAAGAGAAAAAAGCTTAACCCGGGCACCCAATTCGGCAAGTTTCATCGAGGCCGCCAAGCCGGCCAACCCGCCGCCGACAACTATCACCTCATAATCAACCATGCAGCGCCCTTAGATATTAAATCCCCGGCTTGAATGGATAGGCTCCGCTCATATATAAAAGCCGAGAGGATATCCAGTCCCATCAAGCACAAGACCACAAAAATAAGGTTAGTGAGCAGAGCCAGACGTTTTTGGGCCTCAGCCGCTCTCACCAGGCCCCAAGTGATGGAAAAACTCCATAAACCGTTGCTGAAATGGTAGGTCACCGCCACGATGCCCAGGATATAGAAGGCCAATACGTAGGGCGAAGTAAGGTCAGCTTGTAGGTCAGCGTAAGTGAAAGCCTGGCCCTTTAAAAAGAGCGACCAAAGCCGGGTGGTGGCGACATGATAAGCTATATAAGCAAAGGCCAATACTCCGCTTAGGCGTTGCAAAAAATAAGCCCAGTTTCTGGCGTAGGGATAACTAGCGACATTGAGCTTGGCCCCGGCTGTGATGTAAAGGCCGAAGATTCCATGAAAAAGAAGCGGCAGCGCCAGGACTAAGACTTCTAGTAGGTAAAGGTAAGGAAGGCGGCTTATTTTGTAAACTGTTTCATTGAAAGCCGCGGGGCCGTTACGCGCCGAAGCGTTTTCAAAGAAATGGAAAAAAAGAAAAGCACCGAGAGGAATAACACCGCTTAGTGAGTGAAGACGCCGTAGGACAAAATAACGATCGTCACCCGAAAGCATAAGTAAACTCATTTTGTAACAGTCTGCTGTCTTGCCGTTTCTTCCTTTCGCGTCTCTCCTTTGGCGCCCGGTACCAGCGGTTGACCTTCTTCTTGCCCCGGTTGCTTGACGGTTTGCGGTGCATCATCTTTTTCCTTTCGCCAAGCCTCAAGCACCCCAAGTTGAGAAAGAAGCTCGTTTGTGTCGATGCGTTGTACGTTGAGCCCGCCGGCTGCTGGGCTGAGGATTATGAATTTGGGGTTAGCTTGCAAAATGCGGCGGGCAATCTCCAACTTCAAAATGGCATGACCTCCTGGACCTGCCAGAGCCGCCGCTTGATTTGCCAACCCCTCGGCCTCCGCTTTACCAAGCGCCAAAATCCCCTTGGCTTCGTTGGATTTAGATTCAAAATAGGCATCACCTCTCACCAGCGCTTGATTCTTATAACCTGCAGCCTCGGCCAGCATGCGATTTACTTCCGCTTGAGTAGTGTTGTACTCCTGATTTTTCTGGGCCTTGATAGTTTCAGTCCGTAGTTCCTCGCGCTCTGTATCTTGCTTTAGTTTCTGAGTCTGAGTGATCTTTTCCTGGTAGCTTGCATCAATTGAGCCGTCACGCAGCAAACGTTCAAAACGAAAATCATTTAAAATCACCCTTACCACCTCTATGCCATAAGGGCCCAAGCGCCGCGCCATCGAGTCTTTAACTTTGTCGATGGCGGCATAGCGCGACTTTTCATCCAAAAAAGCCGAGGTCTCAAGCTCATTCATATAAGTGCGGATATCAGCCCGCGCCACGGCACCAACCAGTTCCCGTACCGCGTCGTCAGAAGTCGCTACATATTGAACAAGCTTAAGCAGGCTTGCGGGCTCGGGTGCAATGCGATAGCGCACTGTGACTGCCAGTGCCACCTCATTACCGTCCAGAGCGCGGGTATTGACATACCCGCCACCTTGCCCGGAATGTCGCCCTTCCGGCACCGCCGGCCAGGCTATATCTTTTACCGCCGTGTCAAAGGTATAAATCCTGTCCCAGGGCATTAAGAGCGTAAGTTCCCCGGGCGCTATGACCTTGGACGATAAGCCGCCGATCTTTAGCGGGCCGACGGCTGTCGGCAAGCGGCGGAAACGGACTCCCATTTCAGTGGGTCCCATCTGCTGGCAAGCCACGCTGAATAAACTCAGGCCAAGGAGCAGCAGAACCCTTTTCATGGTTTTTCCTCCTTTGCTTCCTTCACACCAAGTCGCACCGCCCACTCCCCAAGATCATAAGGGTTAATGTCACTCACGATGCCGCCTTGGATGGAGCTTAACAAGCTGGACAGTTCGCGGGCCACATACGTTTCGGCCCCAGCACCGGAAGCCAAAGCCTTGGCACGTAAGGCATCGACCTCGGCCTTGGCCTTTGCTATGGCCAGATCACCTTCAGCTTTCTTCCGGTTCTCGTACAGATCACCCTCGGATTTAAGCACACGTGCTTTGTTCTCCCCTTCCACCTGCAAGGTGCGGATCTTGGCATCCCATTCGGCCGCCACCTGCTCCAGAGCGGCATGCGCTTCAGCCAACTTGCTTGCGGCGATGTTAAGCCGTTCTTCCTGTTTTTGAATGTTCTTTTGAAAGATCGCTTGATCAATACGCTCATCTTTGTAGGTATACCGCCTAAGGAGAAGCGCTTCGACCTTGATCCCGGCAGGCGCCAAGCTTTGATTGAGCATCCGTAAAGCCTGCGCCAACTGCTTTTCACGCTTATGGGGATTGTAAAACTCATCGCTGGAGATTGTCCCTAAAGTGCGTTTTAGTACGTCCTCAGCAGTATAACGAATATGGTTCTCCCAACGCTCGGGGCTGGCGCCGATTGACTTAATGAGCTCGGCCGGGCCGTTGTGCTTTAAGCCATCCTCTTCGCCAGGAGAGGTGTAAAAACGACTCAGCACGGTAAGATCGACATTTACTGAGGCGCGATCGCTGGTTTGAATTTCAAGGGCTTCCCCTTTGGCGGCACCAGCTGAGGCAACAAAAACGATTCCTTGATCGCCTGGTCTGGCCGCCTGCTCCTGCCCGGGGAAGCCTTGGAAACCCATTTGGCCAGAGTAAGCAGGGGAAGCTTTATGGACTCCGCCTTCGCCGGACGCGCCTTCTCTAGAAAAATCAATAGCCCGGATAGTCTGTGGAACATAGTGCATCACGGTGTAGCCCGGCAACCCCCAGTGCGTTCCGGGAGGCAGGCCTTTTTGAGAAAACCCTTGCCAGGGGCCTAGCTTTATCTGACGCACTCCCATGTAGCCGGGAGCAATTGTATAACCAAAAAGGAGATAAAAGACGGCATATCCCGCCGCGAGAAGTAAAACTAGAAGCAACAAGATATTAAAAAAGATAGAACCCGCCTCCCGGGTTGTGCCTGTTTTGTAACTAAGCGCTTCCACGGGCGCTAATCTAGTCTAAATCAGCTGCGATAGAAAGAGCCCCGGCTATGTTCTCCTCAAAACGGGCTCTCTAACAGAGCGGCTAGCCGAAAATACGTCCAAGCTTGGAGGCCAGTTCGATATAGCGCACAGGGTTACGCGGCTGTCCGTTTATGCGGACTTCATAGTGCAAATGCGGCCCGGTGGAGCGCCCGGTAGAACCAGACAAACCGATTACTTCACCGCGCTCGACCATTTGTCCCGGCCGTACCAAAGCTTTCTGCAGGTGGGCATAACGGGTGAGTATCCGGTTATTATGCAAAATATCAATCATCAAGCCGTAGGTGTAACAATATCTAACTTCCTTTACTCTACCGTTAGCGGTAGCGGCAATTACGCTCCCCAGCGGGAGAGAAAGATCAACACCTTCGTGCATGGTAAGCCCCTCGCCGAATGGAGATTCACGCAGACCAAAACCAGAATCCAGTCGGCCTTGCGCCGGCATCCCAAAGGGAACGGTCCGTAACACGTCTGTATAGTGCTCCAAGAGTTCCAGCATAGCTCCTTCCGGCTCAGAGTGGCTCTCAAAAAGCTCTTCTTTTTGCTCATGAGCTAGAGTGAAATAAGTACCTGCCGTTTGTGCGGGAGAAATAACCAGCGGAAGCAGACTTGATTTTCTAAGCTCAGCCGGTCGGCAAATGACCCGCCCCTGCTCGTCAAAGCCTTCGCATAAAAGCTCAGCCCCGCCTAAACCGGCGCTCCCCGGCTTTGACTGTTGTTTGTTGGCCGGAGTAGCTTTCGAAGGAAGAGCGTCCACCGAGCGCAAAAGCGAGGCCAGCGTTTCCATACGTTCTTTGACTTGTTTTTCGTATTTTGCCACCCGGTCGTTTTCAGACTGCAGAGATTGAACCCTGGACTCAAGATTATGCCTTACGGCCAAAAGCTCATCCCTTTGGGCTGACACAAGCTTCAGATGGAGAAAGTTTTTGGCCCTTAGCATTTGAACCCGAGCATAATCAGAAGCCACAAAAAGAAAGGCCCCAGCCACTACAGCCGCCACCAGACAAAGAAGGACAACGCAGCGAAGCGTCACTCTTAGCTTCCGCACCTTACCGTCCTGGGGCGAAACAACCCATAGGCAGAATTCCTTTGCTCGTAAAATAGTCATTCTATTTACCCGAGGTTAAATAATCATTAACCTTGCCATCTCGACCGCACAAGACGCTACCGAAATTGCCCCCGAGCGTCAATGTTTCTTGTTCTAGTGGTCGTAACGCGGTTATTAAATTTTCACCCTCGTGGTTAGTGTTTAGATGCCATAAGCTCCCTGGCGGACTCCCTGCTTGCCTGCGTTATCTTATAACCCGCGAGCATCCTTGCAATTTCCTCCACCCGTTCATCCTGCTCAATTTTTCTAATTATGCTTTGCTCCGCGGTACGGCCTGTGGCTCTGTGGACAAGGAAGTGATGGTCGGCCAGTGAGGCGATTTGCGGGAGATGAGTGATGCAAATAACTTGCGAATATTTCGAGAGCTTGAGAAGTTTCTCCCCCACCGCCCGGGCAACGCCGCCTGAGATTCCGGAATCCACCTCGTCGAATACCAACACGTTCACCCCTACACCGTCATGCTCACGGAGGACCTGCTTTAAAACCAGCATTACTCTGGAAAGTTCCCCGCCCGAGGCAACGGCCCTAAGGGGCTTTAGAGGCTCTCCCTTAAGCGTGCCAATTAAAAACTCCACCCGGTCGCGCCCCTCAAGCGAAAGCTCACACTCAGAGATTGAAGCAGAAAAGCGGCATTTACCCATATTCAAGTCAGATAGCCCCTCGACTATGAGCTTAGCTAAGCGCTCGCCGGCCTCGTAGCGTTTCTTCGACAGTTCAGCGGCAAGATTATTGAGCTCAGTTAAGAGGTCGGCCACCTTGACCTCCAGTTCCTGAAGTGCGGCACTCCCGCCCTTAAGTGAATCAAGTTCAAGTTTGGCCTGCGCTAGGCGGCTTAAAAGCCCCCTCTCATCCGTCCGATACTTACGTTCCAATCTAGCCACTTCAGCCAGCTCGTCACGGAAACGGTCAAGGGCCTTGCTGTCAAGGTCGAGCTTTGAAACATAACGTTCAAGCTCGCTTTCAAACTCCATTAACTCGGTTCTAGCTGAGCTAAAAAGCTTTTGAGCCGCGCTTAAAGAGGGGTCAAGCTTCAGGAGCTCTGCTGCTTGAAATGCTATCCGCTGGAGTATGTGCTGGAAGCCATGCCCGTTCTTCAAGAGTTCCAGTATATCTTGTGCTGTTGTTATAAGTTTTTCGGCTCTGGAAAGCCTGTTCACTTTTTCCTCCAGCTCGGCGCGCATGCCTTCCTTCAGCCCCAAAGCTTCAAGCTCCTGGACAGTCACCTCAAGCGCCTCACGGCGCTCGCTAAGGCGTGCCAAGGCATCTTTCTGCTCCTCAAGGGCGGCCTTTTCGGCGCGCCACAGATTAAAGCTTTCTCGAAACCTGGCCAATAAACCACCGGTTCCAGCGAAGGCATCCAAAAGTTCAAGGTGATAACGCGGATCAAGGAGCCTTACATATTGATTTTGCCCGCAGATGCTGATTAGTTTTCGAGCCAACTCTTCCAACAGCCCCATAGAGGCGAGCTGTCCGTTGATAAAAACCTTGGCTTTCCCGGAGCTCAAGATGCTTCTCGACAGCACCAGTTCGCTGCTGCGTGCCATATCAGGCAACTCATGCAACAATGACTCCGTAGCCTGACTTAAATCAAACAAACCTTCGACCCGCGCTTCATCTCTTCCGGCGCGGACAATTTGTGCTTTCGGCTTAGCCCCGAGTAAGAACTGTAGGGCCTGCAATAGCAAGGACTTCCCCGTTCCGCTTTCGCCGCTTATGACATTAAGCCCAGGGCCGAAGGAAATGGTTTGCTTGTCAATCAGGGCAAAGTTTGAAATATGCAGCTCTGACAGCATGCGCTCCAGCTAGTTAAAGAAAAGTTTTACTCCCCCTTATTGGCAATCCCCCAGTTGAGCTTACGGCGTAGAATCTCAAAATAGCTCTTATGCGGCGAGCGCGCAAAGCGCACTGTATTTTGACTTCTAACCACCCGCACGCGGTCGCCGGCTGTCAGCGGAAGCGACACTTGGCCGTCGACATTGATATAAACCTCCCCTTCATAATGTGGAATGGAGGCTTCAAGTTCAGCCTCCAGCTTAAAAATTAAAGGGCGCATAGTAAGCGAATGCGGGCAAAGGGGTGTCACTAAAACCACTTCCAAGGAGGGGTAAACAATCGAGCCACCGGCCGAAAGGGAGTAAGCCGTCGAGCCGGTTGGAGTGGCGATGATTAACCCATCAGCCCGAAGACGCATCACGTCTTCACCGTTTACACCGAAATCAATGTCTAAAAGGCGGCTGCGCGGCCCTTTTAAGATGGCAACTTCGTTTAGAGCCTGGGAGGTAAAAATCGAGCCGCCGCCTCGAATTACCTGGGCCTGAAGCATTGCGCGGCTGGCTAACACGGCATGCCCGCTAAGGACCTCCTCCAAAGTGGCAAATAACTCCTGTGGGGCAATTTCGGCTAAAAATCCTAAGGTCCCGAAATTAACGCCCACTAAGACCGGTGAACGCCCCTTGGCAAAACGCGCCACGCCTAAGATGGTGCCGTCCCCGCCTAAAGCCACAATAACGTCCGAAAGGCCGGCCATGTCCTCATGACAGTAAGCGCGCTCACTTATTCCCAATGCCAAAGCAGTCTCGTGCTCAAGCAGGCATTGATGCGAGTTTTCACGGGCCCAGCGCACCACATCGCCCGCCAAAAGCTTGGCGCGCTCGATTCCGGGGCGAATTACAAGACCAATACGTGCCATAAAAACAACTATTCCTCTCCTTGCCGCTCAGAGCTTACTTGTTCACGGGCCGGCGCCTGATTTTGCTCTTTGCTTTTCGCCCGCACCCGGGCAAGGTACTTTTCTAAGCGGGCTTTGGCGATTTCCGGGCTGCGATACTCTTTCCCCGCCAGCGCAGCGGCAAAACGCCCCGGTCCGGACGCTATACTAGCATAAGTCTCTCTCCAAGACTGAGCCTTGTTTTCAGGGAGAAACTCTGCAAAATTTACCGTTTCATAGCCGCTGAGGGCCAAAAGAGCGTTACTAACCACCCAAAACGCATAAGGCGGAAACAGGGCCACCGTTCCCGCTGTGAGAGCGGTATCACCCACCCCCTCCCCATAAAGCCAGTTTTCCCCGACTTCCTTAAGCAAGGCGTTTGTTTCCTCAGGACTCAGCGGGTGCTCGATAATCGTGCCAAGCGGGGGCCCTGTTTCCTCCTTTTTCGCCAAGGCACAAGATGCAAGGAAAAAAGCGGCAAAAAAAACCAGTACCCTCCCACCTTGCCGGCTTATAGCTTCCATAAAGGCACCGAACTCCAACTTAAGCTTTGGATGGCGTTTACGAGATAACTTTTAGGTATCGTGCCTTAAATCTCCGTTTTAGAAAAGGAGCTATGTTTCTCATATTCCTTGAGGGCCTGAAAGAAAACTCGATTTCTTGAGTCGGCACCAAGACATTGTTTGTCCATCGGTTATTGAAGGCACTGATCACGATTTAAATCACGGTCAGCGAGTTCTCTGACCGCTTTTCACTTCCCTGAAGCTCCTTTTTAAGGCAAACTCATCCAAGTATAAAGAATATTTGGACTTAAACAGCTGGGGTGAGCGGTCTAAAAAGGGGGTGTTAACAACATGAAGAGCTTGGCGTTTTGGCTTTTGGGCGCTTTTTTTCTCTCAACGAATGTGGTTCTGGCTGAGGATGTGGTCAATACAACCGAAGGTGTAAGCGGCTATGTGGATGCCAAACACCGTAACCCGGTGCTTAGCGTCGGTATCCGGCACGTTATGGAGCCCAAGCATGTGAAAATCATGGCCGATGCTTATGTGCCGGACGGCGAGTTTGCCGATTATCCTATACGCTTTGAGTTTTATATTAACCGTAAGCTGTTTAGCACCCAGATTCGCTCCAAAGAGTTGCCTGGGCCGGTGGGCGTCGATATCGGCGCTGATATAGCGATTCCCCCTTTTAATTACACCGTCATAGCGACCGTAGTCCATCCCAATCATAATTTTTCCACGGTCTTAAACGGAGCGGTGTTTGAGTCAAGTGTTGCCGCGAAGCTTGATTGCGCGTTGGCTTTAAGCGCAGACGATGCTCTGACTGTTTATGAAGCTAGCGGCGTGGAAATCAAAAAAGAGGGAAATAACGCCCTTAGCCTTTCTTTCACCGGCAAGGATTCAGAGACAGGAAACCAAGCCTTCGTCCAGGCCGCCCTTAAGCTAAGTGGGGAGCAAAACACGGAAGCCGCGGGTTCCCTTAGGTTTACAAAAGATCAAACCCCGCAAACCATTCAAGCTGCCGGCACAATCTCCTACCAGGCTGGGGAATTAAGCGCCCTTCAAGTCGAGAGCGACGACGGGGAGATAACCCTTGAGTGCGGAGAAGAATCACCTACTCCCCAACCCACCCCCGATGTAAACCTGGACAAAGAGGAGTGATTTAACGCCTTAAAGCCGGTGCGCTTCTTAAATCCCATGCCGTAAGCCAGCGCACGGCCGCGGCCTGCAAACCGAAGCCTTCTTTTAAGCGTCTCTCCATGTCCGGCATATGGGCGCCGCCGTAGAAAACGGCCAAGCGCCTGCGACCTCGTTTTAACTCCTGGCGTAAAACTCTAAGCGCTACCTTGTTACGTTCGCTTACAAGGGTTGAGCCCTCCGGACCATCAATCATCTCGACCATCAATTCCATATCGGCGAATTCCTCAGCTATCAGGCGCTTAAGCGCCAAGGCGCGTGAAGCACCTAAAACAAGGCCGGCCAAATTTGCCAAGTCAGGCGGACGGCCCGGCGAAAGGTTTTGTTTAAGATGACTGAATATCAGGACTCGCATAAAAAGCCTAAGAAAACTTTCTTCCCGCCGGCGCATGCTGTTCCATACCTCCTCAGGCGACATATCAGCATGCACAAAGTTGGACGCTTGGTAATCTACGGCTTCCAGCTGAAAGTAAAGCCCCAGTAAATTTTTCATCGCCACCTGAACGGCGGAGATTGGATTCGCCGTGCCGCCCTCTCGCTCCTCGGCGTTCTTGGGCGCAATCAGTTCATATAAAACCGCATCATAGGACTTAAATTCTTCGTTCAAGGCCCGATAATAACTTTCTTCGCCAATGTGCACCGCCGAGATTAGGTCCACCGTGAAGCGCTCCACTGTTGTATCGGCCGGCTCATAACGCACTATTGAACTCTCTAGGGCTACGGGGTTCCCAAGATTGTCGCGGCGCACCCGGATGAAGCGGCTCTCTTCAGAGGCGTTGATTTCGGCCCCACCGATGACGCAAAACAGCACCAAGCACAAGATACATGCTCTTCGGCTCATGACTGCCTATTCGGGAATAAGACGGTACTGCGACCATGTATTTAGACTAAAGCGCTCCAGCGCTTTCAAGACCTCGACCCGCGAAACACTTCGTATCCTTTCAATCACCTGCGCCAAAGGCTCTGCTCTACGGCGGTAAGTCCATTCCGTGCCAAGCGACATTAAACGTCCCAGAGGCAGTTCACCGTTTAATACAATCTTTGCCACCAATTTTGTCTTGGCGCGTTCCAGCTCGGCGTCTGAAAAACTCCCTGGCTCCTTCAAGATGCGTTGCATGACCCCGGCTACTTGCTCAACATTTTGCGGCTCTAAGCTGGCATAGGCCATGAAAACGCCCAGGCCGTCGCGTTCATCGTTGTCGCAACCGGCGCTTTCCACCAGGCCCTTATCCACAAGTTCCCAATAAAACCTTGAGCCGGTTGAATCACCGATTATTAAAGCCAAAAGCGCCAGCGCATAGCGCTCTTCATCTTGAGCAGCGGCGCCTTCGCTAACGAACACTACGTGAGTCTGCAAAATGTTTTTCTTTCTAAACTCACGGTAAGTCAGACGGGCTGGGTACGGGCTAAGCACGCGCTGTGCGGTGCCTGACGGCCAATGCCCGCATTGACTCTCGGCATCTTTCACAAAGCGCTCCCATGAGAAAACGCCGCTTGCCGCCAAAGTCATGTTAGCGGCCGAATAGCGCCTCTCAAAATAGGCCCGCATTTCGCTTGACTGCAGCGCACTAATCGACTCATTCGAGCCCAGCACCGAGTTTCCGGCCGGATGGTCGGCAAAGTAGTCTTTGAGCGCCCGTTCAAACAAGTAAAACTGCGGCCGGTCTTGATACAGCGCGATTTCCTCCAGAATGACTTTTTTCTCAGTTTCAAATTCTTTTTCCTCCAGTGCCGGGCGCAGCATATCGCTCAATAGTTCCTGCATCCGCGGGAAATGTTCCGGAAGAACGGCGGCGTAAAAAACGGTGTTTTCTTCATTGGTACAGGCATTGGCTTGCGCGCCGAGATTGCCGAGCTCATAAGCAATCTCCAACGCCGAGCGTCGGGCGCTGCCTTTAAACATCATGTGTTCCAGAAAATGGGACACTCCGGATTCCTTGGCGGTTTCATCTCGGGCGCCCGTTTTTACAAAAAACCCAAGCGCCGCGCTTTGACGATTAGGATTGTGCTCGCCGATAAGTTCGAGCCCGTTTGAAAGCTTGGCAAGTTTTATTTCCGCAGTCACGCGCCAATCTCCTTCGGCCCCAGGGTCACTGACATAAAGGAATTAAGTGGATAAGCCCCTAAATGCTCATCAACTTTCCGGCAGTCGACCGCCTCTATCTCACTTATAATCTCCGCTAACGAGCGCACCCGGCGGTCCAGCCACCAATCTTCAGCATTGGAAGCTGCTCTTGCTGATGACGATTCTTCGCCAATCACCAAAGCTGCCTTTAAGTTGGCCTTGGCTCTAGATAACTCGTCGGCCTTGATTGTTCCCCCCAAGGAGCGGAGCGCTTCAAGCAACACGTCACATGTGTCAGCGGCCCGTTCCGGAGTAGTACCGGCATACACCATGAGCGCGCCATAATCTTTTGTGGCACTGTGGCGGGCATAAACACTGTAGCATAGCCCGCGTTTTTCCCGCACTTCAATAAACAAGCGCCCGCACATGCCGCCTGACAAAATGCCGGCCGCCACCTTAGCGGCATAGTACTCCGGGTGACCGTAGGGCGCCGAAGGACAGGCCAGACAAATCTGCAACTGGGCCGACTCAAAAGGGATATGATGCCGCGCATGAGGCGGCAAAGGGCCGAAAGGCGGCCGGCTTTCGGCTTCGCCGCCCCACTCTTTAAAATGGCGGCCGACGATTTTCAGCACTTCCTTGGTCTGGCAACGCCCAGCGATTGAAAGAACGGCACCTTTGGCGCCGTAGCGGCGCTCCCAATCCAAGCGCTGTTGGCGCCCATTACAGGCCTTTATGCCCGGCTCTGTTCCGTAACCGGAGCGGTTGTACGGTTCTGGATAATAACGAAGCCCCATTTCCACCAGCACGCGACGCGCCGGGCTATCCATCATGGCGGCTATATCTTGTAAGAGAAGACTTTGAATGGGAGCTATCTCTTCGGCCGGAAGCCTGGGCTTAAGCACCATTAAGGCGGTAAGCCTCAAGGCCTCATCCAGATAGCTGCTTAATAGGGAGCCGCGATAGGTGAAACGATCATGTCCGCCCGATTCGGAATGGCGGATGCCGCAGGCGTCAAACGCTTCCGACAACGATTTTGCACTGAGCTCCCCGGCGCCACGCGAGGTCAGCTCAGGAATAATAAGGCTGCTGCCGATAAAGGCCGGGTCGTCGTTGATAATGCCGCCCGGAATGAGAAGGTGGTAGGCTACCGACTCAATATCGTTGATTTCTTCCACAATGACGGTCATGCCGTTCGACAGAGTTTCAATAGTAATGTTTTGTGAGTCAGGCATAGCTTAAGTTTTAATCGCCGGCCACAATATCGGCCAGGGTAATTTTGTTCCAATCGCCGTTTTGGTTAAGTCCGGCGAAGAGGCGCTCCAATTCTTTGGTAAAATGTATGGCCTTGTGTCCGCCGAAAAGAGCTTCCCGGATTTCAGAAATCTTGATCTTATCCGGGCTGCGAAGCAGTGTCAGCGGCATATCGCGTGATTCTCCTCGTGTTATGATAGCCGCCCGTTCCATGGCGTCCAAGGTCGGCTTTAAAACCACCGAACTACATCCCAAGTACTCAGCCAATTCAAGTTCATTAGCCGGCTTGCTACCGGCGGCAAAAGAGCGGTAGATCATGGCCAGCGACTGAACAGCCAATACCAAGCGCCCATCGCCCAGGCTGAGCACCGAGCGCTTCCAGACTTTGCCGCTACGCGGCAAATGCTGAGCCTGATAGGAAGCCTCGGCGCCGAAGAGCACTATGACCCAGGCCAAATACAGCCAGAACAGTCCGATAGGAATGGCGGCAACTGTATTATAGATCTTGTCGTAGGAAGCATATTTTTGCAGATAAATGGCAAAACCAGCCTTGGCGAAGGCAAAAAGCAAAGCCGCTACAAAAGCGCCGAAGACGGCCGAAGGCAGCCGTACAGGGGCCTTGGGCACCATATAGTACAGGCAGGCAAAGGCAGCAAAATCAAAGAAAAACGGCAGCAGCGTCTGGTAGGCTGAGTTGATATAACGGTGGATGCCGATATTGAGCAGAAAAGGCTCAAGGCGGAAAGTCACAAAGTAATAAGCCGAAGCCAGGAGCACAGGCGCTAAGAGCACAATGGCGCTGAAAATTCCAATCCGGTGCGCGATGCTTCGCGGTTGAAACACCTGCCAGGTCTCATTTAAGACATTTTCAATCGAGTTTATCAAAAGGAGCGAGGTGATCACCAAAAAAGCAATCATGAATACATTAAGCGAAGAGATGGCGCTGCTGAAATCGGCCAGATAGCTCAGCACCTTGTCAACCACCTCATTGTTGGGCACAAACTGTTTAAGAAGAAAGGCTCGCACTTCGGGCACATATTTCCCGGACACAGCGAAAGAAGCCAGGA
>Ga0209101_1001677_pt1 | contig 15854 bp, 10 predicted proteins | sample ConPoolayeCmetaG_FD_185481 | JGI IMG/M metagenome (GOLD analysis project Ga0209101, IMG submission 185481) | Hot spring microbial mat communities from California, USA to study Microbial Dark Matter (Phase II) - Cone Pool mat layer C metaG... ...
TTTCTACTCAATCGCGGATATTCAGGCAGCCGGTGCCGGCGGTGGCGCCTTAATCATTATCGATGTTATGGGTGCGGGTGCGGCCGTCATCGCCGCCTTGGAAAGCGGAATCCGCCGCGTAATTCCGGTGGCGGCCGCCGCCGAGGCGTTGCGCCTGCGGGAAATTTTAGGCGGTGAAAACGTGCTGCTTTGCGGCGAAGAAGACGGCCAGATTATCGAAGGATTCGATGTCGGTTATGTCATCCCGGAAAGCGCCAGAGAAAAGATCGCCGGCAAAGAGATGGTTCTCTATTCCGGGGAACTTGCCGAGCTTGAATTGGTCCGGGCGATTGCGGCAGACATTTATATCGGCTGTTTCAATAATATGAAAGCCGTGGTCGAAAAAATCGAGCGATCATCGAGGATAATTATTCTTTGCGCAGGCCGCTTCGGCAAATTTTCAATCGCGGATTCGGTCTGCGCCGGCATGCTGATCGACAGGTTGCTGCAGGATAACGATGACGAGCGTGGCCTCAACGATGCCGCCGTCACGGCCCGTTATTTATATCAAAAGAACAAAGGCCGCATCCGTGATTTGCTCCCCGAGACGGAGAGGGGGCGTTTATTGATAAAAAGAGGGGCCGAGGGTGAATTGGCTAATCTGTCGCGGGTCGACATTTCCATTACTACGCCGGTTTATAAAGCCGAGGACCGTTTTTTTGTCGATGACCGGTGTTGAATCAGCTTGACCGAACATCCGAAACGAGTTTTTCACCCGAAATCAAGTTGCGACAAAATCCGGCGGAGCCGTTTGGATGATGGAACCCACGAAATCTCGGAGGCCCATTTGGGAATGCGACGATTTGCATCCCGCGAAAACGCCACATTCAAATAAAATTGACTAAATTGGGAGATTGGCCTATTAATCGTATCGTGAACGCCGGCGGAATGAAAATCGCGCTTAACTTATCCGTAATCGCATTCGTGGTCTGCCTGTTTTTAGCCCCGCGGCTGCCGTTTCAGGATTATGCTGATTGGATCTATCAGGCAAAAGTGTATTAAGGAGATATTGGTCTCCAATGAGAGCTATACGTCGAATTTTGCGATCAGAGCGCCGGTCATACCGAATTCGGCGATGACTATCATAATGGGGCTGTTGAGTTTTTTGGTGTCGCCGGATTTAGCCGGCAGAATCTTTACTGCCGGCACTTTTCTGCTTTTGTTTTTTGGTTTCAGGCGAGTATTCAGCGGTTTGGAAATTGATACCACTACGGCTGGCGCCTTTGCCGCCTTTTTTTCGCCCTCGATATTTTTTTTCTATGGTTTCTTGGCTTTTAATTTCGGCTTGGCGCTTTATTTATCGTTTGCTCCCAAACCGCCGCAGCTGAAACGAAAATGGGCGAATATCGTGTTTCAGGCGGTTCTTTTCCTGTTATTGTATTATGTCCATTTTATCGTGCTGGCGGAGGCCGTGGTAACGATATTTTTCCTGAGAATATTCGGCGGCGAAAAGGGGCAATTCGATATCAAATCGACCGTGATCGGGCTGCTGCCGGTCGCAATTCTGTTTTTAGTTTATCTGGCGAAATATTCGCGGGAGCTGGGCTCGCAGACGATATGGCGTTATAATCTTTTCAGCAAGCTGGGCGCATATTACAATTCGCTGGCCGTATTTTATCGTTTCAATGATTTTGCCTCGACCCTTGAAATGATATTGATCGTCGTCGTCAATCTGTCGGTCATAGCGGCATTGTTCGCTTTTATTCACTATCGGCTTAAGGGAAAATATAGAGCGGCGCTGGGCAGCCCCACCATGAAATTGGCGCTTGGATTCCTGCTTATGGCGTTGGCAATGCCCTACAAGATCATGGGTTTGGCTTCAAGGGCGACAGGCCGTTTTGGCTTGGGATTGTTTTTCTCTGCGCCGCCGTTTTGGCGGTCGGTGGCAAGTTATCCGGCAGACTGACCAAAATAATTGTTTTGATATCGGTGATTCTGATTTCAGCCCGCGCTGCGGCGATCGTGCTGCAGGGGATCGACGACAAGCGGTTCAAACGGACGATCGAAAAGACCATTCCCATAGGCACCCGTTTTTCTTATCTGATGACCAAATTCGATTATCCGGAATATTACCAAAAATCCGCCGGTATCAGAAAACTGCTTCTGCGCATCTGCCCGAATATCAATACCTACCATCGGGTTCCCTTGCTCATTTATACTGATGGAAATGAAGTGTGCCGGGATATTTTCCGTACCGGTATATTGAGATTCGACAGCCTTGAATGTGATTTCAGATTGATAATAGCGGACAACCAGAAACCGGTTTTGCCCGAATGCCGTAATCTGCTGTTCGTTTCGCCTGGTGGGTTTTCCGACAGTCTGTTTGCTGATCTTCGGCATTATTTTGATTTGATGGCGACTGGGCGTGGTTTCGTTTATGCTTCGTATAGAGACTCCGGTTCGGAAGGCGACCATTGATTTATCGAAGAGCGGGGTCCGGTGGCCACTGACGCCGACACTGCTGGTGATTATTTCTTGCCAATAGGCGGTATTCGGTCGAAACAACGCAATCGTCGTTGCCCTGCAATTCAAATATAGTATATTTATAGCGAGACTAAGGCGACGAGCTTGAGACCGTTTTAATGATCCAGATCGGCATCATAGGATTGACGCAATCGGGCAAGACCACAATATTCAACGCTTTGGCGGCGGCTCATGCCCAAATCGGCGGTTCGGCGAAATCCAAACGGGCGAACGTCGCCGTCGTCAAGATCCCCGATGACCGCCTTGCTCCGTTGGCGGAAATGGTCGGCGCGGCGCGCACGGTCAATGTAGAAGTCGAATTCATCGATGCGGCGGGGCTGGAAAAAGGGAAAGCCAAAGAAAAATCAGGTGAGGCCGATTATATGGCGGCGTTGCGGCAAACCGCCGCTGTCATAATAGTCATCCGTTGTTTCAAGGACGCCGACGTTCCGCATCCTTTGGGCGATATCGACCCCGCCCGCGATGCCGCGGAAGTCGAGACTGAATTGATGCTGAACGATATGATTCTGGTGGAAAATCGTCTTGAGAAGCTGCGCCACCTGCTCAAGGTGAAACCGTCGCCCGAATATCAGAAAGAACAACAGATCATGGAAAAACTGAAAAATCATCTTGAAGCGGGACATCCGTTGCGGGGATTGGCTCTAGCGAAAGAAGAACAAGCGCAATTGGCGGGGTTCGGCTTTCTCAGCCTGAAACCGGCGCTTTATCTGCTTAATATCGGCGAAGATGAAATAGGCGCCGCCGGGTTTATGGCGGCTGGAATTTTTCCACAACTCCCCGATCGTTGCCTGGCGGCGGCAGTCTGCGGCAAGATCGAAATGGAGCTCGCCGAGCTGAGCGAATCCGATCGGCGGGAATTCATGAAGGAAATCGGAATTGGGGAACCGGCGCTTACCGGGGTGATTTCGCGATCTTTCGAACTTCTTGACCTGATTTGTTTTTTGACGGCCAATGAGAAGGAGGCACGGGCTTGGGCAGTTCCCCGGGGAACAACCGCTTATGCCGCCGCGGGGATGATTCATAGTGATATTCAGCGGGGGTTTATCAAGGCCGAAACAATCTCTTTTTCGGATTTGGCCGACGGCGGAAGTTGGGCTGAAGCCCGTCGCCACGGCAAAGTGAGAATTGAGGGAAAAGATTATATCGTTCGTGACGGCGATGTGATTCAATTCAGGTTCAACGTTTGAGGATTTCCAATTCCGTCTGAGAATCTATTATCCGCCGAGATTTTTATACTGACCCCGGCTTTCCGGCCTTGTCGCCATCGAAAGAATCTATCCAACCGGCGAATTGAGGATTACCGGTCTATAAAAGAGTAAAACGGCGATTTTTCACTTGCTTTATAGATATTAAATGCGATATTTAGTTTCAAAGAGCAGCGCTTTCTGTTTTATTGATATCGCGGTATCCTGTCCGGATCGATTGTCCTAAGACGGGCCCCAAGTTAAGATATAGGATAATTGTGCAATAGATTCCTGAATCAAGAGTCGGCCATTTGCAGGAGGTCCCAATGTTCCGCACTGCGTTGATCGTGATGTTGGGGGTTTTGGCGAGTTTCGTTGCCTTATCGGGGATGCCGCCGCATCCGCAGAATCTGCTGAAAATCGAAAGCGGGGAGATCCCCGCGCCTTTGTTTATGCTGGATCCGGAATATGCGGTGAAAGCCGGTATAAACCAGGGACTTGAGCAGCCCCTGACAACCCGCCGCCAGACGACGCTGGCCAATTTCAATGTTTTGGTTGTGCTGGCGAGGTTTTCGGATCAAGTCCCGTTGACATCGCCGGGGGCGTTTGACAGTCTGATTTTCAATCAGACCTACCATCGAGGACCATCGCTGCGCCAGTTTTATAATCGTGCCTCGTATGGAACATTGGATATAGTAACGGCCGACCTGCCGTCTTCTCTTGGATGGAAGGTTTTGCCGCAAAACCGGCGCTATTATACCGCCCAAGGGGGAACATACAGTTACGGAATGGGTAGTTATCCCAATAATTCCCAAAAATTATGCGAAGATATTCTGGTCTTGATCGACCCGTATGTGAATCTGGCCAACTACGATAACGATGCCGACGATACGGTCGACGGGGTGATTATAGTGCATTCCGGCCGGGGCGCCGAATTGTCTCTTGATACGCTCGATATCTGGTCGCATAAATGGCAAATCACTCCGCAAACGCGTGACGGCGTCGTCATCAAGTATTATTGCGTCGATCCCGAATATCGTTACGCGGCCAACGACAACACCGTCGGCGTATTCGCCCATGAGTTCGGGCATATCCTCGGCCTTCCCGACCTGTACGATTACGGCGGTTACGGCGGCTTGTCTTTCGGGCTCGGCTACTGGTCGCTGATGGCCTACGGCGGTTGGAACGGGAATCTGGGCGGAACTGATACGCTGTCCGGTTCCAGCCCGGCTTTTCTTGACGCCTGGAGCAGGGTCAAACTCGGTTTCGTTCGTAGGACCAATATCCCCTGCTTCGTGCAGAACGTTCATATACCGGCGGTCGAGGACAGTGCCTGCGTGTATCGGTTATGGACTTACGGCGATACGACGAGCCTGCAGTATTTTCTCGCCGAAAACAGACAACCTTTATTCACCGACACCTCGCTGGCCGCCCATGGATTGCTGATATACCATGTGGACGAAAACATGCGTGATTCGGTGAACAACTGCCAATGGTGGCCGACCCAGAATCCCGCCTATCATTATATGGTGGCTCTCGAGCAGGCGGATAACCAGTATCATCTGGAACACCTGACAAACGGCATGGATCAGTTCGATCCGTTCGCCACCACTTCCAACAGTTCTTTCGGGTACAATACGATGCCGTCGTCGCGGGATTACTACAACAATAATACCTATGTCTCGATGCCGTTTATCAGTGTATCACAGTATATCATGCTTGCGGATATGGATGTGGGGGCGACCGCGGCGCCCAATACCCCCGCGGGTTTGTATCCGCCTGACGGTTTTGCCACAAATTACAGCCTGGTCGGCGGCTCCTGGTCGGTTGCCTTGTGCGCCACCAAATATCACGCTCAGCTTGCCGACAATCCTTCTATGTCAGCTCCCATTTACAACGACAGCAACCTTGCCTATAACTATTTTGCCTATTCGTTGAGCACCCGGCCAGACGGCCATTACTACTGGCGGGTCAGGGCGGGCAATTCAAGCGGCTGGTCCGGCTGGACGACCGTGCGCAGCATAATGCTTGATCGACGAATACCTTACGGTTGTCAGGCATCATCGCCGGATACCACTTATACGGCGTCGTTTTTGGTGACTTGGTCGGCCGGATTGGATTCGACGCCTTCAAGCGGCATCTGCTCCTATGACGTCTGGTGCGATTCGGGCAGCGGCTGGTGGGCCTGGCTGCTTCAAGTGGATACCCTAGCTTACACGTATACCGGCGCAAGAGACGGCGGACGGTACTTTTTCAAGGCGAGGGCGCGGGATTGCGCTTTCAATCTCGAGGCCGACGGCTGGGTGCCGGAATGCACGACTTATGCCAGCATAATCGCGCCTCCCTGTGATTATCTTCCCGGCGATATCAACGGCGACGGCAACCGGATCGGAGGCGATGTCACTTTCGGCGTGCGCTATTTCAAAGGCCTCGGTCCGCAACCGCCCGATAGCTGTTACATGGATTCGACATCAAGCTACCTTTACGTGGCCGGCGATTGCAACGGCGATTGCCAATTCAGGGGATCGGACATTACCCGATTGGTGCAATATTTTAAAGGAAATGCGGGCTTAAGTTATTGCCACTTTTTCCCGCCGCCGGCAAGAAGAATCGGTGATTGACATCTTCTTCGGTTATCGGCGGATGATCTGTTTGTCGGCAGGCAATGACAACTTGATTTCCTAATGGAGGATAGGAATGAATAAATTGCTGTTTTCAGCGGCGATGTTGTGTCTGATTTTGACAAATGACTGCCGTCTCATGGCGCAATCACTATTCTATGGATGTTCGTCGGCTGGTCGCCCCGGTCAAACGGTTACGTTCCATTGCGATACTCCTGACACGCTGGCAACGACGGTGATTCTTCGCCATAAAGGACAAAGCGACACCGGATTCAACCAGGTTTTCATGACGCCGCTGGCCGAGTTTCCCTATTATCGGTTTACCTACAACGCCGATATCCATTTTGCAGGAAACCCGGTTGTGCTCGAATACTTTTTCAGCACCCGTCGGGATACCATAATGATTACGCAGTCGCCGAAAAACGCAGGCGACCAGTTTCCTCCCGCATCGTATAGGTACGCCGATTTTATAACCGATCCCCAGGGCGACATGACCGGCGGCTCCGCCGGCAACTGGTTGGATTTGACCGGAAACGGCATGACCTATTCCGATACGAGGATTTATTGCTATCTGCAGAATGTTTCGGGCACCTGGCCGTTAAACCAGCTTTTCAATTATTTTGTCTATACGTTCGGATTCCTGATCACGGCAGGTCCGGAATCCTCGTATTATGCTTTGGTCTATGCCAATGTTCCGTTGTTGCTGTCGTCCGGCCTTTATGTTCTGAACTTATCCGATTCGTCATATAATCGGATAGGCGATATAAGTTATAATATCAGCGGCGGAACACTTCATTTGGCCTGCTACATCTCGCAATTTTCCGCCGATCCGGGTTGGCCGGGCTGGCCGCCGCCTGACGGTTATATAATTCCGATGGGCGCAACCTTGACGGCCAGTCTGTCGGGGCAGACTATCAACGATTTCACCTACACGCCGATCTACGAGCCGAAGACACAATTCCTCGATTTTTCCACGAACACCGCCCCGCAGTTGCCGTCGTACCGTCTTGAAATCGATTCGGCGGCGAGTATAACGGCAAGGGTGAGATATATTGATCAGGATAACAACCTTCCCCGGATTCGCCGGCTTCGTTTTGATTCCGATTCATTCGTTATGAGCAGTTATGATCATATTTACTCGGATTCATCGGAATTCGAGGCGATCCTTCCTTGGCCCGGGGGCGGTTGGCACCGTTACTATTTTGAGTTTTGCGATGGCCGGGACACCGTTTTGACGCCGGCGGATTCGATTCTTATTCCGGCCGGAGAATGCGATTATATTCTGGGCGATATCAACGGCGACGGCGTTTGTATCGGGGGAGATGTTACGTTTGGCGTTCGCTATTTCAAGGGTCTTGGCATTCAACCTCCCGATAGTTGCTATTCGGATTCGTTGTCCGGTTATCTCTATGTCGCCGGCGATTGCAACGGCGACTGTCAGTTCAGGGGATCGGACATTACCCGTTTGGTGCAATATTTCAAAGGAAATGCCGGCTTAAGTTATTGCCGCTTTTTCCCGCCGCCGCATTTGCGGGAATCCCATATTGGGGGAAGTCGAATTTATCGTTGATTCGCCCGAAGCAACTCATACCTTGAAGAACGGCAGATAAATCTTCTGTTTGCCGACCTTATCGCCATAACCGCCTGATCGCCGAACTCGCCGTATGTTTAGATCGTAATCGAGCTGTTGAATTATCGGCGAGTGTATTGTAATATTTTGTTTTATTATAACGATGCGAAAGAGGTTGAAGGTGAGAATCGGTTGTTTTTTCCAAGGTGCGATCGTTTTAGGGTTGGTTTTATTGACGAATTTGGATCTTGCGGCGCAATCGATAGATTTCCGGTTAAGCTCATTCAAATTTTCCGCCTCGCATAGATTCAGGATTGAAACCTGGGACAACGCGACCAGCCTTTCGGCGGCGGCCGCGGCCGGCAACAGCTATTTGCGGGTGCGATCGCGTTTCTCTATTGCCTGGCGTCCCGCGAAACCAATCGAATTCAACGTTCGCCTGGCCAATGAATTCAGGTATAATTTCGTTCCGGAAAACAGAAAATTCACTCTCGATGAGGTGTTTTTCGATCAGCTCAATTTTGTTTGGACTAATTTCGGAAGCTACGGAATCGATTTGATATTCGGGCGGCAGGACATGTTTTTCGGCGACGGATTTTTGGTGGCGGACGGCGGCCCGCTCGATGGTTCGCGGTCGGCTTATTTCAATGCGGTAAGAACGATCTGGAAAGTGAGTGAAAAAAATAGGCTGAATGTATTCTATTGTATCGAGCCCGAGAAAGACCGATTCCTGCCCCAGTTGAATTCTCAAGAAAAGAAACTGGTCGAGGTCCAAGAACAAGGATGGGGTGTTTACTACAGCTCGAATGGCGATAATCTGGCTTTGGATATCTATCAGATTGCCCGATACGGCAGCCGCCGCGTCGGCCGCGAATCGGGTGAAAACGATCATACCCTCGGCTTCCGAACGGTTGTCAACAGGCGCGGCTCGATTATTTTTACCGGGGAATTCGCCTGCCAATTGAGTCCGGAAATCGATTTCGGGGGTGTCGGCGAGATCGAATACAGGTCGGTTGCCGCAAGACAGATGCCGAAACGGCTGGCCGCGGGGATGATCGTTCTGAGCGGCGATCAAGAGGAATCCGGTGGAGCGGGCTGGAATCCCATGTTTGCCCGCTGGCCTAAATGGAGCGAGTCTTATATTTACACGTTGACTCTCGAAAACGGGGCTGCCTACTGGACGAACCTGTTTTCCGTTTATGTCTCGTCGTCGATCGATTTGCATAAAACGCTGGAATTGCAGATTCGGTATCATCGTCTCATGGCTTTTGCCGAATCGCAAACGGCGGTGTTCCCGGGTGGCGGAGGCCGGGTCCGAGGCGATCTGGCGATAGGGCATTTGCTCTATAAAATCACTGACGGGATCAAAGGGCATTTTCTTTGCGAATATTTCAATCCGGGAAATTATTATTTTGCCGGCGCCGACGACTACCTCTGGGCGAGAGCGGAATTGTTGATCAGTTACTGATGGGGACGTGATTCGGAGAAAATAGGAATGGAGGCTGGATGATAATAAAAATCGTGGTATTGATGGCGTTTGCCTTGATGAATATCGTCGTCGGCGTGATCGGGTTGCGAAAAACGAAGTCTTTTTCCGACTATTTTCTGGGCGGCGGCAAAATCGGCCCGCTGATGACCGCTTTCACTTACGGAGCGGCTTATTTTTCGGCGGTGCTGTTTATCGGATTTGCCGGCAAGATCGGCTGGGAATTCGGCTTGTCCAGCCTCTGGATCGCCGCCGGCAATTCGTTAGTGGGCGTGTTGGCGGTGTGGTGGCTTATGGGGGAACGAATCAAGAAGATGTCTATCGAATACGGGGTGAGCACCTTGCCGGAATATCTCGAAAAAAGGTACGACTGCCATCTGTTCAAATTGTATGCCTCGATAATGATCTTTATCTTTTTCATTCCGTATTCGGCGGCCGTGTTTATCGGACTTTCCTACCTCTTTCAGGCGAATTTCAATATTCAGTACGGGGTCGCCCTGCTGTTCATGGGCGGATTCACCGGGTTTTATCTTGTCCTCGGGGGATACCGATCGATGACCATAATCGACGTTCTTTTCGGCATGATCATGGCGATAGGGGCAATGGCTCTTCTGGCGAGCGTGATCGGAAAGGCCGGTGGAATTGCGCCGCTGGCGGCCGATCTGGCGGCGATCGATAGGAAATTGACCGGGGTTGTCGGTCCGCCCGGTCTGTGGCCCCTTTTTTCACTTGTATTTTTGACGAGTGTGGCTCCTTTTGCGATGCCGCAGCTTGTTCAGAAATTCTATGCGATTCGCGATCGGAAAGCGATCCGGACGGGCATGATTGCCTCCACCGCTTTTTCTATCCTGATAACCGGCACGGCTTATTTTGTGGGTGCGGCCGCCCGATGCTTTTTGTCGGCTGAGAATGCACCGGCGGCGTTCAGGGACGGCCGGCCGATTTTCGACGCGCTTATGCCGACCCTTCTGGCGAATGTCGTGCCTCCATCGCTGGCGATATTGATGCTGCTTCTGATACTCTCGGCATCGATGTCGACTCTGGCGGCTTTGGTGCTGATATCGAGTTCGTCTCTGGCAAAGGATGTCTATTCGGGTTTTATCAATAGAAGGGTTTCCGACCGGGGCTTGACCCTGCTAATGAGAGTCTCGGCGGTCTTTTTCGTCTGTCTTTCGGTGATCTTAGCCTACAGCCGACCGGCATCGATTGTGGCCATACTCGGCATCTCTTGGGGCGCAATCGGATCCACGTTTTTGGGACCTTTTTTCTGGGGGTTGACGAGCAAGAAGGTCAATAAAATCGGGGCGATTTCGTCTTCGCTGGGTGGTCTGGCGACCTGTATTGTACTTTATTTTGCGGGTCAACCGTCGCCGCAGGCCGGTACCGTGGGGATGTTGGTCTCGCTTGCGGCGAACCCGTTGATAAGCGCCGCATTCGACGGCCGGACTTCGGGTAAATCCGTTTGACTTTTGAGGCGCTATTCATGATATTGGCGCGTTGTGTGTCGAAATGAATGTTAAAATAGAGGCGAAAAATGCGCGGCTTAAAACCTGAGGAAATAAAAGTGATTCTGGCCACCGATTGCGGCTCGACCACCACCAAGGCCATTCTGATCGAGTATCGCGATGGGGAATATAGATTGATCGTGCGGGGCGAGGCGCCCACTACGGTTGAGGCCCCTTTCGAGGATGTCACGATGGGCGTGCTCAATGCAATCGGCGAGGTCGAGGAGCTTTCCGGAAGGAAAATTCTCGACGACAACAACAAAATCATCAGTCCGGCCAAAGGGAATATCGGAACCGACATTTATATCTCGACGTCGTCGGCCGGCGGTGGGCTACAGATGATGGTGGCCGGCGTGGTGCGTTCGATGACGGCCGAATCGGCGGAGCGGGCGGCGCTCGGCGCCGGTGCTATCGTCATGGACGTTATCGCCTCGAACGACAAGCGCCTGCCTCATGAACAAATAGAGCGCATTCGACACCTTCGACCGGATATGATTCTGCTTTCCGGCGGTATCGACGGCGGCACGACAACGCATGTAGTCGAGCTGGCCGAGCTTATTTCGGCGGCCGACCCGAAGCCGCGGCTTGGACACGGTTACAATCTGCCTGTCATCTATGCCGGCAATGTCGATGCCAGGGATGCCGTGAAGGAGACATTGGGCAAGAAAACCGCGCTTGACATCGTGGATAATCTTCGCCCCGTGCTCGAAAAAGAAAATCTGCTGCCGGCGCGGGAAAAAATCCACGACCTGTTCATGGAGCATGTAATGGCCCAAGCTCCCGGTTATTCGAAATTGATGAGCTGGACGGATGCGCCGATAATGCCCACGCCCGGGGCCGTCGGCTTGATCATGAAAAAGATATCCGATCTTGAAAATATCGAAGTCGTCGGGGTCGATATCGGCGGCGCTACGACGGACATATTCAGCGTTTTCCGGCCTGAAGGCGGCGAGGGAATATTCAACCGCACGGTGTCGGCCAATCTCGGCATGAGCTATTCGGTTTCGAACGTTTTCGCCGAGGCGACGCTGCCGAACGTGATGCGCTGGGTGCCGTTCGACATGGACGAACGCGATCTGCGCAACCGCGTCAAAAACAAGATGATCCGTCCGACGACGATACCGCAGATGATGGAAGAATTGATTTTCGAGCAGGCGATAGCCAAAGAGGCGTTGCGGCTGGCGTTCATCCAGCATAAGTCGTTCGCTACGGTGCTTAAAGGTGTTCAACAGCAACGCACCATTGCCGATGCTTTCGAGCAGACGGCTTCGGGACAAACCCTGGTCAACATGATGACGCTCGATATGCTTATCGGATCAGGCGGTGTCTTGTCGCATGCCCCGAGACGCAATCAGGCGGCCATGATGCTTATCGACGCATTCCTTCCGGAGGGGGTAACCAGACTGGCGGTCGATTCGATATTCATGATGCCTCAACTCGGCGTGCTTTCGACCTTGCACGATCAGGCCGCCCGCGAGGTGTTCAACAAGGATTGTCTTATTCACCTCGGAACCTGCGTGGCTCCCGCCGGCGAGGCAAAAGAAGGAAAGGAAATGATGTCCTATAAGATCGAGCTTCCCGATGGTCGGATCGAGGAGGGCAAGATCATGTTCGGCCAAATGAAACTGATTAAGCTGGCGCTGGACGAAAAGGGCGTGCCGCTGAAAGCAAGGGCTGAATTTACGCCCGGGCGCGGACTTGATCTCGGAAAAGGGAAAAACGATAAGATCGAAGGCACGATTTCCGGGGGAGTGGTAGGGATAATTCTCGACGGGCGGGGCAGACCATTCAATCTGCCGACCGATACCAATACCCGTGTGGCCAAGCTCAAAGAATGGATGCTCGAGCTGGACGTTTACCCCAAGGAGGGGCTCGAGCATATCAAGAGGAAGTATTAAGCGGCATTTTGTTTCAAAACCGAAACGATAGCCATCCAACAACGCCATCTTTTCTTGCCTGAGATGGCGATTTTCATTTTATATTCGTCTTGTTATCCGGCGACAACCAAAGAGCAGGGGAAAGGGCTTGAAAAATAACGATTATCAATACGCCATAGCAATTTCCCTGTTGCTTCTGGCTGGGCGGGCCGTGGCGCTCAATTTTCCGGGAATCAGGCTCTGGGGTGTGGATATTTTCGCCTATTGGCCGCATCCGATTTCTTACGCTTACTTGATCCTTATCGCCGCCGTTGTTTTTCTTCTTGGCAAGTTTGGAATCGCCACCGAACCTAAAACGACCGCGGAAACAGGAAAAGTGCGTAAAGACCTTTCTTGGGTCTTGGCTATTGTGGGATTATTGCTGCTTTTTCGATTATTCAGCGACAGCGCCAACCTGCTCGGCGACGGTCCGCTGCGGATCCAGGAGATAGAGAAAAAAGGATTTTACCGATTCTTTATAGATACCATCAGCGAGCCACTTGATTATGCCATCCATCACCTGAGCTATCGATACATTTTCAAGCCGTTGGGCATGAATGCCGTGGATTGTTTCCGTTTCTGGAGCTATCTGGCGGGAGTACTATATTTCTATTCGGCCTGGATTCTGGCTGGGAAACTTCGCCGTTTCGGCGCCGAAAAATGGCTTACCCTATGTTATATGTTTGGCTGGGGCGGGGTGATGATGTTTTTCGGATATGCCGAAAATTACGCCCTTGCCGCCGCTTTCTCGCTTCTAACGGTTTGTCTATTGATCGACCATGCCCAAACGGGGAAAAGACTGAATCTGAGTCTGCTGTTTTTCCTGCTGGCCTTTTTCATGCATAATCTCGCCGTTGTTCTCTTGCCCCTCATTTTGTATCAGGCAAGAAATCGGCTGCTGTCCGGGAAATTCGTAACGGAGTCATTGCCTGTCTTGATTACGCTGATAGTGACGGTCGGATATACGATTTTCGTCCAAGTAAATAAAGAGACTTCCAGTCTGCTTATATCCAGCGGTCGTTCCGATCCCGAATATACGGTTTTCAGCTTGCCGCATCTGATCGATCTTGGCAATCTATTATTTTTGGTTCTGCCTGTGTCGATGCTCTTGATCGGTTTTCAAAGGTTAAAAATATCGGACGAGAAGCTCAGAGGGATGCGAATCGGCCTATGGCTATCGACTTTGTTCGCCGTAGCCCTGGTTATCCTTATCGATCCCCGGCTTGGCATGGCCAAAGATTGGGATCTTTTCGCTCTTTTATTGTTGATACCGCACATTTCACTTTTTCTTGGTATCGATTGGCATGGCCGAAGCAAAAGATTCAAGCTGATCGTGGCGGTGCTATCGCTGGCGCTGGTGTCGCCTTGGATTATACTTAATTCGAGTCTGGCCGCCTCCCGGCAACGATACTGGAATATCGCCGCTCTCGACCCGGCCCGCGCCTGGTATAATTATGAAGTGCTCGGCGAGCATTATTATTATGCGAAGGATCTGCCGTTGGCTGAGAAAGCCTACTCTCTGGCGGTTACTTACAAAGATCATCCCCGTCTTTTCCTCTGGCTGGGCTATGTGCAGATGGAACAGGGGAAATACCGGGAGGCCGAGGTTAATTTCAAGGAGACGCTTCGCCTGAAGCCGGATGACGTTTACGCCATGAATTACCTGGCCAATATATTGAACCGCCAGAGGCGATATTTCGAGGCCAGGGAATATCTTCAAAAATACGCAGCCACGGCCATGGGCAGAAACGACAAACTGGTTATTCCGTCTATCAAGATTCTCGACAGCCTGATTGCCGCCCAGCCCGACTCGACAAATCGATAAACCTATTTTCTTGACCTATATGTGAAACTCGATTATATCTTCGTCGGATAAGACGAAATTGCTTTTAACGCGCTGCCCCTCGAATTTCCCCTTGCCCCATATCTTGGCGTATTGAAGCTTCAGGGCGAAATCCTTATGCAACTTCAGTGCGGCCTCGCCGACCGTGCTTCCTTTCGGCAAGACCACCGGGTCGCTGAAATCGGGCTCGTGGCCGCTGCGTTTGGTATATACGCGAACGATATCGAAAGCCTCGAAGATCGCTTTTTTGAGATTCTCCATAAGGCCCGTTTCGAGTATGGAGGTGGGCACTATCGGGAATTCCGGCAGCCTCATTTTCAGATCCGACAGGGCGCCGTCCGACTCGGGTGAGGAATATTTGTGGGCGGCGATTAAGGTTTTTTTGTAGACGAATTGAGCATTTTCTCCCGGACTCGTTCTCGGCGGTATCAGGATTATATTCTTTTCCTGCAGCTTATTCCGCAGCTCGGAAACCTGCTTTTCTATCGCCGGGTCGTTTATATCGAGCAGCCAGACGACGAGATCGGCTTGCCGGATAAGGTTCGGCAGGTAGGATGGTATCGGCTGCTCGGAAATGGCCGGCGTGTCGATCAATTGGAACTGGATGGTTTCGAACTGCATCATGCCGGTCATCGGTTCGTGGGTCGAATAAGGATATTCGGCGATCAGCGGCCGGGCGTTCGTATAGTAATCAAGCATGCTTGACTTGCCCGAATTGGGCGGGCCGATCAAAATCACTTGTCCGGCACCTTCCTTTTCGATATGGGAGAAACGATCGACGTGGTGCGCCCCGTGTTTTTTGGCGCCGCTTTCAATCTGTAATTTGAGTTTCGAGATCTTGGCCTTGAGGTCGGCTTGAAGCTTGTCCGTGCCTTTATGTTTCGGCATGATGGCCAGAAGCTCTTTGGCCAGCCGCAGCTTTTCGGCGAGGTCGGTTTCTTTGTTGAATTGCCGTTCCAGTTCGTAATATTGAGGGGGTAGATTCGCCGGCATAGCAAAACCTCCGCAATAAATTGCGATTTTCGATGTGACGGCGCAAGAGGAAATAGGCCGGCGGGCAAAGCCAATCGAACATTTTCGCGCACGTTCGATGATTGTTGCGGTCGTCTCATGTTTGTCATATATTAATAAATATCCGTTAAGGAAATCATGCTGGCGGCAATTGACAGGAGCGTGCTTTTTTTCATCAACCGCAATCTGGCAAAT
>Ga0209101_1001679_pt1 | contig 15835 bp, 13 predicted proteins | sample ConPoolayeCmetaG_FD_185481 | JGI IMG/M metagenome (GOLD analysis project Ga0209101, IMG submission 185481) | Hot spring microbial mat communities from California, USA to study Microbial Dark Matter (Phase II) - Cone Pool mat layer C metaG... ...
GCCCACGCCGACCGACACCCCCACGCCGGTGACACCGACCAACACGCCGATAGTCTATACCGCCACGCCCACCCCTGAACCGCCGACCGACACGCCGGTACCGACCGACACACCGGCGCCGACCAACACGCCCAAACCCAAACCACGGGCGACCGCCACACCCACCAAAAAGCCGGGGCCGACCAATACGCCCAAACCCAGGTTCGCCTGGGTCGGTCAGATTGACAATCGTTTGCAGAACTGCGGCCTGACCCGTGTGTTCGGCTTCACCCTTGACAGCGCCGGGGGCCTGGCCGGTGATATTTGGGTGCACTACTGGGCCGATGGCTGGGAAGGGGCCTGGGCCAGGTCACAGTGGACAGACTTTGGTGCAGGGACTTCATGGAAAGGGGATGAAGGGAACTGGGATGGCGTGATTGACGTTCACCCTCGTGAAGGGGTATGGCATGTCTGTGTCGTCCCCAGCGAGGGGAGTTGGGATTGCATCTCCAACATCGTAGACGCTGCTACCAACTACGATTGTCAAACCGGGACCCAGGTGGTGCACATCACCTTCCGCAAACAATAGGCCCCTTCACCGCCAATTCACAGACAACCTGTCGGTTGAAAGCTGGTTCTGACAGATTGTGCGTTTCTGGCTAAAACCGGCTAAAGCCTTGACTCCCGATCACCCTTTCGACAGGCTATTGGTGGTGGGAGGGAGAGCGCCGATGGAGGAATGTTCTGGTGTCTGAGCGCACTCGCAGCGCCGAACTGGCAGCCCTGACCGCCATCGCCGCCCAGGTGAACTGCACGCAGGACCTGGATGAGATCCTGCGTGGTGCGCTCCAGACCACATTGGAGGTCATCGGCGAGGAGGCAGGGGAGATTTTCCTGCGCGACGAAGAGAGCGGCGACCTGATCCTCCACACCTATCAGGGGGTGTCGGAGGGGTTCATCGCCGCCGAAGCGGTGGTCGGGGCAGAGGAATGCCTGTGCGGCGAGGCCATCCGCAACGGCCGGTTGCTGGCCGTGCCCGACCTGGAGGCACATCCGGCCCGCAGCCGCCAGGCCTGTTTGCGCGAGGGGTTCCACTCCTGCATCCGCCTGCCGCTCCTGGCGCGGGGCCAGGTGTTGGGGCTGCTCAACATCCAGAGCCGTCGGGGGCGCTATTTCACCCCGGAGGATGAGGAACTGCTGACGGCCATCGGTCACCAGATCGGCATCGCCATCGCCAATGCCCGGTTGATTGAGGATGCCGAGAAGCGCCGCGCCACCCTCGACAGCGTCATGCACAGCCTGGTGGACGGGCTGATCCTGGTGGACAGGCGGGGGCGGATCGCCTATGTCAACCCCTGCGCCGAAGAGATGCTCGGCCTGCCGGCCCAGGCGCTCCTGGGTCAGACGGTCGAGGCTGTGGAGCGCGAAATGGCCGGCCGTGTCACCCAACCGGAGCAGGTGATCGGCCGGTTGCGGGCTGCCGCCACCGACCTGCAGAACCGGCCAACCGTCGAGTTCACCCTGACTGCGCCGTCGGCCCGTAGCCTGCAGGCCCGCTTCTTTCCCATCCACGATGCCGGCGGTGGACATCTGGGGTTGGGCCTGTTGCTCCGGGATATTACCCGTGAAAAAGAACTGGACGAGATGAAGTCGCAGTTGCTGTCCACCGTCAGCCATGAGCTGCGCACCCCCCTGGCCAGCATCAAGGGCTTTGCCACCACCCTGCTGCGCCAGGATGTCGAGTGGGACGAGGCCACCCGCCGCGAGTTCCTGGCGATCATTGATGAGGAAAGTGACCGGCTGTCGGAGTTGATCGGCAACCTGCTGGACATGTCGCGCCTGGAGGCCGGGACGTTGCGCGTCGAGCCGGAGGCCACCGACCTGGGGCGCCTTATCCAGGAGACGGCAGCCGAGTTCCAGGTGATGACCCACAGCCATCTCCTCCAGGCTTCGCTGCCGGCTTCCCTGCCTCCGGTGTGGGCCGATCCGCGCCGCGCCCGTCAGGTGCTGCGCAACCTGGTGGAAAACGCCATCAAGTACTCGCCGCAGGGGGGGCCGATCACCCTCAGCGCGCAGGTTCAGGGCGACAGCGTGCAGGTCAGCGTCGCCGACCGGGGCATCGGCCTGGAACCGCAGCAACTGGAGCGCATCTTTGACCGCTTCTACCAGGTGGACAGCGCTTCGACGCGCCGGGTGGGCGGCTCCGGGCTGGGCCTGTCCATCTGCAAGGCGATCGTCGAGGCCCACGGCGGCCGGATCTGGGCCGAGAGCCGGCCCGGCCAGGGCAGCACCTTTCACTTCACCCTGCCCCTGGCCTCAACAGTGGACCTGTAAGGCAGGCTTTCAGCCTGCCCGCCTGGCACCTTTGGCGGAGAGGAGGAAGCCATGTCCAGAAAGGCGACCATCCTGGCTGTGGACGACGAGCCGCACGTCCTGCGGCTGCTCAAGGCCAACCTGGAATCGTCCGGCTATAAGGTGCTGACCGCCAGAGATGGCGAGGAGGCCCTGGAGACCGCCGCCCGTGAGCTGCCCGACCTGGTGATCCTGGACCTGATGCTGCCCCGTATGGATGGCTACACCGTCTGCCGCCGCCTCCGCGAGTTTTCCGCCGTGCCGGTCATCATGCTCACCGCCCGCAGCGCCGAAGTGGACCTGGTCCACGGCTTTGAGGTGGGCGCCGACGACTATTTGACCAAGCCGTTCTCCGTCACGGAACTGTTGCTGCGTGTGCAGGCCGTGCTCCGCCGCAGCAAGTGGCCGGAAGAGATCGTCGCCCGGCAGGGCTTCAAGGCCGGCCCCATTCAGATTGACTTTGCCCAGCACCGCGTCACGGCCGGTGGCCAGGAGGTCAAGCTGACCCCGACCGAATATCGGCTGCTGGTCTACCTGGCGACCAATGCCAACCGCGTCATCACCCACCGCGAATTGCTGCGGGCCGTGTGGGGGCCGGAATATGGCGAGGAGAGCGAGTACCTGCGCGTCTACATACGCTACCTGCGGCAAAAACTGGAGCCGGAGCCATCCAGGCCGCGCTACCTGCTCACCCAGCCGGGAGCGGGCTATATGCTCTATCAGCCTGAAGAGGACAGGTAGTGTTCTGGGTCAGGTCAAAGGGGACACGGATGGCACGGAAAAACAGGGGGCAATTTTCACGCAATTTTAACAACCGATAGCCCTGCTCTTATATCCCTCTAACAGCTCCGGCGCTAAAATGGAGGGCATGGGGAAACCATCTATCCTGGCCATCGAACGGGACTGGCGGCTGCGCAGGCTGATCCGGGCCAACCTGGAGGTGCTGGGCTTGAAGGTGTGCGAGGCAGCCGATTGGCAGCAGGGACTCAGCCTGGTGCGGGCCAACCGGCCGGACCTGATCCTCCTCGACCTCGACCTGGCAGAGGAAGAGGGGCCGCAGTTGCTGGCCGATCTCCACACCCTGCACGGCCGGCCCGTGCCCATCCTCCTCCTGGGAACCGAACCGCCGAGCCGCAGCCTGATACAGCAGGAAGGGGTGGCAGGTTACCTGCAAAAGCCGTTCGCCGTGCCGGCCCTGTTGGAACAGGTGCAATGGGCGCTGAATGGCGCCGGATCATAAAATTCTGATGATGGAGGGAGAAAAAATGAGAGAAATGACCAAAGAAAATCTGAAGGCAGCCTTTGCCGGCGAGAGCCAGGCCCACATGAAGTACCTGGCCTTTGCCGCTCAGGCAGAGAAGGACGGCAAGCCCCACATCGCCCGTCTCTTTCAGGCCATCGCCTATGCCGAGCAGGTTCACGCCATCAACCACCTGAAGGAATTAGGGGGCGTGGGTGATACCGTCGCCAACCTGGGGGCGGCTATCGGTGGCGAAACCTTTGAAGTGGAGGAGATGTATCCCGCCTATCTGGCCGTGGCCAACCTCCAGGAGGAAAAGGGGGCCCAGCGCAGCATGACCTACGCCATCGAGGCAGAAAAGATCCATGCCGGCCTGTACGGCAACGCCAGAGCGGCCGCCGAATCGGGCCAGGACCTGGACATCGGCCCGGTCTATATCTGCCCGGTGTGCGGCTTTACCCACATCGGCGAACCGCCCGACCGCTGCCCGGTGTGCAACGTCAAGAAAGATCAGTTTAAGGTCTTCTGAGGCCAGAGGTCAGGTGCCAGGCGCTCCAGGTGCCTGGCACCTGAAGCAGAAAGAGAGGAAAAGATGTCCGCCAAAACCGTGTGTGACCATTGTGGCGAGGAGTTGGGGGCCAATGCGGTCTGGCGTGGAGACAGGGTCTATTGCTGCCAGGCGTGCGCCTACGAAGCTGCCCGCAGCAAAGACTGCGGCGGCCGGGCCGACAGTCACATGACGGCCAGCATTGTCGAACCGATCCGGAAATAACAGAAGATGATGCCGGTGATCTTTCCGTTTACAGCCATCGTCGGCCAGGAGACGATGAAAACGGCGTTGATCCTCAACGCCATCAGCCCCAAAATCGGCGGCGTGCTGATCCGGGGGGAGCGGGGCACGGCCAAGTCCACCGCTGCCCGCGCCCTGGCGGCCCTGCTGCCCGAGATTGACGTGGTGGCCGATTGCCCCTTCCAGTGCGATCCCTACCGCCCCGATCGGCTGTGCGACAACTGCCGCGACCGGGTGAGCAGGGGGGAGACACTGCCCATCATCCGGCGCAAGACCCGCTTTGTGGACCTGCCGGTCAGCGCCACCGAAGACCGGGTGATCGGCACGCTGGACATCGAAGTGGCCCTCAAGACCGGCAAGAAAAAGTTTGAGCCGGGGGTGCTGGCCGCTGCCAACCGGGGCCTGCTGTATGTGGATGAGGTCAACCTGCTGGACGACCATGTGGTGGACCTGCTCCTCGATTCGGCGGCGATGGGGCGCAATGTCGTGGAGCGGGAGGGCATCTCCTTCAGCCATCCGGCCCGCTTTATCCTGGTGGGCACCATGAACCCGGAAGAGGGGGAGTTGCGCCCCCAACTCCTCGACCGCTTTGCCCTGTGCGTCGAGATCCGGGGCATCACCGATCCGCAGGCGCGGGTGGAGATTCTGGAGCGCACCGTCCAGTTCGAAAGCGATCCGGAGGGCTTTCGCGCCGAATGGGAGCCCTATGAGCGACAGCTTTCCCGCGATATTGCCCGTGCCCGCGAACTGCTGCCCCAGGTGACCTACCAGCCTCAGGACCTGTACACCATCGCCGAGCTGACCACCCGCTTTGAAGTGGATGGCCACCGGGCCGACATCGTCATCCTGAAAACGGCACTGGCCCATGCGGCACTTCGCCTGGCCCGCGATGGCGCCAGCTCCCAGGAACCGGCGATCGCCGGCCTGGACATCCTGCTCGCTGCCGAACTGGCTTTGCCCCATCGCCTGAAGCGGCTGCCGTTCCAGGAGGCCGACAACCGCCTGGGCGAGCTTGCCAGCCGGCTGCAGGAGGCCCGCCGGGAGGCGGAGCAGTCCAGAGCCTCTGGAGCTTCGCTAATCGAGCCTGCCCCAGGAAAAAAAAAGAGGTAACGGAGGAGGACCGTCCCCCCCAGGCCGATGATTTTCAGGCAGGAGGGGCCGGCATGCCCCTTCAGGGCCACATCGCCGAGCCGCTGGGCCTGGGCCGGGGCCAGGAGGTCGAGATGACGGTGCCGATCGGCCAGGTGTTCCGCGCCCGCCGGCTGGAATCGCCGATGGACCGCCTGACCCGCCGCCTGGCCGGCAAACGCTCCACCACGCGTACCAGCCGCAAGCGAGGCCGCTACATCCAGGCCCGGCCGGCCGACGGCGACCTGAGTGACATCGCCCTCGATGCCACCCTCCGCCAGGCAGCCGCCCAGCAGGTTGAACGGGGAAGCGAGCCGGGCACCCTGACCGTCCTCCCCCAGGATGTGCAGAAAAAGGTCCGCGTGCGCCGGGCGTCTAACCTGATCCTGTTTGTGGTGGACGCCAGTTGGAGCATGGCCGGTGCCCAACGGATGGAGGCCACCAAAGGGGCCATCCTGTCGCTGCTGGTGGATGCCTATCAGCGGCGTGACCGGGTGGGGCTGGTCGTCTTTCAGAAGGAGGAGGCCAGGCTGGTGCTGCCCTTCACCGCCAGCGTGGAACTGGCCCAGGGAGCATTGCGCCACCTGCCGGTTGGGGGCAAGACCCCCCTGTCCGCCGGATTGATGCTGGCCTATCGCACCTTCCGCCGCGAACTGCGCCTGCACCCTGAAGCCATGCCGCTGATGATCCTGCTGACCGATGGGGCGGGGAATGTATCGCTGACCGACACTCCGCCGCAGGAGGAAGCGCACAGGATCGCCGACCTGATCCGTCGGGCGCGCATCCACGCCGTGGTGATCAACATGGAGCATCAGGCCTATGACCGGGGGCTGGCCCAGAACCTGGCGCAGGCCCTGGGCGGACCCTGCTACTGCCTGGCCGAACTCAAGGCGGCGGAGCTGGTGCGCACCGTGCGGGAGGAGATGGCCGGTTGACAGGGTCAACCGACTGTGGTAGAATGAAACAGGGTAGCCGACGGCAGTGCCGTCGGCTAACGATCAACGATGAGTGACAACGGACCGCTGAAGATCCTGCTGCTGGCCGCCGAGGTGGTGCCCTTTGCCAAAACCGGCGGCCTGGCCGACGTGGCTGGCGCCCTGCCCAAAGCCATCCGCGCCCTGGGGCACGACATCCGGGTCGCCATGCCCCGCTATGGGCGCATTGACCCCGGCCGTTTCCAACTGCGGGAAGTGATCCCCTCTTTTGACGTCCCCATCCACCACACCACCGAACCGGCCCGCCTGTGGCAGGGCACCATCGGGGCCGATGTGCCGGTTTACCTGGTGGACAACGCCCGCTATTTCGGGCGGGAAGGGATCTACATGTACCCCGATGATGCCGACCGCTTTATCTTCTACTGCCGCGCGGCGCTGGAAGCCCTCAGACTGCTTGAATGGCAGCCGGACATCATCCACTGCCACGACTGGCACACCGCCATTGTGCCCAACTGGCTGAACACCGTGTACAAAGAGGACCCCTTTTTCGCCCCGGTCGTCACTGTGTACACCATCCACAACCTGGCCTATCAGGGCATTTTCGGCTATCGGGTGCTGGAGATCGCCGGCATTGACGAGTGGGGCTTCCAATACCACCCCGAAATGGCCGACCTGAACGAAGTGGTGGACCTGATGGCCCGTGGCATCTACTGGGCCGACCTGGTGAGTACCGTCAGCGAGACCTATGCCCAGGAGATCCTGACCCCTGAGTATGGCGAGCGGCTGGACCCGCTCCTGCGTGACCGGCGCGACCGGCTGTTTGGCATCCTCAACGGCATAGACTATGAGACGGCCAACCCGGCGACCGACCCTCACATTGCCGTCAACTATGACGCCACGACCCTGGAGCGGCGGCTGGAGAACAAGCTGGCCCTGCAACGCGAGGCCAGGCTGCCCGAAGACCCTGACGTGCCTCTTCTGGGCATCATCTCCCGCCTGACCGACTCGAAAGGGTTTGACATCCTGGGCCAGGCGGTGGACCACATCCTGGACCTGGGGGTGCAACTGGTGTTGATGGGCACCGGCGATCAGCACTACCACGACCTGTTCGGCCGCATGGTGCAGCAATATCCCCGCCAGGTGGCCATCTTTCTGACCTTCAACGCTCCCCTGGCGCAGCGCATCTACGCCGGCAGCGACCTGTTCCTGATGCCCAGCCGCTTTGAACCGTGCGGCACCAACCAGATGATCGCCATGCACTACGGCAGCGTGCCCGTTGTCCGCGCCACCGGCGGCCTGGCCGATACGGTGCAGGACTTTGACCCGCGCACCGGTCAGGGCACCGGTTTTGTCTTCAAAGCCTATGACCGCTGGCAGCTCTTTGCCGCCATCGTCCGGGCACTTGAGACTTTTAAGCACCGCCAGGTGTGGCGGCAGATCCAGCTGCACGGCATGAGCGCCGACTTTTCCTGGGACCGTTCGGCGCGCCGCTATGTGGACCTCTACCGGCGGGCCATTGCCAGCCGCATCCCCCGCCCTGGGCTGGAGAAATATCGCCTCCAGCCGGCTTGAGTCATCCCCCCAATGGATGAACGGTTCATCCGGCCGGCGTTGCTCGCGGAACCGGCCGGGGAGCGGATCCGGTGCCTGACCTGTGAGCGGCGGTGTGAGATCGCCCCCGGCGGGTTGGGCTGGTGCCAGACCCGAAGCCACCGCGACGGCCGGCTGGTGACTCTCATCTATGGCGCCGTCTCTTCCCTGTCGGCCAACCCGATCGAGAAAAAGCCGCTCCACCATTTCTATCCCGGCAGCCTGGCCCTGACCGGCGGTTCCTTCTCCTGCAACTTTGCCTGTCCCTGGTGCCAGAACTGGGAGATCTCGAAGGCCAGGCCCCGGCCAACCCGCTTTCTGTCGCCGGCTGAGTTTGTGCTCAGGGCCGAGGAATCGGGCTGCCGGGGCACCTCTGTCAGCTTTAATGAACCCACCCTCTCCCTGGAATGGTCGCTGGAGCTCTTTCGCCTGGCCCGGCAGCGGGGCCTGTACAACACCTATGTGACCAACGGCTACATGACCCCCCAGGCGTTAGAGCTGCTGCTGGCCGCCGGGCTGGACGCCATGAATGTGGATGTCAAGGGGGATGCTCAGGCGGTGCGGCATTACTGCGGAGCAGAGGTGGAGAAGGTGTGGCGCAACTGCCGCCTGGCGCGGCAGGCAGGGGTCTGGCTGGAGATCACGACGCTGGTGATTCCAGGGGTGAACGACGACGAGGAGGTTTTACGCGGCATCGCCGGCCGCATCGTCACCGACCTGGGGCCGGAGGTGCCCTGGCACGTCAGCGGCTACTACCCCGCCTACCGCTTTGCTGCCCCCCCGACGCCGCTGCGCACCCTGGAGCGGGCCTGGCAGGTCGGAAGGGAAGCCGGCCTGGAATTTGTGTACCTGGGCAACGTGCCGGGCCACCCTCTGGAGAACACCCGCTGCCCTGGCTGCGGGGCGCTTCTGGTCGAGCGGTGGGGATTGCAGGTGATCCGTCAGCGGCTGGAGCGGGGGTGCTGCCCTGAGTGTGGACGGGCGATCCCCGGCGTATGGGGCTGATCTGCGCCGCCTCCGGTCAGCGGCCATCCACCTCCTGCCCCTCACCCTCTGCCACCTCCTCCTCGCGCAACGGTGCAAAGCCTTTGCCCAACACCTCTTGAGCTGGCGTCAGGGTGATGAACGCCTGGGGGTCTTCGGCGGAGACCAGGTCTTTGAGCTGCCCGACCTCGGTCACGGTCAGGGCACACAACAGCACTGTGTGCGGCCGCCGGGTGTACATGCCGATCCCGGACAGGGCGGTCACCCCCCGCCTCATCTCGTGCAAGATGCGGTCGGCCACAGCCTGCGCCCGGTCGGTGATGATCAGAGCCAGGAGCTGTTGCCGTCGCCGGCTGGGGCGGAACCAGGCCCGCCAGCCGGCCGGTCGGCGGCTGGCAGCGGGTGCGCGTTCCGGCAGGCCGGGCAGTTGGAAGGCCCCGTAGCGCGGCAGCACTTCGCCAGCCGCCTGTTGCAGCCCGACCGTCAGCAGGCCGATGAGCGCCAGCAGGCCGTTGAACAGGAAGCCGACCGTCAGGACCAACTCGCCGGGGATCGGGCCGATGGCTGCCCTGGAGATGAACTGTGTCCAGGAGGTGGCGGGGATGGGGTGCAGCCATACTTTCGACAGCCAGGCCAGTCCCAGAACGACATAGATCCAGAAATAGTTGCGACGGAAGCGCCGGCCAAGCGCTTCCCACATCGAGATCGGAAACTGGGGATGGAGCAGATTTTCGGCCAGGCTCTCGGCCCAATCGGCGGCGGGATGGAAAGGCGGCACCAGCATCGTGGCAAAAAAGTCGGTCTCCATCAGCCGCACGCGATAGCTCCACAGCTCATAGTAGCGGTCGCGGCGGGCCTCGATATACAGAAAGAGGGTGACCAGCAGGACATTCAGGATGATCACCCGGTGATCCTCGGCGATGGCCCGGCTGAAGGCGAACGAGATGGCTGCGCCGGTGGTCAGCACTGCCCAGTTGGTGGTGGTATCCAGCCGCTGCCGCCAGACATTGGCCCGCTGCACCTCGGCGCGGAAAAAGTGGACCATGGCTGTGGTGAACTCGCTGGGCCGCAGTTGATAGCCGCGATAGGTCCATACCGGTTCAACGTCAGGTCTGCTTCGTTCCTCCGACATTTCCCCTCCTCTTCTTGCGCGATTGGAAATCGGCCTTCTTGGGCGCCTGTGGCGCCGGGCGTCGGCCAGCGCCTCCGCACCCCCTCCGGCCGGCGCAGGCCGACCGCCGGCCACAGGCCCAAAGAGGCTGACCTCAGTCAGCGCAGGTCTTTACATTTATCCAGACCTGAAGTATAATAAAACATCAGGGGATGGCTTAAATCTGCGGAAAAACCTTTGTGCCCCTGCTGTCCTTTGTGGTCCATGTTCTGGCCCAACGGGCAAGAATTTCACTTGTAAGGTACTGGCCCGGCCCGATCGGAGCCGATCAGGAGCATCTTACCACAAAGGCTCCAGGACACCAAGTCGAAACTTGGCTGGTATCTGTTTACCGCCTCGTGATGCTCGGTTAACCACAAAGGACACAAAGGACACGAAGAATACAAGAGAAAACCTCAGTGTCCTTAGTGGGAAAAGAGCTATTATCACCATTCAGGCAGGCGACTTGTGAACCACCAGGGCACAAAGGCACGAAGGGGGAAAAGAGCAGCAGATTGGCAGAATGAACAGACCAACAGCACCCTCAACATCTGGCCCGTTGGCCACTGAGGAGTCCCCATGAACCGAACTTTTGTGGCCCTGGACCTGGAGACCACGGGCCTGGACCCCAAACGCGATGCCATCCTGGAGATCGGCCTCGTCCGCTTTCGCGTCTTGTCTCATGAAGGCGCCCTCCAGGCTCAGGTGCTCGATAGATGGTCCAGCCTGATCAACCCGGGCCGGCCCATTCCCATCCAGATCCAGCAATTGACCGGCATCGGCCACGACGAGGTGAGCCGCGCCCCCCGTTTTGGACAGGTGGCCGGCGAGTTGCGCCGCTTTGTGGGCAGCCATCCGATCGTGGGCCACAATGTGAGCTTTGACCTGAGTTTTTTGCACAGCTATGACCTGCTCCTGGACAATCAGGCGGTGGATACCTTTGAGCTGGCCAGCATTCTGGTCCCTCACGCCGCCCGTTATAGCCTGAGCAGGTTGGGTGAATCGTTAGGACTGTCCAACCTCTGCTCGCATCGCGCTCTGGAGGATGCTCTGGCGGTCAAAGACCTCTTTGTGGCGTTGCTGGAGCGGGCTGCCCAATTGCCTCCGGCCATTCTGCAGGAGATCAACCGTCTGGCCGGGTCGGTGGACTGGTCCTTGCGGCAGGTATTCCTGGACCTGGAACGGGCTCAGGCGCAGTCCGCCTTCCGGGGGGCCATCGGCCAGCAGTTGGCCGCTCAGGCTGACTCTCCAGAGGATGCGTTGGGGCCGCTATTCGCCACGACGGCGGGGAAGGAGGAGGAGCTGACCCGCGCCGCCCGGCCCCGCGCCCTGGATGTGGCCGAACTGACCGCCATGTTGGAGGAAGGGGGCCTCCTGGCCCGCAGCTTTCCCGGCTTTGAGCACCGTCCACAGCAGGTGGAGATGCTGCGGGCCGTGGCCACCGCTTTTAACCGGCGGCAGCATCTGCTGGTGGAGGCAGGCACCGGCACGGGCAAGAGCCTGGCCTACCTGCTGCCGGCCGTCACCTTTGCCCACCTCAACGGCGAGCGGGTGGTGGTGTCCACCAACACCATCAACCTGCAGGACCAGCTCTTCCGCAAAGACACCCCCGACCTGCAAAAGCTATTGCCCTTTGAGTTCCGTGTGGCGGTGCTCAAGGGGCGGAGCAACTACCTCTGCCAGCGGCGGCTGGCCGCCCTGCGGCAGGCAGGTGTCAGTTCGGTGGAGGAGATGCGCCTGCTGGCCAAGGTGTTGGTCTGGCTGCCCAGCACTCAGACAGGCGAACGGGATGAACTGTTCATGCCCGACCCCCTGGAGCAGGCGCTGTGGAACAAGATCTCTGCCGAGAGCGAGACCTGCACGCTGGAGCGATGCCGTTTCCGCGAGCGAGGCCGCTGCTTCTTTTATCGCGCCCGCCACGCCGCCGAGCAGGCCCATCTGATCATCGTCAACCACGCCCTGCTCCTTTCGGACGTGGCGGTCGAAAACCGCGTCCTGCCCGACTATCGCTACCTGATCGTGGACGAGGCTCACCACCTGGAGGATAGCGTCACCCGCCAACTGAGCTTCGAGGCCGACCAGCGGGCCGTGGAGCGGGTGCTCGCCGATCTGGTCCGGCCGGTGGGGGTGCGGCGCTACAGCGGTTTCCTCAGCGACCTGCTCGCCCGCTGTCGGGGCAGGATCCCGGCTGAAGAGTGGACCCGGTTGGAGGCCCATGTCCATGCCTTGCAGCACCAGGTCGAAGCGGCCCTGACCGGCGTCTATGCCTTTTTCAACGTTTTGGGCGACTTTTTGCGGGAGCACAGCCCCCGCCAGGGCGATTACGATCAGCGCATCCGCCTGACCAGCGGTCAACGGGTCCAGCCGGCCTGGAGTGAAGTGGAGATCAGTTGGGATAACCTGGCCGCCCAGCTCTACCACATTATCGGCGACCTGGAGCGGCTATGTGGCGACCTGAGCGAGCTGGACCGGTATGACATCCCTGACCTGGAGGGGTTGATCCAGGACTGCGCCGGCTATCTGGCCCGCCTGCGGGAGCTGCGGACACAGATCAACGCCTGCATTGCCGAACCGTCAGAGGCGGTGATCTACTGGGCCAGCGTCTCGGCCCAGGATGGGCGGGTGACGCTCCATGCCGCGCCGTTGCATGTGGGGAAACTGGTCGAGAAGCACCTGTTCCAGGCCAAAGAGTCGGTCATCCTCACCTCGGCCACGCTGGCGACCGACAACCGCTTCGACTTTATCCGCGAGCGGCTGAACGCCTGGGAAGCGGACGAGCTGGCGGTCGGCTCGCCGTTCGACTACAAGAGTTCGACCCTGCTCTACCTGCCCACCGACATCCCTGAACCCAATCAACCTTACTACCAAAAGAGGGTGGAGGAGGCCCTGGTGGCCCTATGCCGTGCCACCGAGGGGCGGACGCTGGTGCTGTTCACCTCCTATTCCCAACTGCGGACCACCTCACAGGCCATCGCCCGTCCCCTGGCCGAGGCCGGGATTGTGCTCTACGAGCAGGGGGCAGGCAGTTCGCGGGCGCAACTGCTGGAAAATTTCCGCACCACGCCCCGGGCAGTGCTGCTGGGCACCCGCAGTTTTTGGGAGGGGATTGATGTGGCCGGCCCGGCGCTCAGTGTGCTGGTATTGGCCCGCCTGCCCTTCTCCGTGCCCGACGATCCGATCTTTGCCGCCCGTTCCGAGACCTATGACAACCCTTTTGCCCAATATGCCATCCCGGAGGCGATTTTGCGCTTCCGGCAGGGTTTTGGGCGGCTGATCCGCACCAGAGCCGACCGGGGTGTGGTTGTCGTCCTGGACAGGCGGGTGCTGACCAAATCTTATGGGTCCATGTTTCTCAACTCCCTGCCGGAATGCCTGACGATGCGAGCCCCTCTGATCAGGCTGCCGGAGGCGGCGAAGCGCTGGCTGGCGCTCGCCCCCCAGACCTCGGAGGTTCCCGAGATATCCGAAATCTAAAGTAATTTGCATAGGAGGAAGAAGAAATGAGCGGCAGACAGTTTGCAATGGTTGTGACGTTGGGGCTGCTGGGATTGGCCCTGGCTCTGCTTTGGCTGCCTGCCCTGAGTCTTGCCCTGAGCCTGGTCGAGGGGCGCATTGCACCTTCCTGTTTTTGCCCTGGCCGTGTAGCTGTGCTATAATCTGCTCACAATCTGAGAATTGCAGCGTGGCAATTCCTTGAGGCAAGGTATACCCGCGCGCGAGGAGGTGACCACCGGGTATATTTTTGTTTCTGACACCTGACGAGGCATCGTGGCAAGGCGGTGGGCTTTCGCCTTCCCTCGAAAGAGCCCAATCCCAATACCAAACCCAGGAGATTGAAGGAGAGAATAATGAGTGAGTTGAATCCATTCAAGATCGCCCAGGCTCAACTGGATGAGGCGGCCAGGATCATGGGCCTGGAGCCGGCCGTGCACGAGCTGCTGCGCTGGCCGCTGCGCGAGTTTCACGTCACGTTGCCGGTGCGCATGGACGACGGCAGCGTCCAGATCTTTCACGGCTTTCGCGTCCAGTACAACGACGCTCGCGGCCCCACCAAGGGAGGCATCCGTTTTCATCCTGAAGAGACGATTGATACCGTCCGCGCTCTGGCGGCGTGGATGACCTGGAAAACGGCTGTGGTGGACATCCCGCTGGGCGGCGGCAAGGGGGGCATCGTCTGCAACCCCAAAGAGATGTCGGCCTCGGAGCTGGAGCGCCTCAGCCGGGCCTACATCCGCGCCATCGGCCACTATATCGGCGAAGAGACCGATGTGCCGGCTCCCGACGTATATACCACGCCGCAGATCATGGCCTGGATGATGGACGAGTACAGCGTCATGCGGGGGTACAATGTGCCGGGCGTGATCACCGGCAAGCCGCTGGCCCTGGGAGGGTCGGCGGGGCGCGGCGATGCCACGGCCAGAGGGGGAATGTACACCATCCGCGAGGCGGCCAGGCTGCTGGGCATTGACCTGAGCCAGGCCACCGTGGCCATCCAGGGCTATGGCAACGCCGGACAGTTTGCCCATCACCTCATCACCAGCATGTTCGGCTCGAAGGTGGTGGCCGTGTCCGACTCGAAGGGGGGCGTCTACTGCGCCGAGGGTCTGGACTATGAGGCCACGCTGGCCTGGAAGAATGAAAAAGGCACCGTGGCCACTTACCGCTGCTGCGATGACTGCCAGCCGGTCAGCAACGAGGCATTGCTGGAGCTGGAGGTGGACGTGCTCATCCCGGCGGCCCTGGAAAACCAGATCGGCCCCTGGAACGCGGGCAACATCAAGGCCCGGATCGTCGCCGAGCTGGCCAACGGCCCCACCACCCCCGAAGCCGACGAAATCCTGTTCAAAAACGGCGTGTATGTCATCCCTGACTTTTTGTGCAATGCCGGCGGGGTGACCGTGTCCTATTTTGAGCAGGTCCAGAATGCCTACGACTATTACTGGGAGGCTGATGAGGTCTATGAGAAGTTGGATAAAAAGATGACGGCGGCCTTCCACGCCGTGCACGAAACGGCCCGGAAATATGGCGTCCACAACCGCATGGGGGCCTATATCGTCGCCGTGGCCCGCGTGGCCGAGGCGATGAAGCTGCGGGGTTGGGTGTAACGGCCGGCCGATGGCACTACAAAATCCTCCCGCAGGTTCTAAAACCTGCGGGAGGATTTATATTTAGCTCCCACCCAGCAGGCTGCCTACGTCAATGTTCAGCCCGCCGCTGGAGCCTTTGCCTCCCACCTGAGGCATGAACTGGGCCACCTTTTGTGCCAGTTTGGACATGGGCATCGTCTGCAACCACACCTTGCCCGGCCCCCGGACGCTGGCCAGGAACAGCCCTTCGCCGCCCAACAGGATATTCCTGAACCCTTTGACCATGGTCACGTCAAAGTCCACCGACGATTCCATGGCTGCCAGGTGACCGGTGTCCACCTTGAGTTGCTGCCCCGGTTGCAACTCATACTCGACCACCTCGCCATCCACTTCGATGAAGGCCAGCCCCGGCCCGGTGATCTTTTGCATGATAAACCCTTCGCCACCGAACAGGCCGGTGCCCAGCCGCTTGCGGAAGTGCATGTCAATGTTGACGCTCTTTTCGGCGCACATAAAGGCATCCTTCTGGACGATGATGCTCTCCCCCGGCCCCAGATTGAAGGGGATGATCTTGCCCGGGAACTCGGAGGCGAAGGTGAC
>Ga0209101_1001680_pt1 | contig 15829 bp, 11 predicted proteins | sample ConPoolayeCmetaG_FD_185481 | JGI IMG/M metagenome (GOLD analysis project Ga0209101, IMG submission 185481) | Hot spring microbial mat communities from California, USA to study Microbial Dark Matter (Phase II) - Cone Pool mat layer C metaG... ...
AGCCGGTGATCGTGATCGACGTGCTCTTCTTCGAGATGCGCCCGCCCAGGCCGGCGTAGGTGAAGGTGTCCATGATCACCGCGGTGGCGGCTGGATCGGGTGAGCCTGGGGGTGAGATGGTCTTCGCCCAGGCGTGCTCCAGCTTGCCCTTGCGGCGGTTGATGCCGTCGTTGGCTTGGGCGTAAGAGTACCAGCGCAGCAGCGGCTCTACCGGCATGCCCTGGGGGTCGGCGTGGTACACGTGGGTCACCCGCTCCGCCCGATCGAGCTCTGTCGCCGTCGCCACCTCTCCGTCCCGCACCCAGCGGGCATGCCCCCGCGCATCGTAGCGCCCGTAGATGACATCATACCCCTGCCCGGGGACGTTTTCTTTCTCGGGCAGGTCCTCCCACAGCAGGAAGCCGCGGTTGTCCCAGCCGAAGCGGCGGGTCTGCGTGTACCCTCCCCCGCTCAACGCCACCTCGGTGAGGCGATCGTTGTGATCGTAGGTGTAGCTCGCCTCCACCCCGGGCGCCGGTTCGCTGACCTTCACGAGGCGCCCGTGCCGGTCGTACTCCTCGCTGGTGGTGGCCGGCTGACCGGAGATGGTGACGGTGCGGGAGGTGAGGCGCACGCCGGTGTAGGCCAGCTGGGTGGTGCTGTTATCGGGCAGGGTGATGAGGGCGGGACGCCCGAACGGGTCGAAGTTGGAGAAGGTAGTGTTCTTGATGTTGCTGGTGCCGGCCGCCTGCCACTCGGAGACGGACGTGCGCCACCCCAGGGCGTTGTAGGTGGTCAGCCGCTGGTTCCACAGCGACGAGGCTCCGGGCTCGTACGGCAGCGCCCCCTCGGGTCCATAGGTGCTCGCCGGGACACGGGTGTTTTCGCGAAACAACCGCCCAAAGCCGTTGAAGCGGTACGCCGAGCGGGTGAGAGTGTTCTCCCAACCCGGCTCGCCCGCGGCGCACCCGTCGCTGGCGTCGCCGTTGGCCTTGGTGCAGATCTCGACGCGCGCCGCATTATTGGGGTCGGTAGAGGTTGCCGCGGGGTAGTAGCGGTACCGCGTCCAGGCACCTTCCTGCGGCCTGGCCCAGGTGAGGCGGCCGAGAGCGTCGTAGCGGTACTCGGTGGCCAGGCCGCTGACGTCCCGCTCCTGCCGAACCAGCCCGGTGTGCGGGTCGATGTCGCGATCAAGGGTGCGCAGCACCGCAACCCCCGAGCTATCGAGGTACTCGGTGGTGGCGCGGGTGCCGTTCTGGTAGGTATGGGCAAGCCAGTACTGTTCGCCAGCCGGCAGTGAAATGGTGCACAACTCCCCCACCGCCACCGCCTGGGTATTGCCACCGTAGTAGCGTTCGTCGGCGGGGAAACCCCGGCTGTCGGGGGTGAAGACGCTCACCACGTCGTTGGCCGATCGGCCCCCTGTGCTGCTGGACAGCACCCGCTGCCGGCGCAGGAAACCGGTGGTGGGATAACCCGAGGGGTTTTTGTCGAAGCAGAATTCGCGGCGGGTGATGCCGGCGCTGTCAATGGTGTCGATGCGATCGTAGGTGGTGAGGATCCACGGAAACCCTACAGGCGGCAAGGTGAAGCTGCCGGGGTAGGTGCCGGCAAGGGGGTTGTAGTTGGTGAAGGTGGTGCGCGCGTCGGTGCTGCCGAAGTTGCCCTCCGTGGTGTGCGTGCGATAGTGGCCGAGGCCGTCGAACTGGCTCAAAGCCACGCCCGCATAGCGGCACTGGCCAGGCGGATTCGAGTTGTCGGGCGAGGGCAGCACACAGGCAGGCGTAGGGTCATCGGTGTGGTACGTGCGGCTCGCCGCAATCCGGCGATTGCGGTTGAAACCGATGTGCTCCGGGTGGTTAGGAGGTGGAGGCTGATCCTTGTCCCAGCTCGCGTACTCCGCCCGCTTGCGCGTGCCGTCGGCGACGCACGAGCCACCAATACAGCTCACCGTCGCCGGCCCGGCAAAGGTTTCGCTGGAGAGATAGCGGCCGCCGCCGTCCGCGCGCAGCGGTGTGAAGGGCAAGCCGGTGTGCCACTGCTGGGGCACGCCCGTGGCGGGGTCGATGCCGCCGGAGAAGAAGTACACGGTGTCGTCCCCGGCGGGCGAGGTGACCTGGGTGATGAGCTCGTCGATGAAGCCAATGATCCTTCCTCCCACTTGCACCCACCCCCGATGCGCGTCCGTGGCGTAGCGCCAGACGCCGCATGTCTGCGCTCCGTAGGGATCGGCAACGACCTTGCGGGCCACCCCGGTGGCGTATTCGATGACCTCTTCGAGGCGGCAGTCGGGGAGGTTGCAGGGGCGGTTTTCATCACGCCAAAGGAGCAGGCGGTCTTCCCAGCCGTAGGTGATGGTGCCCCGGGTGGGGAGCCGCAATTGTTTGAGCAGGCCGGGCACGTCCCTTGCTACGAAAACCGCGGGGGAGCCACAAGGGGGGGTGTTCAGCTCGGCTGAGCAACCAGTGGTGATGTCGTAGTATTCGGGGAATTCCCAGCGCTCCAGCTCCGCCGTGCCCGCCGTCGCAACCACGCTCTGCAGAAGCGGCACGTTGACGGTCCAGTCGGAGTCGGTGCTGCTGCGGCAAGTTTCTTTGCAGGACCGGCGAATCGTCGTGCTCGCGTAGGTGAACTGATAGGTCAGGGTGGCGCCATCGAAGGCGGTCAACTCCACGCGGTCGACCACCGTCGCAGGGGTGCTGCCGGGAATCACAGTCGAATACGCCTTCTGCGTGCGCCCGAAGGCATCGGTCAGGCTCCAGAGAAGCGCGGGCTCGTAGTTGAGGTTCACCCAGTTGGCGCCCCAGGCGTCGACCATGGTCTTGAGCCGATACCGCCGGCTCGGTTGCCCCTCCACTTCCTCAAAGATGTGCCGGGTACCGTCGGGGAATTCGACCGTGGCCTGTCGCGGCTGGAGTTGATCCTCCACGAGCAGGCGCAGGTAGGACCCGTCGCGGGTGTAGAACACCTGCGTGGGGTCAGCATCTTCGCCGGTGTGCAGGGTTTGGTAAAAGCGATGGTCGGCGCCGTCGGGACCGATGTAGGTCCACTCATCGTACCCTCCGGCGACTGGCCGAAAGGTGAGCTCGCCCAGCGACAGACGCCACCCCAGGCCGGCGTCCCAGTCGCGCTCGAGACGCTGCCTGGGCTCCGCCTTCACGCAGGGCTCGCCCGCACCGCCGCTGCGCTGCGACGGCTCGAAGTCCCACACGTTGGAGTTGTAGTAGAGGGTCAGCCCATAGGAGAGGGTCGGACCCACCTGGTAGCGTTGGCCCAGGGGGATGCGTAGGGTGAGGCGGCCGTTGTAGAGGTCGATGGCGTCCACGTCGTCGAACTGGTAGAGCTTGGCGGCGTCGAACCCCCGATCCAGGTTGGGGTGTTGCTCGCCCTGGGCGCGCAGCGTAACCGGGGAGAGACAGAGCAGCAGCGCCACGGCACGTATCGTGACTGCACCGGCCCGTTTCATCGGGACTCCTTCCCCCCCGCCACGCGCAGGGCGAAGATCGACCGTTCGCTCCCCTCGACGCCGATCAGGAGGTCGCCCGGCGCAAGGGCTGCCGGTGGCTGGGCGCTACCCCACAGCGGTTGAAAAGCCCCCAGCGGCAGCGTCTGACCGCCATCGATGGCACCATCGGCATCAAGCGGTCCGCCGTCGCGGGAGTACACCCTCCACGCTCCTTCTCCCGGCCGCACCAGGAGGAGGTTGAGCTGGCGCAACGGAAATGCTCGAGGCACGCAGCGCACTTCCCGGGCGCCGGCGACCGCACCCTCGAAGGCTGCCTCGCCGACCCGCCGCGGCGCGCGGGGCGGTGCGTCCAGGGTGTACTGACCAGTGGAAAGATCCACCGCTGCCCACACCGAATCGGCGGGAATTCCCCCCTCGCGGGCGAAGACAACCGAGGACGCGCCCTCCCCCAGGGGCAACACCGCGGAAATGGGGAGCACCTCGAGAAGGTAATGGAGGGAGTGGATGGCCACGCCGTGCACGGCCACCGCACCCCCGGGGGTGAGGCCGCTGACCTCGAGGCGGTCACCATCGAAGGTGAGGCGCGGCTGGGCCTCGGCCGTGGCTGCGGCCAGCACGCAGGACATGATGAACAGCGTGGGGATGCTGGTGAGAAATCTGCTTCTTCGGTCTCGCATGAGCCCTCTCCTACCTGTTCCAGAATGTGCATCGCGCGCAGTTGCCCTGAATGCACCTGCTCGCCTTGACGAGGAAGACGGCCATTTGTTCCCGGGGGATGAGGTGGTCAGGGCAGTAGCGCAGCGGTTCGCCCTCTCCCTGGCATCCACAGGTGATGGCCTTGCCGTAAATGTAGTGAATCGCCTTGCACTTCAAGCTCTTGTCTGCAACGATGTCGGCGAAGAGGGAAACGCCCGCGGAGCCGTCGACGCAGTTGTACGGCTGGCCGTCGATCATTCCACTGGCCGGCATGACCTCCCCTGGTTCCTCAAGTCGCCACAGAATCACCTTCGCCAGGAAGACCGCCATCTGCCAGCGGGTGACCGCGTCAAAGGGGCAGTACTTGGGGGGAGAGGTGGAACATCCACTGGTGATCCCGTCACTTCGCAGTTTCTCGATCCAGCCGGCCAGGCAGTAGGAGGCGGGCACGTCCGTGAAGTACCCGCTGCCCTGGGGTGGGGTGAAACCGCTCTCTTGATACAGCCGCTCGAGAAACACCGCCATGTCCTCGCGGGTGACGAACTCCCCGGGACAGCAAAAGCTCTCGCTGGCGCTGCCGCCGCACGGGGGCATGAGGCCGAGGTCGCAGGCCCCAGCCAGGAACGGGCGGAATTCCTCCCCCGCGTCGCCGAGGTCGGCGAAGGTGCACGAGGTGGACATCGTCTCCACTGCCCTTGGGCAGTTTTCGCCGGCACTCGCCCACCCGCCGCTCGTCACGCCGATCAAGAGGACCACACGCACCCACCTTCGGTACTGCCTGGCTCGCATTCGTCACCTCCCGAACACCACCACCGCCACCCTTCACCGACAGGGCTGTGACACTACCCGCCCCCCTGACGCTTTTGTCAAGAGGGGGTGTTTTTTGATATAATTACGAACGTTCGGTTTGTACGAGACACCTCTGCCAGCGCCGGGAGCCGCTGCGCTCCTCACCGCGCCCTCCCCCTCCGCTGGCGTTGCGTACCGATACCCCACGAGCTATCGCGCGACAGTGGAAACTGACCCCCTGGCGACAAAAGTATTGACCCCCCCTTTTGCGGGGCGAAGGAGGGCGGGTGAACCAGGAGCTGAAAGGGGTACGTTCCCCGAGGAAGGGAACGAAGTGCTGGACGAGCGAGAGGTCGAAGGGATCCTGGGGTTGCGCCGGCGAGGGTGGGCGGTGAAGCGAATTGCGGGGGAGCTGGGGCTGGCGAGCAACACTGTGTGGGTGTGGGTAAACCGGGGTGAGGAGGGGTTGCGAGGGCAGACCGGTCGGCCGAGGGTTTTGGAGAAGCACGAGGCGTGGGTGCAGGAGCGGTATCTGGCAGGGGTGCGCAACGGGGGTGTCCTGCGGCAGGAGTTGGCGGAGCGCGGGGTTGAGGTAGTTTGAGGTAGTAGCCTCCGCGGATGTGGTGTCTGACCGTCGCCCCGGAGTAGGGTGGCGGAGCGATCACGAGACGAGGCACGGTGTTCGTCTGGTGACGACACTCGACTTCTGGCGGGGTTTGGGGGTGTTTTTTCAGATGAGAAAACTTCTACTGCGAGCCGCCGCCGGGCCTGCGGTAGCTGTGGGAAACGCGCAGCGTTTTCCAAGGTGTGGGAGGATGGCCGAGCCTCAGCGAGGCCAGCCTTCCAAGCGAAGCGGCACCTTTTCCACGGCCGGCAGCCGCGTCAGCTACCGCAGGCCGACTCGGGAACGGGAGATAGAGTAAAAGCCACTGCGCCATCTTTGGGGCTATCAATACCGGGTCGTGTGACCCAAGGAGGGAACAGTGGCCACAGAGAGCATGATACTGAATGAGTGGTTACACAAGAGGCTTGAGGAGGGAGTGGGGATCTACTCCGGGAGATGTTGGCTGTGTTTGCCCAGGCGCTGATGAGCGGGGATGCCGGCGCCCGCTTCGGGGCCCAGTACAACAGCCGCTCCCCCGAACGCACCAACCGCCGCAACGGGTACCGGCAGCGGCGCTGGGACACACGGGTCGGAACCATCCCGCTCGCGATTCCTAGACTGCGTGTTAAGGAAGCTACTTCCCGGAGTGCCTCCTGGAGCGTCGCCGACGCGCCGAGCAAACGCTGACCAGCGTCGTGGCCGAGAGCTACGTGCTCGGGGTCTCGACACGCCGCGTCGATTAGCTCGTCCACGCCATGGGATTGTCCGGGATCTCCAAGTCGCACGTCCCGGAGATGGCCAAAACACTCGATGCCGCGGTTGAGGCCTTCCGATGCCGCCCATTGCACAACGGCCCGTACCGGTCCCTGTGGCTCGACGCTCTGGCGGTCAAGTGCCGCGACGGTGGCCGTGTCGTCAACGCCGCCGTGGTTGTCGGCACCGCCGTCAATAAGGATGGGCACCGGGAAGTCCTGGGAAGTGATGTCCTGACCACCGAGGACGGCGCTGGCTGGCTTTCCTGCGCAGCCTGGTCAGCCGCGGACTCTCCGGCGTCGAGCTCGTCACCTCGGACGCCCGTCAAGGCCTCAAAGAGGCAATCGCCGCAACTTTCCCCGGCGCCGCCTGGCAGCGCTGCCGCACCCGCTTCACGGGCAACCTGCTGACCCGCGTCCCGAAGTCCATGGCGAGCTTCGTCGCCACGCTTGTCCGGTCGATCTTCGCCCAGCCCGACGCGGAATCCGTGTGGACCCAGCATCACCATGTGGTCCACCAGCTCAACCCTCGCTTCCCCCCAGGCCGCCGCCTTGCTCGAGAACGCGGCTCACGAACTGCTGGCCTTCACCGCTTTCCCCGAAGTGCATTGGACCCAGATCTGGTCGAACAACCCGCAAGAACGCCTGAACAAGGAAATCCGCCGGCGCACCAACGTCGTCGGCATCTTCCACAACCGCGCCGCCGTCGGCCAACTGATCGGCGCCGTCCTGGCTGAGCAACACGACGAGTGGGCCGTCGCTCGCCGCTTCATGAGCGTCGAGAGCCTCACCACGGCCCACCACGCCGCTCACACCCTACCCACTCTGCCAAAAGAGGCACCCCTGGCTGCTACCGTCTGACTTCAACCGGCGCTCTGGCCTTCATACACCACTTGACCGGACGTGACCGAAATGCGGGCCTGCGGGCCGACGGTCTTTAAGGCGAGGTTTCCAGGATCTCTCTGCTCACTCCCTTTAAGGTCATCTCCTTCCCTCTTCCCCCTCCTCCCGCCTTGCCCTGGCGCACACGTGGCACCTACCTGGTACCTATCTGGTACCTACCCGTAGCTGGACGAACTCATAAGCGATCGCGATGATACGACCGCGCCAGTATGGCTTTGCGCCCTCCGGCAGCAGCCATGCAACCTCTCCGTCGAGCGGCACCAGCATGCCGTCCTGTTGCTGGTAGTTCCAGAAACGTCCTTGCCAAGGCGTTAGAATGATTTGATCGCCGACCGTGCGTCCGCGGGCCTCCGCCCGCACAGTATCAATTGTGCCGTCCTCATTGAAGCTCAACAGCATCGTGACGGCGATTGAACCATCGACCAGCGTGGCCCGCGCGGATCGGAGATCAACTTCATCCCAGCGAACACCCTGGCTGGGAAGCAGCGCCGTCGGGTACCAGGCCGCCTCAGCAAAAAAACGCATGAGCTCACCTTCAGCGACCTCGTCTGTGCCACGCAGGTTGACCACGGAAAACAAGCCCAGCAAGGCGGCATGGAGGATGCCTTCGCCAGCAACGTAAGCGTCATGCACCCGAACCGACAGACCGGGCATCATCGCAACCCGGCCGTCCCAATCGAACCCTGGGCGCCGCGTGATCACTCGCTGGTCCGAGTTAAATGGCTTCCATCGTTCGCTGGTCTCACTCATGTTGAAGGTGCCGCGGTGCTGCATCCGCACACCGCTCACCATTGGCTGGCCGTCCTTGAGCACGGTGCGAAAGTAGCGCTGCACTGGCGCTGGTAGCCCTTCGAGTTCGTGAAAAGAGACAACGTGAGGCTCTACGGGTGTTCGTGCCGCCTCGAGGCGCGCCCGCAACTCCCGAGTGCCTGCGTTCCAGCGGAAGGCGCCATACACCACGGCTGCAGCCACCGCAATGACGATTACCGAGACGGCGATGACAAGAATCTTCAACACGATCACCTCACCGCCTCCCCGTTGCATGGCCCTTGCTGCAATCACGCGATCGGGCCGCGGCCAGGGGCTGACGATCGTTGGCACAACGACATACTCACTCTTTCCTCCGCCCCCTACAGTAAACCAGGAACATCCCCTTATCTCACTCATATTGGCAGAGAGGAGGGCTGCACCGCAAAAACGACAACTGTTTCGCCGACCAGGAGAACTGGTCCGTGGCCTACCGCCGGGATGAGGGGGAAACAGCGTGGTGCCACAGAGATGAGCGGCCGTGCGGGGGATCCGCAGAACCCCCAGGTCACGGCCAGCCTGGCCCAGCACTCCCTGATGCACAAGGGCCGCCGGGCGGCTGCGCTATCCTTGCCGGCCATGGAGACGCTCTCGCCGGCGCAACTGGAAGCGGCCGCCGCGGCCTTCGCCGGGCGCTACGACACCGGCCGGCTGCTCGCCGCCCTGGTGGCCGGCTCCGGCATCACCCTCACCGTCCCCGGCTGGGCCACCGCGGCCGAGGTGCCCTACGAAGAGATCTTCCCCTTTCCGGCCCACGCCCTGGCCGGGCACACCCCCACATTGTCGCTGCTGCGCAAGGGGCCGCTGGGGATGCTGGTGTTCAACGGGCGCTTTCACCTCTACCAGGGGTACAGCGCCGCCGAGGTGGCGGCCATCCCCCGCCTGGCCGGCCTGCTGGGGGCGCCCATCTACGCCGCCACCAACGCCGCCGGCGCCCTGGATCCGCAGCTGCGCCCGGGCGAGGTGGTCATCCTCGCCGACCACCTCAACCTCCAGGGTGTCAACGCCCTGGTGGGCCAGTGGGCGTCGTGGCGCCAGCCGCCCTTCCCTGACATGAGCCAGGCGTACGACCCGACGCTGCGGCGCTGGGCGCTGGAGTTCGCCGCAGAGGTGGGGTTTTCTGCCCGGGAAGGGGTGTACGCCGGGGTGCTGGGGCCGTCGTTTGAGACCCCCGCCGAGGTGCGCATGCTGCGCGCCCTGGGGGGGACGGTGGTGGGCATGTCCACGGTGCAAGAGGTGATCGCCGCGCGCCACATGGGGATGCGCGTGCTGGTGTGCTCGCTGGTGACCAATTTGGCGGCGGGCCTAGGCGATGCGCCGCTGACCCACGAGGAAGTGATGGAGGCCGGCCGCGCCGCCCGCGGGCGCCTGGCCGCCCTGCTCCAACGCCTGGCGGCCAAGCTGGAGGAGGTGGCCGGGTGAGAGTGCTGTCGTTCGAGGTCGGGCCTTTTGCGGCGCGCTGCGTGGTGGTGGCGGAGGAGGGCGGGCAGGACGCCTTCATCGTCGACCCCGGCTTTGACGCCGAGGTGCTTATCGATGAGGTGCGAAGACAGGGACTTGCGCCTGCCGCGGTGGTGCTCACCCACGCCCACCTGGACCACGCCTACGGGGTGGCCGAGGTGAAGGCGGCGTTCCCGGCGGCGCGGCTGCTGCTGCACCCCGATGACTTGCCGCTGTACGAAAACCTGGCCATGCAGGCGGCGGCGTTCGGTTTTCCGCCCCCGGAGCAGGTGCCTCCGGACGGTTTCCTGGCCGACGGCCAGGAGCTCCCCCTGGGGCGCCAGCATCTGCTGGTGCGCCACACCCCCGGCCACTCCCCCGGGCACGTGGTGCTGCTGCGCCTGGCGGAGCCGCCGCTGGCCATCGTGGGGGACGTGCTGTTTGCCGGCTCGGTGGGGCGCACGGACCTGTGGGGCGGCTCCTTCGAAACGCTGGCGCGTTCCATCCGCCAGGTGCTTTACACCCTGCCGGCGCACACCCGGGTGATCCCCGGCCACGGGCCGGAGACCACCATCGGCGTCGAGGCGGCCAGCAATCCGTTCGTGAGCACCGGGTGAACCGGATCGGCACTGCGTTCGTTTGATCCGGTGACGGGAGGAGCAATGCGCACCCTGGCCGCCACCCTCGCCCTGCTGCTGGCCTCCGCCGCCCAGGCGGACGGCACCCGCACCCTCCACCTGGAGCACCCCGCCGCCGGCCTCGCCGCCATCGATATCGACACCGCGGTGGGGGACGTGGAGATTCGCGGCGCCGAGGTGGACACCGTGTTTGCGTCGGTCACCCTGCGCGCAAAGACGGGGAGGCTCTCGTCCCGCCAACGCGCCGCCAAGCTCTTGGAAAACGTCGAGCTCGTCCCCGCGGTGGCCGGCTCGACGCTCCGCCTGCGCCTGCGACCCGCGAGCCGCAAGGGAGAGTACGCGGCCTCCTGGTCGGTGGTGGTCCCCTCCTCTGCCGGCGTGCGCCTGTATGCCGGGGTGGGTGAGGTGCGCGTCAGCGACGTCAAGGGCGGCGTCGACCTGGACCTGGGGGTGGGGGACGTGCGACTGGCCGACGTGGCCGGCGACCTCGTGATCGACGTCGGGGTGGGCGACGTGGAGGTGACCGGCGAGTGGGCGGCGTTCGGGCCGGTGCGCGCCTCCTCCGGAGTGGGCCAGGGGGTGCTCCGCACCCCCGAGGGCCGGCACGGAGGGAGGGGCTTCGTGGGCCATACGCTGTCCGCCACCGGCCCCGGCGGCGCGCGCCTGGCCGTCGAGGCGGGCGTCGGCGATATCACCATCGTGCTGCGCTGACGGGCCTTCAGGAAACCCCCCCGCGGGTGCGGGGCGGGCTCGGCCTCGGCACACCGGCGTTCCCCGCGACGAGGGCGTCGCAGGAGTACGACAGGCCTCTAGGGGGCCCAGCGGATCAGGCCGGTGCCGTGGGGGTGGGCGAGCAGCTCGTGGTACGGTTCCACGCGCACCGTAAAGCCCTGCAAGCCGCTGGCCGAGCACGCCACCTGGGCGTGGAAGAGTAGTGAGCCATCGTCCCTGCGGCTGTGGAAAGCCATGGGGATGACCTCGCTGGTAACCACCTGGTGATGCTCGTCCAGGGGCCCTAAAACCACCTGCACGGCGAGATCTTCCGGCGACAGCGGGCCCGCCGCGAGGCGACAGCGCACGGAAAACGACCCTCCCACGCGCAGCTCGTGGGGAAGGTCCGCATCCACTTCCAGGATCGCCACCGCCGGCCAGGCGGCGCGCACCGCCTTGCGCCACGCGGCGAGGGTGCGGGCGCCCCGGTAGCCGTCCTGGGCCAGCACCGCCCGGCGGATTTGCGCCGGCACATACGCTTTGGTGAGGTAGTCGTGGACCATGCGGTTGGTGTTGAACCGGGGGCACAGCTCCTGCATGGCGGTCTTCATCATGGCGATCCAGCCGCGCGGCACGTTGTCCGCGCCGCGGGTGTAAAACAGCGGCACCACCTCGTGTTCCAGAACTTCGTAGAGGGCCCCTGCGTCCAGGCGGTCCTGCTCTTCGGCATCGCCAATTTCCTCCCCGGTGCCAATAGCCCAGCCAACCCGGGGGTTGAACGCTTCCGCCCACCAGCCGTCCAGCACCGAGAGGTTGAGGACGCCGTTGAATACCGCCTTCATGCCGCTGGTGCCGCACGCCTCCCGGGGGCGCCGGGGCGTGTTGAGCCACACGTCACACCCCTGCACCAGGTAGCGGGCAACGACTGCGTCGTAGTCCTCCAGGAAGACGATGCGCCGGCGAAACTCGGCTCTCGCCGCGCACTGTACGATGTCGCGGATGAGGGCCTTGCCGGCGTCGTCCCGGGGATGGGCCTTGCCGGCGAAGATCACCTGCACCGGGCGCTGCGGATCGTTGAGGATGCGGGCCAACCGCTCGAGGTCGCGCAGCAGCAGAGTGGCCCGCTTGTAGGTGGCGAAGCGGCGCGCAAAACCAATGGTGAGGGCCTCCGGATCCAGGACTTCCTCCGCCCGGGCCAGCGCTGCCATGCCGGCACCCCGGGCACGCAGCTGGGAGAGCAGCCGCTTGCGGGCAAAGGCGACCAGGCGCTCGCGGCGCCGCTCGTGGGTGCGCCACAACTCCTCGCCAGGGATCTCCTGCACCAACTGCCAGACGCTGGTATCCCCCGGCTCCTCCGCCCAGCGCGGACCCAGGTAGCGGTCGTAGAGCCGGCGCATCTCGTCGGAAATCCACGAGCCGGGGTGCACCCCGTTGGTGATGTGGGTGATCGGCAGCTCGGCTTCGGGGACCCCCGGCCAGACGTCGCGCCACATGGCACGGGACACGTGACCGTGCAAGGCACTGACCGCGTTGGTCAAGCCGGCGAAGCGGATAGCCGTTACCGCCATGTTCAGCCCCTCCTCGCGCCGTCCGGGGTGCAGCCGCCCCAAATCCAGGATCGCCTGGCGATCGCCGCCAATCTCGTCCAGATAAGGCCCCAGGTAGCGCTCCACCAGGTCGGCGGGGAACACGTCGATCCCCGCCGGAACCGAGGTGTGGGTGGTGAACACCGTGGTGGCGTGGACGATCTCCCACGCTTCCCGCCGTGACAGTCCCTCTTCGGCCATGAGACGGCGGATCCGCTCGACGCTGACGAACGCCGAATGCCCCTCGTTCATGTGGTACACCTGGGCCCGTAGGCCCAACCGGTCCAGCGCCCGCATGCCGCCGATGCCCAGGACCAGCTCCTGGCGGATGCGGGTCTCCAGATCGCCGCCGTACAGCTCGTCAGTGATGTCACACAGGTCGGGCGGGTTGTCAGGCACGTTGGTGTCCAGCAGGAGGAGCGTCACCCGGCCCACGACGACGCGCCAGAGTTTGACCGCCACGGTGCGACCGGCGAGGGGCAACGAGACGAAGACAGGAGTTCCGTCCGCCTCCCGAAAAGGAGCCAGCGGCATGGTGGAGAAATCGTTCACCGGGTAGCGTTCCTGCTGCCATCCCTCGGGCGACAGGTACTGCCGGAAATACCCCTTCTGGTAGAGCAAACCCACACCCACCAAAGGGATCCCCAGCTCCGACGCCGACTTGAGGTGATCGCCGGCCAGCATCCCCAGCCCGCCAGAGTAGTTGGGTAAACACTCGGTCAGCCCAAACTCCATAGAGAAGTACGCCACCAAGGGCTTCTCCGTCGCGCCGAACAGCTTGCGATACCAAGTGCCGTTGCCGGTGAGGTACGCGTCCAAATCCCGTTTTACCCGCTCCAGGTGGGCCAGTAGCGCCTCGTCCGCCGCCAACGCCTCCAGCCGCCGCTGGTCCATGCGGCCCAGCATGAGCACCGGATTGTGCCCGGTGGCCTCCCAGAGCTCCGGGTCAAGGCGGCGGAACAGGCTGAGCGTCTCGTGGTCCCACGACCAGCGCAGGTTGAGCGCCACCTCTTCCAGGGCGGCGAGAGGGGGTGGCAGCGCCGCCTTCACCTCGAACGTTCGCACCGGACGCATACTCTACCTCCGCGCTGTCGTCCGCCATCATCGCAGAAACCCGCTGGGTCTTGGAAGCTGAGGGTCCAGGGATGGACAGCCATGTCAACGGGCGCGCCGACGACAAAAAACCATGCCCCATAACAGCTCGAGTTTGAGCCAGGCCCGTGTCCGCCGCCGTGTCCGTGTCGGTGTCCGTGTCCGTGTCGGTGACTGACCGTGTGCAGGGCCGGAACCGTTACCCGGAAGCGCCGGCAAGGTGGAACGTACCGGAGATGCGGGCCTCGAGGCCCGCGCTCCCAAGATCGGTGTCGGGGACCGTGTCCGTGACCGTCGGTGACCGTGCCCGTGTCAGTGTCAGTGTCAGTGACCGGGACCGACCACGCTCGAGGGGCGGGCCTCGAGGCCCGCGCTGCAAGGGCGCCCCCTGCCACCGAGGGCTTCTAGGTCTGCAGCACGCCCCAGCGGTAGGGTACGTGCTCCCCCTCGTGGGCCGCCGATTCGATGCACGCCGACACCACCGCCCGGGTGTCGCGGGGGTCCAGAATGCCGTCCACCCAAAGCCGCGCCGCGGCGTAGCGGGGGTCGGTGGTGGCGTCGTAGCGCGCCTTGATGTCGGCGAGCAGCGCCTTGCGCTCCTCGTCCGACACCTGGTCGCCGCGGTTTTTGAGCTGAATGGCGAGCAACGTCTGGGCCGCCTGATCCCCCCCCATCACCGCGATCGACGCCGACGGCCAGGCGAATAAAAAGCGCGCCCCGTAGGCCTTGCCGCACATGGCGTAGTTGCCTGCCCCGTAGGAGTTGCCCACAAAAATCGTAATCTTGGGCACGGTGGAGTTGGCCACCACGTGCACCATCTTGGCGCCGTCCTTGATGATCCCCTCGCGCTCCGATTTGGAACCCACCATGAACCCGGTGACGTCTTGTAGAAACACAATTGGCGTGCCTTTCTGGTTGCACAACTCGATGAAGCGCGTGCCCTTGTCGGCGGCGTCGGGGTAGATGACGCCACCGATCTGCATCTCCCTCTCTTTCGCTTCCAGACCACGACGGCGCGCGACGATGGCCCGCTGATTGGCGACGATCCCCACCGACCACCCGTCGATGCGCCCCCACCCGCACACCAGGGTGCGACCCGAGGTGGCCTTGTACTCCTCGAACTCCGAAGCATCCAAAAGGTGCGCCAGGAGGGCGTAGGTGTCGTAGGGGCGGGTGCGGTCGATGGGCACCACGCCCAGGATCCCCTCGGGCGCCACCGCCGGGGGCCGCGCCTGCCCCCGGTCGAAAGGGGCCAGCCGTGGCCGCGCCAGCGCCGCAATGCGGGCGCGGATGGCGGCCAGGCAGCTGGCGTCATCCGGGTAGCGGTCGTCCACCACCATGGAGATGTCGCACTGCACCTCGGCGCCGCCCAGCGCCTCCTCGTCGATGGACTCGCCGATCGCCGCCTTCACCAGGTGGGGGCCGGCGAGGAAGATCGACCCGGTTTTCTCGACGATGAGCGCCTCGTCGGACATGATGGGTAAGTACGCCCCGCCGGCCACACAGGGGCCCATGATGGCGGCCACTTGGTACACGCCGGCGGCGGAGAGACGGGCGTTGTTGTAGAAAACGCGGCCGAAGTGCTCTTTGTCCGGAAAGATCTCATCCTGCAGCGGCAAGAACACCCCGGCGGAGTCCACCAAGTAAATGATGGGGAGTCGGTTTTCCAGGGCAATCTCCTGCGCGCGCAGGATCTTCTTACAGGTCATGGGAAACCACGCCCCGGCCTTGACCGTGGCGTCGTTGGCGACGATCACGCACACCCGTCCCGACACCATGCCCAGCCCGGTCACCACCCCTGCCCCCGGCGCTCCGCCCCACTCCTGGTACATCCCCCACGCCGCCCACAGCCCCAGCTCCAGAAACGGCTTGCCGGGGTCCAGCAGCGCCGCCAGGCGGTCGCGCACCAACATTTTCCCCTTCTCCTGGTGCTTGGCCGCCGCCTTGGGACCCCCACCGGCGCGCAGCTTCGCCTCCTCCGCCGCCAGGCGGTCCCACGCCGTCCGCCAGTGGTCGAAGTTGGCCTCAAACGTCCGGTCCCGCCGCACCGACCCAGCTAGATCCGCCATGGTGACTCCTCCCGTTGACCAGCGCAGGGTAGCGCAGCCGCCCGCGGAAAAATCACGGAAATAAAAGTCCGCATTCTTTTGGTTGCCCAGCAGCGACGCGGGCACCTCTAGCCCGCGCGGGAGGACCGGCGTGAAGATCACAGCCACCGAGGAGTACGGCTTGCGGCTGCTGTTGCAGCTGGCGGCCCGCCCCGGCGATCCGGTCTCCCTCGCCGAGCTAGCACGCGCCGAAGGGATCCCCGCGCCGGTGGCGGCCAAGGTGTTGCTGCGCCTGCGGCGGGCCGGCCTGGTGGCGGC
>Ga0209101_1001681_pt1 | contig 15826 bp, 14 predicted proteins | sample ConPoolayeCmetaG_FD_185481 | JGI IMG/M metagenome (GOLD analysis project Ga0209101, IMG submission 185481) | Hot spring microbial mat communities from California, USA to study Microbial Dark Matter (Phase II) - Cone Pool mat layer C metaG... ...
ATCAGCCTTGACTGATAACCGACTCTTTCAGCCCTGATGGTGGCTCGATTGTTAATGTACAAAACGCAACCGGTCAGGGTTTAGTTTTGTGCTGCCCGAAACCAGAAGTAGCTGTCGAAAACAGGCTGAGCAAGATGAGCAAGATGCCGATGCCGATGATGCTCAGCACGGCGCCGAGCAAAAAGCACAGCACTGCCAGCGCGCCGATCGCGGCGGCCAAGAGCCAGGCTTTGCTCATCGACATCAATTTAACGCCATCGATGTGCCCGTTTTGCCCGTTGATCCACAGCGGGTAATACCGTTCCCCCTCGCGGTACCATGTCACATACGCGGGGATGAGCATTTGTGTCCAGTTGAGATGTGTATAGGTGGCGTTCATGCTCCAGTTGCGAATCTGATCGGCGCCGGCGGCCTGCATGCATTCGCGTGCGGCGATTTGATCGATGGCGTTTTCGGCGTCCATCCAGGCTGCGTCGGGGGCATAATCGGGCACGCGGATGATGCTTGCGTCGATTGACGATGTCGAATAGGGTTGATAGGCGCGGTAATCATAGCCGCCCAGCCGGGAGACCCATCGTTCATGCTTTTCCAACGCCGGCACGGCCACGTTGTCGTAATGGCGTTTGAGCGTGCCGATGCGTTTTTCCCACCGTGTGCGTGTTTCCTCGACCTGTTGTGAGACCCAGCTTCCCCCCTGATAGTGTTCGCGAAATGAAGCGGCCTGATAATGGTAGCCCATTTCGGCCTGCCAGACCGCCTCGACATCGGCATCGATCAGCCAGAGCGGCAAGAAATAGCGTCGCAAACGCTTGCTCAACAGTTCCGGGTTGAATTCGTTTGGCCTCAGCCAACTTGCCTGGAGCCATCCGGCAAGCGCCTGTCGGGCGCGTTGAGCGTCGATTTGAAAGGGGATGATCAGTTCGGGCGGTTCGTGGCGCAGGCCGGAGGATTGATTTCCTGCTTCGACCGAGGTCACCGATGAAAAACAAACCGGACAAACCTCCGGTGCGAGGCCTCCGGACACAAGGTGCACGCTGCGACACTGCGCGCAGTACAGGGTATCGAGATCAAGCCCCCATATCGCGTCAAGCACCCGATTGTGATTCCGATCCTGGTTCATCGTTTTGCCTCAAATGTCTTCGGCCTGAGCGGCGCGGACAAAGATGGTGACGGCCACAACAAGTCCGATGATGAACAAAAAGAAGGCCAGCGGCAGCACCACAACACCCAGTCCACCGAAAAAGAGCAGCACCAAACCGAGCAAGCCGAGTAGAACCCCCGGCGTCAGGCAGAGGCCGATGGCCAGCCAGACGCGCAACCACGCCACCGGCTTTTGTCCGGCGACGGCTCCGGTTTGTCCGTTGACCATCACCTGGTAGGTCTGGTTATTAAAGGTGTAGGTTGAGAGATAAACAGGGAGTAATACGTAGCGCCAGCGTTCATTGTTGAAATCGGCGGTCATGCTGAAATTGCGCACATGCGAGGAGTTGATGTCGGCGTAGCAGGCGTCTTTGGCCTGTTCACGCATTTTGTGCTTGCCGATTTCCCATGCCGGTTTGAGCTGAATGTCATAGGCTTGTGCCTGCCAGCCGGCCAGGTAAGCCGGATCATAAGTGACCAGGGCGCGCAGGTCAAAGGGGTAGAGTCGTTCGAGCAACGTTGTGCTGACTTGGCCGGTGCCATAAACGAGCAGGTTGGTAATCGGCAGATGGACCTGTCCATTTTCCCATTTCCATTCGATCACCGTTTCGGTTTCCCATTTTCCATCCCGGTAATGTTGTTTGGTTCGCTCATAGCCGACCTCGGCCTTCCACGCGGCGTTGATGTGGGCATCGAAAACCCAAAAGGGCAGGTAGATGCCCGTAAAGCGGCCGAGGGTATTGACGTGGCGCAGTTCGGGGGGGTGCATCCAGCCTTTGCCCAGCCATTCGCTCACCCGAATGCGGCAGTTTGAGTCGTCCACGGTAAAGGGGATCAGGTAGCCGGGGCGAATGAAATCGTGCAGGCTTTCGTAACCGGCTACGCGAGGCGATCCGCAAAAGGGGCATGTGGTCGACAGGTGTCCTTCCTGGACGGTGAACAGGGCCTGACATGCCTCACACTGGATCGCTTTGCGTGCGACGCCCCAGCCCTTTTCCGAGCGGTCTAACGTTTCCAGGGTGAACTCGAATCGTTCTGCCGACAGGCCAACCACGCGGGCGCCGATTTCTTGTTTGTAGCCGCAGTATGGGCAGGTGAGCTGACGGTCGCCGGCCTTGTAGGTGATCAGGCCGGTGCATTGTGGACAGCGGAAGGTTTGGGCCTGGGTTTTCTTTTCTTCCGGTGGCGCCGGCGCATAGACGGCAATGCCCGGCACTTGGGAGGTGACTTGAACGAATCCGGATGGGGGAGTCCAATCTTGAAACGCTCGTTTCAAGGTCATCGACAATCCTTATTCTGGTTGCTGTCGGGCACGAGCGATGGCTTCTTTTTCCTCATCGGTCAGCGAGTAGGGCGATTCCCATTGTTCCAGTGGCTTGGCATAGATGCGGGTGCCTTCGCGGGAGTGCAGGCTCGAAATGACCACGCCACAGCCTTCTCCGTCGACGATAGCCCAGGCAAAGCTTTGATTGCCGCCGGTGTCGCGGAAGGGGTTGTAGCGGATCAAGCCCATCCATTGCAGACAATGCTGGAGTGTGCGCTCGATCTTGCGCGTTTGCGTTTTGAGGGCTTGAACGGTTTCAATCTGATCGCGAACCCGGTTGAGGTGCTCGTTGAGCATCTCTTCCAGGCCGGCGCCGTTCACACCGGTCATCAAGCGGTGGTAGCGCTGCCACAGGCGGTTAAAGCGAATTTGCAAGATGATCAGCCAGGTCAACAGACCAACGACGATCGTCGTCAGTCCGATCAAGATGTAGGTTGAGGCAAGGGGAGAAAAGGTCAGCACAGGTTACTCCATAGGGGCAAGTTGGGCTTACGATTCATCGTCTTCGTTTTCGGCGGCGCGTCCCAGGTTGCGATATTCGTCATAGATGCGGTCGCTGGCATTTTTGACCAGCCGACGAACGGCATCGTGTCGGCTTTCGGGGTGTGGAAAGACATCGACAAATTCGGGCACGATCAACGAGGCCGTTTCCGCTTTGCTTTTGTTGGCCTGGTAGTAGCGGCGAACTCGTGCACGCATTTCGCGGATATAGTCCGAAAGGGGATAGGTGCACTCTTTGTCGCAGATCTGGCCATGTCCGGGCACGATCACGTCGACAGTGAGTTTACGCAACTGGTTGAGCGCGTCCAACCATTCTTTGGTTTGCGCCTGGCTCATACTGGGGTGCATGTTGTTGAAAACCAGGTCGCTGGCAAAGATCAGGCGGCGTTCGGGCAAGTAAACCATCGACGTTGCCGGGGTATGGCCTCCGCAGTGAATGATGTGTACTTCCTGGTTGCCTTTGTTGAGGATCAATCGCTCGGTAAAGGTGATGTCGGGCATACGCACTTGCCAGTTTTCGTCTTCTTCGACGTTGCAGCCCAACATATCGCGGATTTGTTGGGCTCGTTTGTCGTTGCGGTAGGTCTTGATCCTATCCCAGGCCGCTTCATGGGCGATCACCGGCACGTCAAACTGACATGCGCTGATCACCCGTTCGCGGTTACAATCGGTTTGGATGATGGCGATGATCGGCTCGTCGGTTACTTTTTTGATTTGATTGCGCCAGTGTTCGATATCGCGGGGCATCATCGGCACGTCGACGCAGATGGCGCCTTGACCGGTCAAGATCAGGCCGACGTTGCCACTGGCATATTTGGTTTCGGCATAGACACCAGGAATTACTTGTTTCATCAGGTCAGACTTTCTAGTCTTTGGAAAAGGGCTTTCCGGTTGTAAAACCCTCTGGCTGAAGCCTCGACGCTGCATTTCGAGTCTGCTGAGGCTCAGTAGATCACAAGAGATCACCCGGAGTGGAGCCTTTAGGCGGAACTCGAAAGCCTCCTGAGATGGCAGGTCCGAATCAGGCGGGAGGGTTCAGAATTTCTCGTGCTGCTGCCAAAGCCGTCTGGATGAGAGAACGCTCGGCCAGGCTGCCCTGAGCAAATTGCGGACGTCCGCCTCCTTTGCCACCGCCGACGGCGCATGCGGCCTGGATGGCGGCATTCATATCGGCGTTGACATCTTGGGCGCAGGCAAAAACCAGGTTGGTGTGGCTGGTCAGCAAGGCGATCACGCCGGGGCGTTCGGTCAGGCGGCGGGCGATTTCTTTGACCATTGCCAGATCATACTCGTCGAGGGTGAGGGCGATCACCCGCCATGGGCCGGTCGGCATGGCGCTGTCGAGCCACCCGACCAGCCGATATTCGACCAACTGGGCCTGCACGGTGTCGATCTGCTTGCGCAGGGCCTTGATTTCGGTTTCCATCCGCTCGATTGTCGGCACAATGTCGTCTTCGGCGGTGGTAAAGCGGGTGCTGAGCGATTGAACGATCTGTTGTTTGGCGTTGTAATCGGCCAGCGCACGCCACCCGCACAAAAAATGGACCCGCGTTTGGGCCTTGCGTCGTTCCAGGCGCACGATCTGGATGGGTCCGATTTCTCCGCTGCGTGCGACGTGGGTGCCGCCACAGGGAGACCAATCATAATCTTGCACCTGCACAATGCGGATCGGCCCGTCGACGGTGGGCATTTTGCGCAACGGCATTGGGGCCAATTCTTCTGGTTCGACAAAGCGGGCGATGATGGGGCGGTTTTCGAGGACAATCTGGTTGGCTTGTCGCAATGCCGGTGCGACCTGTTCGGTGCTCAACGGCGCGCGATCCAGGTCGATTGTGCAAACCGCTTCGCCCAGGTGAAAGCCGACCGTTTGCGCGTTCAATGTCTGCTCAAAGGCCTGCGAAAGGATGTGCTGTCCGCTGTGTTGTTGCATATGGTCGAACCGTCGTGCCCAGTCGATTTCGCCGATGACCTGGTCTTGGGTCAGCGGTGCGCGCAGGAGATGAATGACTTGGCGTTCATCGCCGGGCTGCACGTCGAACACGACCACCCCGTTCAGCGTGCCTGTGTCATTGGGTTGCCCGCCGCCGGTGGGATAAAAGGCCGTTTGGTCGAGCACCACTGCCGGGTGACCATCGTGGTGCAGATACCGGACGACTCGGGCGGTAAAAGTTTTCAAATAAGGGTTGTGGTAATACAATTTCTCGGTCAAGTGACACCTTGATTACAACGGCGAAATCATGCCCCAAATGCGCAAAATGTCATAGATCAGCCACAGGCCGATGCCGATAAAAACCAGGGTCATCAGCAGCTTGACCGGCGCAGCATAGCGATCAAAGAAGCGGCTCAACTGCTGTGAGTTTGTTCCTGTATAAGAAAGTATAAAGACGATAATTAGAGGTATGACAAAGGCTATACAGTACACAATGAGCGCTACAATCGATTGGAGGCGATATGCCGGATTGCTCAGTCCCTGGATGATTGGGATGTAAATCTGGCCTGTGCAGGCCAGCTCGATGAACGAGACGATCACCCCGGCCCCAAAGGAGGTGGCAGTCAACGTCTGCGATTTCATGCTGGTGCGGATCGTCTTGTTGATCCACAGGCGCAGTTTGTGTGGCAGTTGCAAAGCCATATCCTTGAAATTGCCCTTTTGGGCTTTTTGGTAGTCGCCATAGCTGAGCACAGCCAAAACGATGCACAAGGCTGCGACCAGTCCGTTGAGAATAGGCCGCAGGATCGGCCCGGTCAGGGCCACCAGGCCGGCGAGCACTTCGCGCAAGATCATGCCAAAGGCTAGGTAGGAGAGAAAGACGGCCAGGGTAAAGGCAATGCCGACCATGATGATTTCTTTGCCTTTGCGGCGGATGATCGACAGGTAGGAGACAAAAAAGATGATCGTTGCAAACGCGCATGGATTGATCCCGTCGATCAGCCCTGGCACGATCACGGCCCACCAGGGTGGCGGGGGCGGCAGTTCGATGGTTTGCACATCACAGTCTGCCCAGGTGATCGGCGCGCCGGTGAGCGCGTACTGGGCCAGGATGTCGTCCAGCTTGTTGAGTACGATGTCCCGGTCAACCAGGTAATGGTTTCCTACAAAAACTGCCGGTGCGTCATGACGCTGGTCGGGGGGCACGTTTAGCCGCTCCGAGAGGCAGAGGTTGATCTTGAGGTCATCCTCTTGCATGATGTCTAGTTGATGGATGACCAGACCGGGGTATTTTTGTTTGAAATAGTTGAGCAAAATGTTCACCCGGTCACATTCGCTGCACCCGACCTCGGCAAAATAGGCCATATGAATGGCCGGCGTCGTTGTCGCAGGTGTGGCGGTAGGAAGGGTGTTGGTAGGGGTGGTTTGTGGAGTCTCACCGGGCTGTGGGGTGTTGACGAAATCGATGACCTGGTGTATCCAGCCCGGCAAATTGACACCGCCGATGCCCATATACCAGTCGATCGTCGTTTCCAGGTGAGCGGGAATGTCAACCGAGCCGATGAACAGGTTATATCCGCCGTACTCGTCGCCGATAAACACTACCGGTACGCCGCCCCGGTTTGCTTCTGGGATGCCGGCCATTTCTTCGATGATCAGGAGCATCTCATAGCCGCTGCGTTCCTGGACACTATAGGATTCCCAGCTCACGCGCGGGCCGTATTTGCTCTCGATTTTCGGAAAAACGTTTTCCTTGACGTATTGACAATGCCCACATGTTGGGCTGTAAAAGTACATAAATCTGACCGTCGGCAGCGGTGCGTCGGCGGGGCGTGGAACGGTGGGATAATCGACCCCGCCCGCCTCCTGGTACTTTTTGATCGTGGCGGTCAAGTTTTTTTCGATCTCTGACAGCCCGATCAAGGCATCCTGACCGATGTATAGCTCTGGCAAGCCGGGGGTAGCGATGCCATAGGCTTTTTCGGTTGCGACTCGCCAGCGCTCGTTGGCCGGGTTCGAGATGTCAATAGCCCAGATTTGTAGTTGTTGACCAAGCTGCTGGTACATGGGCGCTAAAAGGCGTCGGCGCACCTCGGTCGACTCGGCGTTGTCGGGCGAATAAAACAGATAGCCGCGGACGCGAGCAGGAGGTGGGGTTTGGGCTACCACGCGGTCCGGCGAAATGATCAGTATGGCCAGTATTGCCAGACCACACCAGAGGTATCGAAAGGATAATTTGGTTATCGACATGGGCATACTCCTCAACCTTGTTGGGCGCGTATTATACTACACAAAAAGTGAAAACAAAAGTTGAACCCAGGTCGGCTTGTGGTATAATCAGCCTAAAAAACCCTAAAGGTTTTCAAAACCTTTTGGGTTTGATTGTGATTTGATAAAAAGGAGAAAAACATGGAACAAATCGTTTACATTCCCGTTGAAACGCTCAGGCAATTTATGCTCGATGTGTTTACCGGTGTGGGTGTGCCGGAGGCCGATGCCCGTATCTGCGCCGATGTTTTGATCGCTTCCGACCTGCGCGGGGTTGATTCGCACGGGGTGGGGCGGCTCAAGTACTATTACGACCGTATCAAGCGTGGACAGCATCGGGTGATCACCGAGTTTGAGGTGGTTCAAGAAAGTGAGACCACGGCGTTGGTCGACGGCCATCACGGCATGGGGCATGTGATCGCTTATCGGTGTATGCAGATGGCCATCGACAAGGCACGGCGCTATGGCACCGGCGCAGTGGCCGTGCGCAACAGTACGCACTTTGGCATCGCCGGCTACTATCCGCTGATGGCCGTCGAGGCCGGGATGGTCGGCCTGACCGTCACCAATGCCCGTCCTTCCATTGCGCCGACATTCGGCACCGAGCCGATGTTGGGCACCAACCCGATTGCCTTTGCGGCCCCGTCGGATATGCCCTTTCCTTTTTGTCTCGATATGGCCACCTCGATCATCCAACGGGGCAAGATCGAGATCGCCGAACGGGCCGAAAAGCCGCTCCGCGAAGGGTGGGTGATCGGTGAGCAGGGCGAACCGCTCACCGAGCCGGGTGAGATCCTGGCCCGTTTGGGCCAAGACAGGGCAGCTTTGTTGCCGTTAGGTGGCGCAGGCGAAGAATTCGCCGGCTACAAGGGCTATGGCCTGGCCGTGATGGTGGAAATCTTTTCGGCAGCATTTTCCGGCGGTGCGTATATGAAGGACTTGCTGGGCCTTGATTCCAACGGCGCGCCGCGACCCTTTATGCTGGGGCATTTTTTCCTGGCCATCGACGTGGCCCATTTTCTGCCTTTGGCAACCTTTAAGCGCATTGTGGGGGGGATCATGCGCGATCTGCAAAATGCACGCAAGGTGCCCGGTCAGAGCCGCATTTATGTGGCCGGTGAAAAAGAATACGAGTCCACATTGGAGCGTCAAAAGACCGGCATTCCGCTCAACAAAAACCTGCGTGCCGAACTGCGATTTGTGCGTGACGAATTGCACATTCAAGGGTATGAGGCATATTTCTAACCAAGATGCTTTTGACAATCCAGAACGCTTGTGGTAACATTGGAACGTCTGGAAAATTCTCTGGGACAAGATCAGGAACGCTACAGCGTTGTTGCAGGGTTTCTGGTTTTCGATACCACTCAGCAAAGGGGCTAAAAAGGAATGAAAATTCTTGTACTCAACTGTGGCAGTTCTTCGGTCAAATATCAGCTCATCGAGATGGATGATGAGCGTCTGATTTGTAAAGGAATTGTCGAGCGCATTGGCGAACAGGATGCCATTGTCCGTTACCGTCCGGTCGGACGACCGGAAAAGCGCGTTGTGCGCCCAATTGCCGATCACACCGAGGCCATCGATGCCTTTTTGGCCGATTTGCTCGATCCGGTGATCGGGGTGATCCAGGATCGGCGCGAAATCGCCGCGGTGGGACACCGGGTGGTGCACGGTGGCGAATCGTTTGCCCAATCGGTGCGCGTCGATGATCAGGTGATCCAGGCCATCGACGAGTGCTCGGTTTTTGCGCCACTGCATAATCCGGCCAATTTGCTCGGCATTCGGGTTTGTATGAATCTGTTGCCCGATACCCCCAATGTGGCCGTCTTTGACACCGCATTTCACCAGACCATGCCGGCCTCTTCTTACCTGTATGCCCTGCCGATCCGGTTCTATCGCAAATACAAAGTGCGGCGTTATGGCTTTCATGGCACGTCGCACCGCTATGTGTCGCAAAAGGCTGCCGAGGTTTTAGGACGCCCCATTGAAGAACTCAAGATCATCACCTGTCACCTGGGCAACGGTGCGAGCATTGCTGCCGTCAAAGGGGGCAAATCGGTAGACACCAGCATGGGCTTTACGCCGCTTGAAGGGCTGGTGATGGGCACCCGCTGTGGTGATATTGACCCGGCGCTGGTGTTGTATCTGATGAAGCAGGAAGACCTCACCGCTCAGCAGATGGATGAATTGCTGAACAAGCAAAGTGGGGTGTTCGGCCTGACCGATGGCGTACAAGATATGCGCGACATTGAAGACCGTGCCAATAAAGAAGGCAAGCCCGATATGTACGATCCCCATTTCGACCTGGTGCTTGACATTTACTGTCACCGCATCAAAAAGTACATCGGTGCGTATGCCGCGGTGATGGGCGGGGTAGATGCCATCGTCTTTACCGGCGGGGTCGGCGAAAATTCGCCGGTGGTACGCGAGCGCGTGTGTGCCGGGTTGGAGTACATGGGCGTCAAGATGGATGATGAATGCCATCGTATCAATCAAATTTTTAGCCGTGGCCGGCGTGCCGATACACCGAACATCAGTTGCGGCTCAACTGCCGTGTTGGTGTTGGAAACCAATGAGGAGCTGGTCATTGCCCGCGACACCCGGCAGGTGTTGTTCGGCTAAGAACTTGTCCGAAAAACGTAGCCGATGCATCCCTATGCGTCGGTACAAGCGGCATAGGGATGCCGCTTGTACGGTTTTTCGGATAGTACGGTTTTTCGGATAGCCGAGGCATTGCCTTGGGCTACCCGATAAGATTTTCGGACAGATTCCCAATCATTGTCCGGCGGACAGTTTGAGCGACGACGCGGCATAGTTCAGGCTATGCCGCGTTTGTCTGCCAGAGGGAGGTTAAAATGAGCGTGATCGCAGTGGTGGGCGCCCAATGGGGCGATGAAGGCAAAGGGCGCGTTGTGGACTATTTGGCCCGTGATGCCGATATGGTCATCCGCTTTCAAGGCGGTGACAACGCCGGCCATACGGTGGTCAACCAATGGGGCAAATTTGCCCTGCATCTGGTGCCGTCGGGCATTTTCAACCCGCGCACGGTTTGTTTGCTCGGCACCGGTACGGTGGTCAACGTCGACGTGTTGCTGGGGGAACTGAAGACCTTTGAAGCTGTCGGCATTGATACAAGCAATTTCTTTATCGAAAAGCGTGCCCATTTGATTTTGCCCTTTCATCGCCTGCTCGATGGGGCTGAAGAGGCCAAACGTCATCCCGGTTGGCAGGTTGGCACCACCGGGCGGGGCATCGGCCCGGTCTATGCCGACAAAGCGGCACGTCAGGGGATTCGCATGGGCGATTTGCTCGATCCCGATCGCTTGCGCACGCGGCTCGAGATGTTGGTGCCACGTAAAAATCGTGAATTGGCTTTTTTCGATCTGCCGCAGACCACCGTCGACGAATTGATGAGCCTTTGTGAAGGCTGGCGGGCTGCCGTCGGTTGGCGCATCATCGATTCGCTGCCGTTGGTGCGCGACGCCGTGCGGGCAGGCAAAAAGATCATCCTGGAGGGGCAACTGGGGGTGATGCGCGGCCTGGATTGGGGCATTTACCCTTATGTCACCTCTTCTTCGCCGACGGCCGGTGGGGCCTGTGTCGGCGCCGGGATTCCGCCACGGGCCATCGATCGCGTGCTGGGCATTGTCAAAGCCTATTCGACCTCGGTCGGTGGGGGGCCTTTTCCCACCGAGTTGCACGATGAAAACGGCGAAAAGCTCAGACGTATTGGCGGCGAATACGGCGCAACCACCGGCCGTCCGCGTCGCTGTGGCTGGTTCGACGGGGTGGCCGTGGCGTATTCAAGCTGGTTGAACGGCTTTACCGGCATTGCCGTCACCAAACTCGACGTGCTCGACACCTTTGAGCGGCTGCCGATTTGCGTGGGGTATCGCCTGGGCAACGAGGTGCTCGATTATCCGCCGGAAACGGCCTTGCAAGAGCGCGTTGAGCCGATCTATGAAGAATGGCCCGGCTGGCTTTGCGATACTTCTGGGGCGCGGCGCTGGGAAGATTTGCCGGTCAATGCGCAACGTTACCTCAAGCGCATTGAGGCGTTGGCCGGTGCGCCGATCGAGTTCGTCTCGGTCGGGCCGGAACGCGATCAGATCATCGTCATGGAGCATCCATGAACCGGACGTCTGAAATTGACCTCCGCGCGCAGCGCATTTTAGATGAAATCGGCGACGACTTGAACTACCTGACGCTGATCGCCGACTTGACCACCCTGCGCACGCGCTGCCGTTTTGCCCTCTGCCAGGAAGCGCTGGCGGCCCGCTACTTGGACCTGCCTTTTGCCGCGGTGTCCTTTTACGGGCAGGGTGAGGCGTTGCGTTCGGCGCTGCGCGCGCTGCTTGCTCCTGGTGAGTTGGCCTACGCGCTGGTTGGAGCAGCACAGCGTGCCGATTTGGAAGCCGTGGCACAGGTGCAGGAGGTCATCACCGAGTGGCAGATGCTTTTTAATGGCGATGCCGAGACGTTTGATGCCGGTGATGCCGTTGCGCTTACCCCTGCCGACTGGCCGGCGATGTGCAGGTTGGCCGAACGTGGCGGAGCAAGCGCGTTGGAGCACAATGCGCTTGACAAGGGGCCATATTACGGCGTCTGGCGCGATGGGGCGTTGGTGTCCATGGCCGGAACGCACCTGATGATCGCCCATGTGGCCGAAATCGGCAATGTCGTGACCGCTCCGGCCTACCGGCGGCGCGGCTATGCCTCGTTGGCCGTGGCGGCGACCATCCGGGCACTTGAGGCGCATGACTTGCAGGTGATTTTGCACGTCTACCGGTCTAACATCGGCGCGGTAGCCTGTTATGAGCGGCTCGGTTTTGAACGTACGCGCGAGATGCACATGATGCGCTTTGTTGTTGATGCCTGACCTTTTGTTTGACTTGGACCGCCGCACCACTCGGTGACGGTCATGTGTCGGCGGCCGTTGAGGAGACAAAATGTCCGAGATTTGTTTTGACCATGAAACTTTTATTTCACCCTTTACCTGGCGCTACGGCTCTGCGGCTATGCGGCACATCTGGTCGGAGGTGCACAAACGGCGGTTGCTGCGGCGGGTTTGGGTGGCCCTGGCCGCCGCTCAACACGAGGCCGGTCTGGTCACCGCCGAACAGTTGGCCGATTTGCGCGCCCATCAAGACGAGATCGACATCGAACGCGCGACGCAAATTGAGAATGAAATAAAGCATGATTTGATGGCCGAGATCAAAACCTACGCCGAACAATGTCCGGTTGGAGGGGGGATCATTCACCTCGGGGCGACCAGCATGGACATTTCGGATAACGTAGATGCCTTGCGTTTGCGCGAGTCATTGGACCTGATTTTGCTGGCTTTGCGCTCATTGTTGGCCGATCTGGCCGATCTGATCGAGGCGCGCGTCGATCAGCCATGTATGGCCTTTACCCATCTTCAGCCGGCCGAGCCGACGACCGTCGGCTACCGGCTGGCCCAATATGCCCAAGATTTGCTGATCGATCTGGACGAGCTGACGCACGTGCGGGCAGGGATTCGTGGCAAGGGGATCAAGGGGGCAGTGGGCACCTCGGCGTCTTTTAGCGAGTTGTTGCACGATACCCCCTTTTCGGCGGCGCAGTTGGAAGCGCGGGTGATGGCCTTGCTGGGGTTGGAGGCTTTTCCGGTGGCCACGCAAACCTATTCGCGCAAGCAAGACTGGCTGGTGCTCAATGCGCTGGCCGGGCTGGCCGGATCGCTGTACAAGCTGGCTTTTGATTTGCGGTTGTTGCAATCACCGCCCTTTGGAGAGTGGAGCGAGCCTTTTGGCCCACGTCAGGTTGGTTCGTCGGCGATGCCCTTCAAGCGCAATCCGATCACGGCAGAAAAGATCGACTCGCTGGCCCGCTACGTGGCCGCACTTCCGGCGGTGGCGTGGGCCAATGCGGCGCATTCGTTGTTAGAGCGCACCCTCGACGATTCGGCCAATCGGCGCGAGGTGCTTCCGGTGGCTTTTTTGGCGGTAGACGAAATTTTGCATTCTACGCAACGCATTTTGAGCGGTTTGCGCATCGATGATGTCGCTGTGGCGCGCAACCTGGAGGTGTACGGCGTTTTTGCGGCTACCGAACGACTGTTGATGGCGGCGGTCAAACGTGGTGCCGACCGTCAGGCGATACACGAGTGCATCCGTGTGCACACCCTCGCGGCCTGGGCCGACGTGCAGGCCGGGCGGCCCAACAGCCTGCCGGAGCGGTTGAGCGCCGAACCGGCGTTGCTCGCGTATCTTTCTGCGGACGAAGTGCTGGCCTGGCTCGATGCCGGTGGTCACGTTGGCGACGCGGCGGAGCGGGCACGGGCTATGGCTGCACAGGTGCGGGCCGTGCTGACGAAAAGCCCCGATTGAACTCCGATCGGGGCTTTTTCTTGACCGTTTTAAGCGCTATGCCCAGAGGTCGTCGCTGTCATAGGTTGGTGGGTTGGTGACCTCGCCCAAAAAGCAGCCTTCGGCCAGTTTTTGCGCCAGCCAGTCGACCTGGGCCGGTGTGGCGTCGAGGCATTCTTCGGCCATCAAATCGCGGAGGCGGGCCACATCTTGGGCCTGGATCGGCCGGCCTTTGGTTTTGATCTCCAGACATTTTTCACGTAGCAAAAAGGTGTGATCGACGCCATGTGCATACTGCCGAACGTAATCTGTGACCGGGACGGTAAACTGACCGGGGCTGAGATCGATGTGCCGCTGCCAGAGACCGACCTCGGCCTGGGCAGCCTGCGTGTCTTCAGAAAGGTGAAAGCCGTTCATGCCGCCAAAGGGGGCAAAGCGATAACGCAGCGATTGGGGGTGTGCCTGGTGGGCGCGGGTGTAGCCCAACAAGCGGCGGAGCTTTTCAAGGGCGTCCGGTGTGGTCTCGATCAGGGCCACGTAAGAGGGGCTGCCGGTGAGCAGATCGATCATCCACGGGTAAAACTCGCGGTTGCGCACATGCCGATAGTGTTCTTCCAACATCGCAGTGGGCAAGGTGGTTTCTCTGAAGGTAAGAAATCGGCCCAGGTTGCTTTCGAGCAATCCCTGGACGATTTTTGCGCCTGCTGCGCGGCGCAGTACACCGTCGGGTTTGAGAAAGCCTAACACCAGCATAGGCGGCGTTTACCCTCCTTTTAAGTTATTGTTTGGTAACTACTCGCTGTGGCCGGACTCCAACTGAGCTACTCCATCCGGCGGTCGTCGAAATCGGGCCAAATCGGGCACGGTCTGGAGACCGGCCCGAGCCAGGGGGTGGGGCGCCGCGCGTTGGGGCGCTGCACGTTGGGGTTCAGCGCGTTGGGGCGCCGCGCGTTGGAACGCCGCGCGTTGGGGCGTCGCGTGCTGCGCCCTTTTGTCAGCGTGTTGTGTAGAACATATTCCCTGTTACGGGATTTTGCCTGTTGCCCATTGGGCCATTTCGGGATCGTCGGCAATTTCGGGGCCAAGGCCGATTTGCTGCCATTCATAGTGGATGATTTGTCCGTGGGGGTCAAACGTCCACTGCCCGACGCCGAGGTAACGTCCGGCATGGCCGGGAGCGGCGACATCGGCATGGACAAGGGCGCGGCCGTCCTGGGTCAGAATGGGGGTGGAGGTAAACGTTTGCCCCCCGCCGCCGATGATCAGGTCGATTTCGGGAATGGCGTTCAAAATTTGTGTGTTGGTTTCTACGCCGAGGTGAGCGAGCAAAATGATGATATCGGCCTGTGTTTTGACCTCATCGACGGCTTGCCGGGCGGCCGGCAAGGGGTCGAGCACCGTGATTTCTTCGGTGGTAACCGGTGTGGTCAGCCCGATGATGGCCACGCGATGGCCGGGAAATTCTTTGATGAGGTAAGGATCAAGCCAGAGTTTGCCACTGTCGGCATATACGGCATTGGCCGAAAGAACCGGAAAGGGCAGTTCTTGGATGCGCTGGTTGAGCACTTCAAAGCCCAGTCGGAGTAAATCGGTTTCGCCGAGGGCCATTGCGTCATAGCCCAGGCGGCTGTATGATTCGACACTGCTGCGGCCCTGGGTGATCACCGAAGTGCCTCCGTTGCCGACCAGGCTGTCGCCGGCGTCAAGCACCAGCAGGTTGGGATATTGAGCGCGACTTTGTTTGATGATGGTTGCCCGCCGGGCAACGCCGCCAACCGGGCGGCCTCAACCACATGGCTGGACATAGCCCCATGTGTCGTTGGAGTGGACGACGGCCAGAGTGAGCGGGGCGTTGATCGTGGGCGTAGGGGTCGGCAATGGGGTGTTTGCAGGTGGAATCGGCGTGTTGGTGGGGACGGCAGTTACCACTTTGGTGACAAAGGGGGCCGTCGCCGCGGCCACCGTTGCCGTCGGCAAGGTGACCGGTTCAGGCTGGATGGTGACGATCACATACCACACGCCGATCACGGCCAGAGTAATGCTGGCACTGATGGCTGCCAGGACAACCCGATGTTTTTTGTTGCTTTGAGGCGCTTGGCGATAATTTTTATTCACGAGTGCCGGAGCTTCTGAAATTAGAAGTGTGTCAGTAGAGCCCAGTTGGGTTGTGGAGTCGAGGCTTTAGCCGGATCATTCCGCCCCAAGTTGCCACTCTGGGTGATCTTTTGCGGTCTACAAGATATGACGAAATTATAGCACAGGTTAAAAGATGGCGCAAGGAAGGTTGGATTTGGGCGATGTGGGGTTGCATGCTATAAT